>Ga0209042_1000468_pt1 | contig 43502 bp, 48 predicted proteins | sample SaaInlV_200m_DNA_6_FD_184649 | JGI IMG/M metagenome (GOLD analysis project Ga0209042, IMG submission 184649) | Marine microbial communities from expanding oxygen minimum zones in the Saanich Inlet - SI037_S2LV_200m_DNA (SPAdes) (version 2) | ecosystem: Environmental > Aquatic > Marine >...
TCCGAGACGCCGAGATGATGACCGAGAAGACAGGTCTGCCCGTCATGATTGACCTGGTCTCAGAGAACGCCGTCGCCACCGGAAAGTACATGGATTTCATTCTGGAAAAAACCGATATGCCCATCGTACTGGACGTCGTGGCCGAGGTGGAGCAGGTGAAGGCACTCCACTACGCCGACGAGATCGGGGTAATCGACAGGATCGTGCTGAACTCACTGAGCCCCCACACCAAGGACCCGCTCTACGAGGCAATAACTGAGACCAAGCTAAAATCCTCTATCCTCCTCACGCATAGCACGAGGTATGTGCTGTCATCGAACAAGGAACCACTGCTCGATGAGCTTGTCCCCAAGGCCGAGGCAGCTGGGATTGAGCATATTCTCATTGATACCGCCGTATTGGACATCCCGACCCTAGGAATCACGGCCAAGGCAATCGACCGCATCAAGGACAAGTACGGCTACCCGTGCGGGTGCGGGGCCCACAACGCACTCTCGTCATGGAAGAGACTTAAGGAGAAGTACACCAAGGACGCCCAAACAGTGGTTAAGGGGCTTACCAACGCAATTCCCACCGTCATCGGTGCCGATTTCGTACTCTTCGGGCCGCTGAAGAACGCCGAGAGGTTCTTCCCGGGCGTGGCCATGGTTGACGCGGCCTACAGCCAGCTCATGATGGAGAAGAAGGTGAGGCCGGACAGGAGCCACCCCCGGTTCAGGATCGGTTAATCTATCTTAGAAAGACTAGCCTTCCCTGATGGGTGAGATGTAGACCGTCACGCCGGTATCCTCCACAACTTCCATTTTCTCGTAGTTACTTGGAATCTCATCGATATTGTCAACAGTTCCCTTGTACATCAGGCACCCGAATGGGCCGTGCTCCATTACCTTCATCTTCATAGATTCGACTTTCCCGTGAGGGCATATGAAAGAGACTCAGGTCTTGTTGGCAGGGTCGTTTGTGAATAAGGTTAAGTAAAAAGGGGGGTGTTATTCTCTCGAAGCTGGGGGCTGGCCGCTGCTAGGTTAAGCCTTCAGCTTCTCAAGTCGTTCTGTGACGTTTGCTAGGTTGGCCTCAAGATGCTCTTTCATCTTCTCAAGCATCTCGATCTCCTCTTTCAGGCTCATCGCCTTCCGGGGACCGCAGTGGCCACCCCTTCCTCGTCCGTGTATGTGTCTACGCATTTTCTTTTTCTCCGTCAGTAGCGTGCTTGGGAAAGTGTAGCCGGTAGTACTCCTCCATCTCGTCAAGGAACTTTTTGCGGCGGAGCATGTACTGGAGTCCGTTCTTCAGGTGTTCCCTGCCGTTCTCCGTGATGCTGTATACCCGCCTGGGCCTGCCTGCCTCACTCTCCTCGTGTTTCGAGGTGAGGATTTCCTTGTTCTCCATCCTGTTGAGGATGGTGTACAGGCTGCCGGTCTTGAACCGGCCCTCCCTAACGTATCCACGTGTCTGGAGCTCCTCGGCGAGCTGGTACCCGTGCTTTGGTTCCTCGTTGAGTAGCATTAGGAGCAGGAACTGGACCCATCCCCTCTCGGGGTGTGGTCCGTGGTGCCTTCGTCTGCGTTTTCCCATTTCCCGCATACTTAACATTGTTAACCATAACGTTGTGGGTTATAAACCTTACTTAACAATGTTAAGTATAATTCAGTTGTAGAATAATTCATTAATCCTCGCCAAGATGAGCTTAGTATGAACCTCAAAAGGCTGCTTGGAACAGCTGCTGGTCTCATTGTAGTCATACTAATTGTCACCGCGTTCCTCGGCGGCCCCGAAAACTTGGGTTCAAACGATGACGAGAAAGAGACTCCCGGAACACCTGACGTACCGGGTACCGGAGACACTTCTGAGCCAAGTGAACCAGGTGAGGATGACCAGACGCCTGAGGACCATCAACCAGTCAGGGACGAGGACGGATGCATCGAGATTCTACCGGGGATTAGCAGGGAGTACGAGATAATCAGGGTCGAGGGCGAGGTAAACGAGTCCATTGCCCTTGATGCACTGGAGATATTCGGCGTCTCGGCGGAGGAACACGTCTGGACACAGAGGTTCGCAGGCATGGATGACCTGCAATATATGTCCAACCACGAGATGACAATAGGTGGCTCCGAGAACAGCACCGCATACGTAAACGTGACGTACCCCGGAGTGTACCGGGTCGAATTATTCGCGGATGGAGAGACCTACGAGATGGAGCTGAAGGCAACCAAGGTAGGCAGAGCCCTTGAACTAAAAGGGCTTAACTTCATCGACCTGTTCGGTACCACCGGTAACCCTGAGTTCAACATTCACCCAGATGACCCTGAGTGCTTCGAGAAGGCACTGGAACATGCCTTCGAGGGACCCCTACGAGTCGGTGCAGAGTGGGTTGGCATGGTCCCAGCGGCCTTCTACTACCAGGTGGACCCGCCTCTGGTACAGGACAACGATACGTTCCTCTCCATGAGCGATGACGATTTCTACGCGGCTTTCGTCAAGGGCGCCCATGACCGCGGTCTGAAGGTGATGGAGACGTACCAGCAGACGGGAGGGTTGGACTTTACTGAGGTGGACTGGCAACTGCTTTCCGAGAAGGAGAACGACCCTGAGTGGTGGAGTCTCTGGTTCGATATGTGGGAGGAGTACACAGTTCGGAGGGCGACCAGGGCCGAGAGTTTCGGGACTGATGCCATCCTCCTGGACATGTACTCCGAGGCCACTCTCAAACCTGATGTATACCCGGAATACGCGGGGAGGTGGTCCGAGTTGATCCACGCTGTCAGGGAAGTGTTCTCCGGACAGGTTGGTCTTAACTACATCAACGCCGATGAGAGAATTACTTTCTACAAGGAGCTAGATTTCATCCAGATAACCTATTTCGGCGGGCTGTACACGTCCAGGACCGATATGCTGCCAGACCCACGAAACCCTACAATCGAGGAGCTAATGGCCATCAACGACGTGATGTTTGAGGGCATAGAGTACATGATGGGAGGGAAACTGCCAATCTACGTCGTATTGACCACGGGGAGTTCAAACGGACAGAACACAGCCGAGGATCCTGAGCTGAGGAGCGCCGTTGACTTCAACGAGCAGGTGATCTACTACGAGGCATTCTTCGCATCTCTAGAGAAATACAATTGGGCCACCGGCATCATGACTGAGAGGTGGGATTTCTGGGACGAGTACCGCAGGTTCGGCGATGAATACAATATCCAATACTTTGCAGAAACCACCAGTGCATCCCCCCGGAACAAACCCGCTGAGGATGTTATGGCGCTATGGTTTGAGGTCTACCAGTCAGAGTAGCAAAGTAATTACTCTACCTAGCCCCCGACATCCCCTTTTGATACAGTTTTATATAGGATTGAGGGCACATTTCCTTGAAACCATCAGAGTTGAAACGACTTGGATGCCAACATTGCACTAGATAAAATACTCAAACCCAAGAGCCTAGCGGTTATTGGTGCGAGCACTGACCCCTTCAAGTGGGGATACATGATCCTCAACGCCATCAAGCAGAGCGGCTTCGAGGGACCAATCTACCCCGTCAACCCACGCGCCGAGGAGATCCTTGACCTACCTTGCTACAAGAGCGTAAAGGACGTTCCGGGACCCGTTGACATGGCGCTGGTAGTAGTACCCGCCAGGTTCGTCCCAAGCGTCTTCCAGGAGCTTGCGGACATCGGGACCAAGGGAGCGGTCGTCATCACCAGCGGCTTCAGCGAGGCAGGCGCGGACGGAAACAAGCTCGTCGCCGAGACTGTCAGGATCGCCAACGGCAACACCAGGTTCATCGGACCGAACTGCATGGGCGTCACCAGCAGCGAGGCAAAGCTAAGCGCGTTGATGATCCCATACCTCCACGAGAGCGGTGAGGTAGCCTTCGTATCCCAGAGCGGCGGGTACGGGCTCCAGCTATACATCAGGGCATCAGCCATGGGTATAGGCATAGGAAAGTTCGTCAGCAGCGGAAACGAGAGCGACCTCAAGGGGTGGAACTACCTGGAGTACTTCGGCCAGGACGAGGACACCAAGATCATCGCACTGTACATCGAGGGCCTAAAGAACGGCAGGAAATGGTACGAGGCGGCCAAGGAGGTCTCCAAGACCAAGCCCATCGTTGCCATCAAGGTCGGCGTGACCGAGGAAGGCAGCAAGGCAGCGGCCAGCCACACTGGCTCAATCGCCGGTAGCGATGCAGTCTATGATGCAGCCTTCAAGCAGGCGGGTGTCATCAGGGCATACGACAGCTCCGAGATGTTCGACTATGTCAAGGGACTGCTGTACTCACCTCTACCAGAGGGCAAGAATATCGCCATCGTCAGTAACAGCGGCGGCGTAGCGGTAGAGACTGCGGACAGGCTAATCCAGAACGGCCTCAAGGTGCCAGTCTTTAGCGAGGAGGCGCAGGCAGAGATCCAGGAGCTTATCCCAGGTTTCGGTAACGCCAAGAACCCCGTTGACCTGACAGCTACCCTGAACATGAACAGCTTCCTCAACGTACCGGACATCGTCCTGAAGCAGCCCGAGATCCACGGCATGATCACAATCAGCCTTGGAACGAGCATCATCAAGACCATGTTCCCAGACGTACCCGACAGTGACCTGAGCGGGATGTACCAGTGGATCAACGGCACACTGCTGAAGACCTACAAGAAGTACAACAAGCCAGTCATCGTCATCGACCCATCAGCGGACGTAGCGGGCGAGTCAGCCAAGATCCTCGAAGACGCGAGGGTCCCAGTCTACATCACACCTGAGAGGGCCGCAGACGTCATGGGCGTCCTGTACCGCAGGAAGCAGTACCTGGACAAGATCGGGGCTTAAACCCCAACCAACTCTTTTCTAATCCGTTAATTTATCGTGGAACGGCTTTCCCGTTTCAAACCATTTCTCCAGTAAACCATGTAGGCTACTTGGCAGCAGGTTCCTCGCTTTGAACTCTTCCGGATTCGCCCAGATGAACTCAAGGTGCCCCTCCACTGAGGAAACCTCGTCTCCCGTTACTGACGCCTTGAAGATGAGGTTCACCTCCTCGTAGCGCCTGCCCTCCCTGTCAGTGAACTTGTGCTCAAGGACTCCCACGAACTCACCGATGACCGAGTTAACACCGAGTTCCTCGGATAGCTCCCTGTGGAGGGCTTCTTCGGCGTACTCCCCGGGCTCAACGTGCCCACCGGGTAGAAACGTGTTGGACTCGCCTACCCTATGAGCCAGGAGAACCTCATCGCCCCGCCTGATTATCGCCCTCGCGATGAACTCGATTGATGGCATGATGAACCAGTAGCCCAAACGGATTAGTGTATTGTGTTAGCTCGGTCACGTGGTAGCCTTGATGAACGTGGCTCCGACCCCGTCAATCAACGCGTTTGCGGTCCCCGACCCGATAATATCCCCAGTGGCCTCACGGATCATACCGTAGAACAGACCGAGGGCGAAGGCGTACAGCCCTAGACCGATGTTCAGGGAATATACCCCGTTCCAAGGCTTCATAGCCCTTGAAAGTCCGAAAAGGGCCGAGGAAACCAGGATGCCTGGCCCGAACTTGACCCCTTTCACCGTCCAGTGCCTCCCGTACTCACGGTTGATCGTGGACTGGATGTAACCCCTGAACAGGAACTCCTCCGCGAAGCCACCGACAAGCACCTGCCATATGAACGATGTGAAGAGCTTGAGTGAGAGTGTTTCGAAGAGGACTGCCATAACGAAGGGAATCAGCACGAAGGCGGTCATCAAAGCAACCCTCACCCTTGAGATATCCCCCGTTCCCTTGCCCAGGTTCCTCAGGAGAATATATCCCATGCCGAGCACCACGAAGCCAAGAAGACTTGCGAACACTCCGTACTCCCTGTAGTCAACGCCCCAGCCTGTGAAGTAGGTCATGATGAACTGGGGCACCAGAAACGCCAGATACCCCTTGAACCCGGTGTTGACGCTGCCCCTCCAGCCCGATACCTTGACCCCCACCTCCTCGAAATCCAGCTTGGTGGCGATTATTACCATGAGGGGGATAATGACCATGAGCCCACCGGTGAAGAAGCTGCCCCCAAGTATCCTTGTCTCCCAGCGTGTGAGTGCCCTGACCCCAGGGAGCATCATGGTGGTCAACGTGAAGGCCAAAAAGACCGCTGACGCCTCAAGGACTGACCTTCCCTTCATACTGGAAGCAATTGCCTGTTGGCTTAAAAAGGCTTAAACAACGCCGCATAGGTTGAACCAGTATGTTCGACGGCGTCAGGAGGGCATACATGCTCCAGATACTCTACGTGATGAACACCGTCGAGGAGATTGGCACAGACAAGGCGCTTGAGCTACTGGAAAAGTCAAGCCAGCGCCAGGGCGTCATCGTCGCACGGCAGATGAAGAAGACGCTGCCCGAGGGATTGACCAGCATCGAGATAGGAGCGGAGGTCTACAGGCGGTTCATGTCCGAGACAGGGGCCGAGATCAGCGTCCACAAGCAGGACGAGACCAGTGTAACATTCGTCATCAACAGGTGCCCCTTCTTCGAGGCTTTCCTGGACGTGGGCGTTGACTGCGGTACATTCCTCAACGGGCTCTGCACCCACCTGACCCTGCCAAGCATACAGGCGACCCTCAACCAGTTCGACCCCAACCTCAAGGTGGAGGCCGTCCTCACGAGGGAGGCAGCCGAGGACCTGTGTCTTGAGCGTGTCTACCTCTCTGAGTAACTGTTTTTAGGTGATCAGCGTCACCGTACCACATGGTTAAAGAGTACACCACCGACGTGCTGGTCATCGGCAGCGGCGGGGCAGGGCTCAGGGCCGCCATAGAGGCAGAGGCCCGAGGCGCAGACGTTATCATTGTATCAAAATCCCCAACCGGCATGAAGACCGCAAGTGTCGTCACAAACGGCTGGTTCAGGGCCGCCGTGGGCGGCGTCACGGAGGAGGAGCACTACAAGGCCACCATGGCGGGCGGCAAGGACATCAACGACACCGCGCTGGTCAAGGTGATGGTCGATGAGGGGCGGGACCGGATTATGGAGCTGGAGAAGTACGGCATGGCCCTCCAGACACATAACGGCATGGTCAGCTGCGGCGACGACCCCAAGTCAAGGGGGCTGGGGTTCATCATGCCCATGGTCAACTATCTCAAGGGGAAGGGGGTAAAGCTCGTGGAGAACTGCATCATCACAAAGCTGCTCAAGGTGGATGGGAAGGTCGTCGGAGCGGTGGGTCTCCAGGAGGAACTGGTTGTTTTCAAAGCAAAAGCGGTGGTCCTCGCGGCAGGGGGCTCAGGCGGCCTCTACACAAGGACCGATGTGCCCCTCAGCATGACGGGCGATGGCTACGCACTTGCCTACGAGGCGGGCGCGGTTCTCAGGGACATGGAGTTCGTCCAGTTCCTGCCAGTGGGCCTAGCCGAGCCAGGACAGCCACTGATACCGGTCTACGGGCCCGTGGTCGAGGAGGGCAGGATAATCAACATTGATGGCGAAGACCTTGTGGAGAAGCACAACATCACCGCGAGGCCGCTGGCTACCATGAGCAGGGACCTGCTGTCAAGGGCGCTGATGCGTGAGGTGGAGGCGGGAAAGGGCGTGGACGGGGCAGCTCTCATCGATGCAACCGAGGTAATCAAGGAGCACGGCATGGATCTGTTCAGGAACCAGGGCCACAGGAACGTCATGGAGGCAGTCAAGGTGGCCGAGAGGCCCATCAAGGTGGCCCCACTGTGCCACTTCGTCATGGCCGGCGTCAGGATGACACCGGACGGGGAGACAAACGTGCCAGGGCTGTACGTGGCTGGCGAGGTCGCGGGCGGTGTCCACGGCTCCAACAGGATAGGCGGGAACGCCATGACCGACATAATAGTCTTCGGGGCCAGGGCAGGAGCCGCGGCGACATCGTACGCCGGGGAGGCGTCAATAGTAGATGCAAGTGCGGACCAGGAGATTAAGCGCATCCAGGCAAAGAGTGGCGAGAGCGAGACTGAGGACTATCACGGCAAGCTCAGGGAGCTCATGTGGACCCATGTTGGAGTTGTCAGGAGCGGCGAGAAGCTCAAGGAGGCGCTGAACATGCTGACGGTTCTAGGCGAGGAAGCTGACTCAGCCAAGGGGGCTGACACAGCGACCGTAAAGCGGCTTCTTGAGGCAGAGATGGCCATACTGGCCTCCGTGCTCACCGCAAAGGCCGCGCTGGCCAGGGAGGAGAGCAGGGGCACCCACTTCAGGCTCGACTACCCCGAGAGCAGCGACGAGTGGCTTAGACCTTTATTGATCAAGAAGACCGAAGAAGGCCCAGAGGTCTCCCTCTAGGGCACTTTTAAAACCCCAACTACCTCTAACTTCCCCATGGTTATCCACGTTCAAACTGATCTTCTTATCATCGGAACTGGAGGCGCGGGGCTCAGGGCCGCCATCGAGGCAGAGGCCATGGGCACCAAAGTCATCCTCGTCTCAAAGGCACCCGCCGGGTACAACAACACCACGATAGTAGCGGGCAGCGGCTACCTCGCCGCAGTGGGCGGCATGACCGTTGACGAGCACAGGGAACGTACCTTCACCGCCGGAAAGATGGTCAACGACCCTGGACTGGTCGAGACCCTTGTCCGGGAGGGAGGCGAGAGGGTCCTTGAGCTGTCCAAGTTCGGCTGCGTCGTCAACGAGCGTTTCGGCGGCATCCACGTGGGCGCACCCGGCACCGTGTTAGGACAGGGCATCACCCTGCCCCAGGTCAAGTACCTGAAGGACAAGGGCGTCGAGTTCGTAGAGAACGTTATAGTTACAAAGTTCATCAAGGACGACGGCCGCGTCGTTGGAGCCGTTGGATACAGCAGCAAGGACATGGACGTGGTCCTCTTCCAGTTCAAGGCCGTGTTGTTGGCATCAGGCGGCGCAGGGGCACTATTCAAGCGGACCGACTGCCCGCTGAAGACCACCGGGGACGGGTACAGCCTGGCGTTCCACGCAGGAGCGAGGCTCAGGGACATGGAGTACTGCCAGTTCTTCCCACTGGCCCTGGCCGAGCCGGACTCCCCACCGCTGCTGGTTGATGGCCCCGTCGTGTGGGAGGGCAAGATACTCAACATACTGGGCGAGGACATACCCGCGAAGCACAACGTCACAGCTAGGCCGTACATCGCCAAGAGCAGGGACACCCTGTCAAGGGCCATGATGATGGAGATACACGAGGGAAGCGGCGTCGAGGGGGCAGTACTGCTTGACGCAATGGACGTGGTCAAAAACGCGGACCCGGACCAGTTCCACGGCATGGCGAGCCTCGACTATTACAAGGAAAAACTCAGGGCGCACGAGAGGCCGTTCAGGATCGCCCCCATCAGCCACTTCACCATGGGCGGCGTCGTCGCCAACAGCGATGGTGAGACTGGCGTCGAGGGGCTATTCGTAGCGGGGGAGGTCATGGGAGGCATCCACGGGGCCAACAGGCACGGTGGAAACGCCCTCACCGATGTAACTGTATTCGGGAGGCGTGCGGCTTTGAAGGCACTGGAGTACTGCGCTGACAGGGAACTCGTGGACATCGAGGAGATGGCCACTGACGAGGTCGAGCTAATAGAGAAACGGTCAAAGAGGGAGACGGGATTCACTCCCGCGGTGGTAATGGGGCGCCTCAGGGAGAACATGTGGGAGAACGCCGGCATCCTGAGGGACGCCGATATGCTGGTCGCGGCGTACGAGAAGCTATCCGAGCTAAGGGACTCATCGAGGCTGATCGTGGCCCAGCACGGCAAGCAATTACTGGCAGCCCTTGAGCTTGAGATGGCGTTGGACGCATCCGAGTTCATCATCAGAGCGGCCATGGAGCGCAAGGAGAGCAGGGGGGCCCACTACAGACTCGACTTCCCCGAGGAGCGCGAGGAGTGGAAAAAGACCATCATCCTCAGCAAACAGGACAAGGCCATCAAACTGACTCACACAAAGATTGGTGAGGCTTACTGAACGAACTCGCCCGTAGAGTTATAACTGATGTCGAGGCGCTCCACGACTCCAAGAGGGAGGCGGCCCACCGGAGATACTTCAGGGAGGAGATCGAGACCTACGGGCTGGCCATGCCTGACATCAAGGACATCGCCAACAAGTACTACAAGGAGCTGAAAGGAGACCTGCCAAGGGCCTTTGACCTCACGGAGGAGCTTGTACAAACAAACAACCTTACGTTGTCCGACCTAGGAGTCCACATGCTGAGGCGGTTCAAGCGACACATCAAGGGAGAGCACTTTCCCAGGTTCGATGGATGGGTTGATTACCTCACGAACTGGGCTAACACCGACAACCTTTGCTGCGGACTGATTGCGCTGGCGGTCATGGACGATCCAAACCACGTCGAGTCACTTGTTGAGTGGGCGGGATTAGAAAGCAGGTGGAGGAGGCGCGCAGCATCCGTCAGCCTCGTCCCCATCGCAAGGAAGGGGGATATGCTGGACTCCGTTTTCAGGGTAGCCGACAGGCTCATGATCGATGGCGACGACATGGTGCAGAAAGGCACAGGCTGGATGCTCAAGGAGGCCAGCAAAGTACACCCCCAGGAAATTCACGAGTACCTAGTCAAGTGGAAACCTGTAACCCCCGCGTTGACCCTGAGGTATGCATCCGAGAAGCTCCCCAAGAAGCTCAAGGTCTACAAATCGCGATAAAACAATTACTAGGCGTAGAACGTGAGGATATCCTCGTCCATAGGGACGTGCTTCGCCTTTACCTTCTGGCCGCCGAACTTTACGCTCTTGCCCCAGATCCGGGAGTACCTGAGTCGTTTCCTGAGATCACCGTGGACCATCCTGGCGATATCGCCCACCGTTGAGCCGTTCCTGACGATCATGGGCTCCTCCATGTCCGCCTTCTCCCTCCTGGGCTTCATGTAGATTCGTATGAGATCAAGGTGCTCGAATATCTCCTTCTTGAGTCGTTCAAGATTCACGTCGGTATCCGCGCTGATGGGTATGACGTAGTGGTCCAGGGACTTTTCAAGCTCCTCGACGTACTCCTTGTCAACCATATCGATCTTGTTGAGAACCGTGAGCGTCGGGATGTAGACCGTGTTCTTCAGGAGAGTATCCACGAACTGGTCGTACGATATGTCCTCCTTGATTACCACCCTGCTGTTGTGGTACCTGTACTCCCTGAGGATGTCCTTGATGCCCTCGTGCTCCATCTGGGTCATGCCCACCATGTCCGTGATGAAGATTCCGCCAGAGGCGCGCTTCTCGATGATGACGTTTGGTGGGTTCTCGTCGGGCCTCAGACCGATTGCCCTGATCTCATTCAGAAGCATATTCCTCATCTTTGGATTGAATACGTCCGTGACCACGAGGATCAGGTCCGCTGATCTGGTTGCTGATAGAATCCTCTTCCCGAGGCCCTTCCCGTGGCTTGCTCCCCTGATGATACCTGGGATGTCCAGTACCTGAATATTTGCCCCGCCGTACTTCAGGATGCCAGGGATGACTGTGAGCGTAGTAAAATCATACGCGCCGACTTTGCTTTTGCTGTTTGTGAGATGGTTGAGTAAAGTGGACTTACCCACGCTGGGCAGCCCCAGCAGTACCACCGTGGAGTCCCCGTCCTTCCTGACGGTGTAGCCATCACCCCTCTGGCCCTGGCCCCTTGTAACCCTGTCCTGCTCCTGCTGCCTGAGCTTGGCTATCCTAGCCCTGAGTACACCAAGGTGACGGTTCGTGGCCTTGTTGACCTGCGTCCGTGCCATCTCTTCTTCTATGGCCTTGATCCTCTCTAGGGCACTCATTGCTGATAGCACACAGAGCCTCCAGTATAAAACGTTCCCATTTTGGTGAACCTCATAGCCTTATAATCGCGGAAATCGATGATATTCCAGTGATTCTATGAAGCTACACAAGGTCTCAAGCCGTGTCCACGCCAACTGGGACGGCGAGACGGGCGGGAACGTGGGGGTAATCGAGCTCAGTGACAGCGCCGTGGCCGTTGACGCCCAGTACCCCGGCTCCGCCCGCAAGTTTCGGGCAGCCATCCCCAAGGTTATCAGCCAGCCGCTGAGCCATCTCCTCCTCACCCACATTCACGGGGACCATGTGTTCGGTAACATGGTGTTCAATGACCTTGAGATCGTGGGTCACAGGAGGCTCTGGGAGAAGATGGAGCAGGGACTCAAGAAAGAGTGGTCACCCAACAGCCTGGAGAAGATGCTTGAGACGTACAGGACCGACGCTCCCGAGAGATGGTGGCTGTTTGAGGGGCTTGAGATCGTGGTCCCCACCATCACGTTCACCGATAGCTGGGAGATGGACGGAGTCCAGTTCACCAACCACGGAGGCCACAGCGACTGTAGTAGCACAGTTTACGTTCCGGAGGACAGGACATTGTTTGCAGGTGACCTCCTCTTTGTGGGAATGTTCCCATGGGCGGGAGACCCCACCGCGAACCCAGACCACTGGATCGATGCGTTCCAGGACATGCTCAAGATGGACATCGAGACCATCATCCCAGGCCACGGGCCGCTATGCGACCTGGACGAGGTGGAGCGCCAGCTGTCGTGGATGAAGGAAGTCAGGTGGGTAATGCAGGGGCTAATCCAGGACGGCGAAACGGAGGACGTGATAGCATCCTATAATTACAGGGTTCTGTATCCCACAGACCACCCGGAATGGCAGAAAAAGAGCTACGCCAGATGGTACAACGTCTGGAAGCCATGACGTTTTAGTTAAAATGAATGGGGAGTATTATTGTCTACTCCCGTAATGATTTCTTGTCCACTCCATCATAAATGGAGATATTACATGCGGTATAGGAAGAGGTGGTAGGCCAGGCCGATGAGGTATAGGGCGAGGCAGCTAGGGGCAGTGTATCTTATGACCTTGTTTAGGTCGGAATTGAAGTAGTTGTTTGTTAGGACCAGGCACAGGTGGAGGGGGGACGTAATGTACGTGCACGTTATCCCCAGGAACACTATGCTGGTGAGGTGTATGTTGACTTCCCCGAAGAGGGGTAGGAGTATTGGGAACGCGATGCCAACGCCCATAGCGGGGGAGCCTGATATGGCCCCTATGAACAAGGGGACCACGATGGCGATGGCCAGGACGGGAACGCCTGATGCGATGACGGCCTCGAAGAGTTTGACCACCGAGCCCGAGGTGCTTATCATGTCCCTCAGATAAAGCATGGAGATTATTGCCAGCACCAGGTCCCAGCGGATGCCTTTGCTCACTATCTCCACCGTCTTGTCAGGTTTTACGCGGCCCAGGAGCATGGCGGTGAGCGTACCCGCTGCAAGTGAGGCCCAGATAGGGATCCCGTAGAGGGTGAGTGCAACAGTGACTACGATTGGGAGTCCGCCTTTCATGGCGTCCATGGTCAATCCTTTGGGGCCCTCGTTTTTCTTGGGGGTCTCGATAAAACCCCTGCTTGCGATGAAGCCGATGGCTGCCATGACGAAAAACAAGGGGGACTGAACTCTGAGCCAAGTTGTGACGGGGATGCCTGATAGGGAAACGGCCATGATTGTTGACGATGTGATTGGGTTAACCCAGTACAGCAGGTGTCTGAACCAGACGTTGTAGTATGACTTGTGCTCCGGTTTCAGCCCCAGCTTGTCGGCCTCTGGCTCGATGAATGGGGCGGACATCAGTGCGCCTCCTGGCATTGATAGGAAACCGAAGAGGGCGGGGATGGTTGCCATTAGTATGTTGCCCGGCAGGATGTTACTGAGCCCCTCGATAAAGTTCACCATGAGCCCAGTCTCTTTGAGCGCGTAGCCCAGCACCGTGATTAGGGCTACCGCGGAGACCAGGTTCCAGGTGTTGTAAGCGGACAGGGTCTGGATGAGCACGTCGAATAGGATGCGGACGGGTGCCCCGGAGGTCAGTCCGATGATGAGGGCCGCCGCTGTGATGGCGATGTAGAAATCGATGTTCTTGGCCCTCAGGACGAAAATCCCGATGAAGGCAGTCAGCAGTCCAATTATTTCAAACAAGGCGTTCCTTGGTCATTACCTCTGATTGTATTTAAAGAATAAGAATACGAGGCTACATCATGTGTCTACACCTCCTCCAGTTGATGCGGAGGATGATGGTAGATCAGAAGATCAAGCCTATCATCCAGAAAAGGATTCTCAGTGGCAGGAATATCAGGAAGAACGCGATCTTCAAAACAGCGGATACCCCTATCAAAACAGATGACACCAGGAAGAATATCCCGATGACCATCATCAGTGGTACTAGGAAGATGCCAAACATCTCTCTACATATCACTAGCGATACGGAGTTAATAGGGATTCCGGTGAACCAAATATGGATTATTACCCAAGTTTTAAAATGAATTTAACGACTCGTATTACAATTCTTCAAATATTAAATAGTTTTACAGTATATACATTATTGTATGAAATAGATATTTCAGAATACCACGTCTAAACAACACCTCAAGATTAAAATACCAAACGTGTATACAATTAAAACATCGATATTCCGGAAGCCCAACCATGAGTGTACCAGAAAAGTTAGACGTACTTGACATGTTAATTAATGTTCTAAATGAGCATGAAAAAAGAATGGATACACTTGTAGACAGGGTCGAGTCCATCACAAGATCAATGGAAGGCCATCCCGAGCTCAGTTCGGCGTTCAGGGAGTATGAGGAACAGGAAAAAGCCCAGCGGCCATCCCAGCTCAGCGTCCTGATTGTGGACGACGACGAGTTCCTTGCTGACACCTTCGAGATGCTTCTTGAAGACGCGGGCTTCGCTGTTGAGACGGCAAACTCGGGTAACGAGGCGCTCACAAAAATGAGTCGGTTCAAGTTTGACCTGGCCATTCTCGACTACAAGCTACCCGACATCCCAGGATCAAAACTGTCGAAGATGTTGAAAGAGAAGGACGGAGACCTCAACGTGGTAATGCTGACGGGCCACATGGAGGCACTGGAGAACCATACCACACTTGACAGCGACGAGATACTGATGAAACCCATTAGCCCCGACGAATTGCTTAAAATCACTAGAAAATTGAGTAGCCGGGTTTAACCGGTTATTACAGATTGGCGAGTCTAGACTCGATGGCCGCTTTCGGCAAAGCACCGAGGGTCTTGTCTACAAGCTGACCGTCCTTGAAGTAGAGGAGCGTCGGGATGCTCATGATGCCGTACCTCTGCGGGACCGCCCTGTTCTTGTCTACGTCTAGTTTCGCGAACTTTACGTCAGCCTTCTCTTCGGCAAGCTCGTCTATGATTGGAGTAAGCATCCTGCAGGGGGCGCACCACGCGGCCCAGCAGTCAACTACCACCTTTGGATTGTTTTTTACGAATTCATCGAAGCTCGCGTCTGTAACTTCAACTGGTTTACTCATGATGATTCACATTCCCCTGCATTATCAGATAATATAAAGATGTTCAAAAATATTCAGCCACAACAAAAAAATCCTGTAGCGGTGAGGAACAGGAGATCCTCAGAGGACGAGGATAAGACAAGCTACTATGTCTAGCATCGGGTTAGGTACCGCTTGTACTCCCATGACGTGATTTTCGGCCTGCTGGCGGCCCATTCAATGCCTGTAAAGTCCATGTAACTCTTGAACTCGTCCCGCTTGAGTTCGATGAGGTTATCGAACAGGAAAGCCCCAAGCGCAACCTTCATGGTCTTGTCCTCAGCGAAGAGGTCAACTGCGTCCCCCAGGTGCTCTGGCATGTACCCCACGCCCTTTTCCTTCATCTGGACAGGCGTTAGCTCATAGATGTTCTCCGTCAGGGGCGCACTTGGATCGATTTTCTTGTCGATTCCCTCCCATCCCGCCTTCAGCAGCGCCGTCGCCACGAGGTAGGGGTTTGATGCCGGGTCTGGGTGCCTGTACTCCACCCTTGTAACCTTGTCTTTGTCACCTGGGGCCAGCGGGACCCGGATAAGCGCGCTTCTGTTGGCGTAGCCCCAGCTCACGTAGACCGGGGCCTCGTAGTGTGGTACGAGTCGCTTGTAGCTGTTCACGAGGGGCGCGACGATCATTGACATGGCCGGTGCGTGTTTGAGGAGGCCACCGATGTAGTGTACGGCTGTCTCGCTGAGTCCGAACTCGGTGTCGGGGTCGCTGAATATGTTTTTACCGGTCTCAAGGTCAACGATGCTCTGGTGGACGTGGCAGCCGCTCCCGTTGATGCCCCAGAAGGGCTTGGGCATGAAAGTGGCGGTCGTGTTATGTTTCTTGGCGATAGTCTTGACTGCCAGCTTGTACAGGATAGTGTTGTCTGCGGTCTTCAGGGCGTCGCTGTAGCGGAAGTTGATCTCCTGCTGCCCCATGGCTGCTTCGTGGTGGACCCTGTCCAACTGGAAGCCGGCTGCTTCAAGGCACATCAAGGTCTCAAGTTTAACGTCCTCGGTTGGGTCGAGTGGGGGGAGATCGAAATAACCACCGCTTCCGAAGGGCGCAACGCTTCCGTTGTTGTCTGTGACGTAAAAGTACTCCAGCTCCGGGCCCGTGTTGAAACCGTATCCTTTCGTCTCAAGGTCATCAACTGTTCTCCTGAGGATGCCCCTTGGGTCCCCCTCGAAGGGAGTCCCATCGGGCCTGCTGACGTAACAGAACATCAACGCAATCCCAGGGGTTTCCCACATTGGTACCAGAAAAGTGGATGGGTCTGGGTGGAGGTTGAGGTCGCTCTGGTTGACTGCCGCGAAACCGGGGATACTGCTACCGTCGAACGCAACGCCGTTCTCCAGCGAGTCCCTGATCTGGTACTCGGGGATGAGCATCGCCTTTGGGTAGCCGTTTGGGTCGATGACGATGAGGCGGAGGTACTTGATATCGTGCTTTGCGACTTTTTCCATTATCAGTCCAACGGAGTCTTCGTTGGTCAGGACATTTGAAACCATAATAACTCCCTTCCTTCTTAATCACACATATATACCTTTTCCCATTTTTACTAAACGTTTGGTCGTATATTTTGGTGTTTATTAAACATTTGTGAAGAGATGTTGACATATCCATGTAATATTGAGGTTTAAAATGTCGAAAACATATATAGTTGGGTTTCCAGCCTCGCGCACAAAACATATGTGAATGATACTAACGTTTTAGTATACAAATACTAAGAAAATAGGAAGTTTCATATACACCCCATAAGCGTTTATTAAAAACAATAAACAGCAGTGTGATGTCAAATGTTCGCATTAGATGAGATAGATAAGAAAATACTGGGAGAGTTGCTGATAAACTCGAACAGGAGTAACAGGGAGCTTGCGAGGGCAATCGGTGTTTCGGCAGCCACGGTGATCAACCACATACAGCGATTGGAGTCGGCTGGTGTGATAACAGATTACACGGTTATGCTTGACTTTGAGAGGCTTGGATTTGAGCTAACGGTGATCATGACTGTCACGGTGGGCAGGGGCAAGCTACTTGAGACCCAGCGAGATATCGCAAAGCTACCGTACGTGTGCGCGGTCTACGATGTTACAGGTCAAGTAGACAGCATCGTGATTGCCAAGTTCAGGAACAGGCGTGAGCTAAGCGAATTCCCCAAGGATCTGCTGGCCATGGAGTACGTGGAGCGGACAAACACCCACGTGGTCTTGAACACGATAAAAGAAGACTTCCGGATGGTCGACAATCTCCGGTAATCTCAACCATTATCTATCCCCGTACAACTCTTTTCAGAGTTAGGTGTCCATGATGGGAGAAATTGTTTACGATATTATCAAGGACAAGTTATCAGAAAGGGGAGAGTATCAGGGAACCGAGTTCAGGTACCCAATTCTGTTTGGTTTAACGGGGGCGACTGAGCCCACCGATGAGATGATCCAGGGAGCACTGCACAGGGTAAAGGAGGAGAAGGGCGGACACTTCCTGGATGCCCTGTGGCTCGCCGAGCAAGTGGAGTCGGCGTATGATGACCACATGGATCACTTCATCTCCGATGACAGGTTCAGGTCATATTGCTTGGGATTGAACCAGAGCACCAATGCCTGGGCCCTTTTGATGGGAGGGGATAGCAAGCTGGTGGAGCTAGCCGGACTCCTCAGGGCCAGGAACTTCAAGATTCATTCAGCAGGGAGGTCCGGCCAGTGCCTCAATAATGTTGACAGTGTGGACTACGGTCCAAGGGAAACCGCCGTGGTCTATTTCGGCCAGCTTATGATCAGATATGCGTTGATATACGCGAGAGCCGACCCCGGCTCCAGCCACGCCATCACACATGAGATCGAGGAGAAGGCGCCGGGAGTCATGTTTGTCACTGGTGAGCTTGAGGATATGGAAAAATCAATGATCCAGTCGATGCTGGCACTCGGAGTTCCTCTGGTCACTCTCGGCGAGGATCGGGGTCTGACGGGGATGATCTACGTCAAGGATTCCTTGGAGGAGATGGTGGAGGCCGCGTGGGGATTGCCAAACGTACGGGCGAGGCTTGTGGAGATGGCTGTGCCTGATGTCCCGCTTGAGGTGGGACCGATTTTCGGCAGGGAGAAGATTGAGGAGCCGGTCATTGAGATCAAGGGCTCCCCTGAGAGCTTCGTTGTAGCCATACCAAACCACAGCGTCACCGAGGATGAGCTCAGAGTGAAAGGGGAAAGCCTTGACGATGTCTCAATCCTAGTCGAGTTGGGTAATCCAGCCATTGATGAAATAGTCACCATGGGAGTGGAGGGCTCGCTGCTCAGGGTAATCAAGTACATCAAGGGAGTCCAGGTCAACCTTGTGGGAGGCTCGGTTGACTCCCTCCAGATATCAGAGGGCGCCAAGGAGAAAGGATTCGAGTACGAACATCTCCTAAAGGTAATTCAGGTCGAGATGAGGAACAAGTTCCCCCTAATTGGGCCCATGAAGATCAGCTTGCTGCTTGACCATGTCGAGGTCGAAAAACTTGGCCCTGGCATCAAGTCGTTTAAGGAAGAGAGGAAAGCACACGTTGAGGGGGCCACCGAGGAGAGCGTTGACGCGTTCTACGGGTGCATGAGATGCGCCAGCTTCAGCCTCAGCCATGCGTGCACTGTTTCACCTGACCGGCCGTCACAGTGCGGGTCAAGCCCGTGGTGGATATTGAAGGCCCAGGCTTTGCTTGCACCGGGTAACCCCTATTACAACTGCACGCTAATCGAGAAAGGCGAGCTGATTGATCCCGAGAGAGGAGAGTACAGCGGGATAAACAAAGCAACAAGTGAGAGGACGAAGGGAAGAGTTGAGAGGGTCTATCTGCACAGCATATTCCAGCACCCTCATACCGCTTGCAGCTGCTTCCAGAACGTGGCGTACTACATCCCGGAGCTTGACGGCATAGCTCTCGTCCACAGGAATTACTCAGGAGAGGCACCCGGTGGTTGGACCTGGTCAAAGCTTGCCAACAATGTTGCTGGCTACCAGAACCCGGATGGCTTCACAACCTTCGCGACCATGTACCTGAAGAGCTCAAAGTTCTTCCAGGCCGACGGGGGGTACGACAGGGTCGTCTGGATGACAAGCAAGCTGAAAACAATAGCAGGGGACTCGATCCCCGAGGAGAGAAGCTCAAGGATCGCCACCGAGAAGGAGGCGACCAAACTGGCCGAGCTGAAAGAGGTTCTAAGCTCTTTTTAGTGCCTTTCCTGGCAAGGCACCTGTGTGCTCCGCTTTTTCAATAACCACTTCACCGTTGACTAGGACATAGGGTATGCCGGCTGCGTACCTCTGTGGATCGGTGAAGGTTGCGACATCCTGCACTTCATCGGGGTGGAACACAGTTATGTCCGCGATGAACCCCTCTCTAAGTAAACCTCGGTCCTTGAACCCCATCTTCTGGGCGGGTGCGCCCGTCATCTTCCTGACCGCCTCAGGCAATGAGAGCACTCCCTCCTTGACATAGTAGCCAAGGACCCTTGGGAATGTACCGTAGAGCCTTGGATGAGGAACCATGTTTGCCCAGATACCCTGCGGGCTGATGGCGGAGCCGTCGCTTCCCACCATGCCGTAAGGGCTCCTCATAACTCTCCTGACATCAGCCTCGTCCATTCCGAACATGACGCTGGGGACCTGAGTGTTTTCCATGATGAGGAGCTTGATGTATGCCTCGAACGCATCCATTTTCATCATCTCTGAGACCTCCTGGATGTTCTTTCCGTTGTATTGTGGGTTGTTCTTGGCGTTCGTTACCAGTATTTTGTCCCATCCATAGTTCAGGCGCAGCTCTTTCTTGATCCGTTCTACCTTCACAGGGTCTATTAGAACTTCAAGCATCTTTGTTGCACCCCCATCGTGTGCCCAGTGGGGTAACAGGGCCGTCAGCCCGGTGCTGGACGCGATGTATGGGTACTGGTCGAATGTAACCTCAACGCCCATGATCCTGTACTTCTCAATGAGGGCCAGGCTTTCCTTGGTCTTTCCCCAGTTTCCGACGCCGCTGGCCTTGAAGTGGGCGATCTGGACTGATGTGCCCCCGTCCTTCCCTATCTCGCATGCCTCGATTACTGCATCAAGGAGGGTGTCTCCTTCTCCCCTGATATGGCTGAAATATATTCCATCGTAATCGGACACCACCTTGTTGAGAGCGGTTATCTCTGCCTGGTCACCGTAGACGCTTGGAGGGTAGATGAGCCCGGTGCTCATGCCATATGCGCCCTGCTCCATGGCGTCCCTGATATGGCCCCGCATCTCATTCAGCTCGGCGTCTGTAGGCGGCCTATTATCGTGACCGATGACGTTCGCCCTGACCGTTCCGTGACCCACCACTGCTGCGATGTTCAATGCGATTCCCTGTTTGTCAAGGAGGTCTAGGTAGCTTTTCATGTCGGTCCAGTTGAGTTCAAAGTCGTCCGGCACGCTGTTTCTTGAGTAGGTCTCCCTGTACTCCCTGAGGCTCTTGTACATGGGGGCTGCTGAGTTCCCGCACTGACCCACCACTTCCGTCGTGACGCCCTGCCTGATCTTGCTGTGGGCCATGGGGTCGATGAGGACCGGGAGGTCACTGTGGCTGTGGATATCTATGAATCCTGGACTGACGATGTGACTCTTTGCATCAATAATCCTGTCTGCCTTGCCCAGATCCCTTCCTAGCGCGACTAGTTTACCTTTCTCGATAGCTACGTCAGCTTTGTACCAGGGGTTGCCTGCTCCGTCGATGACCTTACCGTTCTTTATCAGAATATCATACGCCAAAATGATTCACGTGATATTCTCTGTTTCTCGTTGTTTTAAAACAATCTAGGGAAAAAGGGGTTATTTCTTGCGGAGGAATTTGTCTTCCGGACCCTGTAGGGCGAGACATTATTCATGTAAACTTCGATGAGCCCTTTCTGGACGAGGTTTGGGACGGCCCCGCTGTCTAGTGGGTTTAGCTGTCTACACATGACCTCGCTCTGGAGGACCACAATATAGACCCTATACTCCGTTAGGCTTAGTTTGATCGGAGACATCATCCTACAGAGTATATTCATTGGTTAGTGAATGGTAAAAGAGTTGTTGAAAAGAAAAGAGGTTAGTACCAGGGTAGCTTGCCCTGAGCGTCCATGCTCAGGTAGCTGTCCCAGTCGTCCTGGATGTGCCCCTGGATGATCTCAACCAGCTCGGTATCCAAGTGTCTGAATCTCCTCTGGGGGTCCAGGTACTCCTTGACAGGCTTAAGTTCCTTTGGCTTGATGTTGAGCTTGAACTCGCCGTGGTCGATCTCTGCGATTGGCCAGGCACCTGTCTGGACAGCCAGCCGGCCAATCTCAACAGTCTTGGATGGGTCATAGTACCAACCAGTGGTACATGGTTGGTGGACCTGCAGATACGCCAATCCCTCGCCGTTCCTCGTGACTTCCATTGCTTTCTGGATCTTTCTCTTGAGGTCTGGGATGTAGGCGAGGCTCGCCGTTGCGATGTATGGTATCCTGTGGGCTGCCATGATCATCAGCATGTTCTTGCGCCTCTGAGACTTGCCCTTCCATACGCTGCCGACAGGCGTCGTGCTTGTGGCCGCGAACTGGGGGGTGCTTCCGCTGCGCTGGATTCCGGTGTTCATGTACGCCTCGTTGTCGTAGCATAGCCAGATAATAGATTCTCCTCTCTCGGCTGCGCCACTTAGGGCCTGTAGACCGATATCGTATGTCCCACCGTCACCTGCATAGCTCGTGGTGTAGACCTGCCTCTCCTTGCCCTTGGCCTTCAACGCACGGTAGACACCCGTTTGGAATGCTGCGCCTGCCGCGAAGTTGGCCAGAACCCACGGCGTCTTCACTGATTGCCCGTAGTTTACGCCTGAGCAGTTCGGTGGGTTGACAACGATTGTCTTCTCTCCCAGTGTGTTTAGTAGGGTCCTCGCGATGATGCTTGCTCCACATCCTGCACACCCGTCGCTTCCTGGGTGCATGCATGTTGATGAGTTTGTCTTCTGGGGGGCGGGCATACCGGGGAACTTGTGTTCAATATAATGGACGGGATTCACTGGTCTCACTGTCCTTGCTGACAGTGTCTTCTTACCCATGGCGTAGAGGTCATCGATTGGGATGTCCTCGCCTCCGAGCCCTGCGATGAAGTTCTGGACTGGAACCTTGATCCCAGTATTGTAGAGGGTTGATTTCACGTCTTGGAAGGCCATTCCGCCACCAGTCCCATGCATCACTACCCTGTCAACGACACCTATGCTGTCAACCTGCTCGGCTAGCTCGATTAGCTCCTCGTTGGGGAAGGGTCTCAAGAACCTGAGCTTTAGCAGCCCGATGTTCTCTCCCTCCTTCCTGAGCTTGTCAACGGCTCGTCTGGCGGCCGTGGTCATGCTCCCCATGGTTACTAGCAGGCTGTCTGCGTCGTCGCAGCGGTATTTCTCCACCATTCCGCCGTAACTTCTACCAAAGGTCTTGGCGAAGCTGGCATCGACCTCAGCGATGACCTTCTTGCTGTCCTCCATGACCTCCTCGTGGATTTTTCTGTATGTGGTATGAAGTTGGGTTGGGATGCCTGCTGCCGGCCATGAGTCACTCTCAGTCGGGTCCAAGCTGTACGGTGCCTTGTATGGGGGTAGCCATGCGTCCACCTTCTCCTGGTCTGGCATGTAGACCCGCTCCTGGCTGTAGCTGAGGAAGAAGCCGTCGAGGCTGAGCATCGTGGGTAGCAGTACACGGTAATCCTCGGCGATCTTGTAGTTCATCAGCATCATGTCGAGGCACTCCTGGTTGGTCTCGACGAAGTTGACGAGCCAGCCTAGGTTCATCTCAGGCATGATGTCGCTATAGTCAGGCCCGAGGCTCCAGTACCATCCAAGGGTCCTGTTGGCTACTGCCATGACTATGGGAGCCCTGTAGCTCGTTGCCTGAGCAACTATCTCGTGCATGTAGGCGAGTCCCTGGCTGCACGTGGCAGTGAAAGTCCTTGCACCCGTCATGGATGCGCCAAGGGCTGCTGCCATGCAGCTGTGCTCTCCCTCAGTGTGAATGTATTCTGTCTTCATCTTGCCGTCGGCGACAAAGTCGCTGATGTACTCGATGATTGTTGTCTGTGGCGTAATTGGGAACGCGGGCACTACCTCAACACGGGCTAACCTTGCACCGTGCGCGATTGCCTTGTTCCCTGGCATTACATCGAAATCTTGTGGCATTACTCCTCGTCCTCCTTCTTCATAGCGATGGCTGTCTTTGGGCACTCGTTTGCGCACACCCCGCAGCCCTTGCAGAACCTGTAATCGATCACAGGTTTCTTGTCCTCGCGGGGGTCAATCGCCGCCTCTGGGCAGTATGTCGTGCAGAGACCGCACGCGATACACTCGTCGAGGTTGATCTCAGGCTTGAATACTCTCCAGTTTGCGACGTACTTGCCGCCCATGTTCTTGAGATCGGATAGGACTATTCCCTTGATTACACTCTTGTCTTGAACCATTTCTATAATTCCTCCACGACGACTCGGTCATATCCTGCCTGTGCAGCCTTCTTATTGGGCTCCGCGAGCCTCTCTGGGAAACGTTTGTCGATGGCCTTGAAGATGCTCTCCATCTTGAGCAGCCTGGTCGCCTTGGCGAAGGCCCCTAGCATGACGGTGTTAGGGATCGGTCTGTCAATGATCTCCACGGCAATCCCGGTGGCGTCAATCACTGCCATGGTCCTGAGTGCCTTCTTGAACAGGTCACTGGCCTCTCCGGTGGTCTTCGTGGTGTTGTATACTATGACTCCCTTGGTCTTGAGACCCTGGGTGATCTCCATCTGCTCCGGCATCAACGGGTCTAGCACCAGAAGGTACTCGGGGTAATAGATCATGGAGCGAGTTGCCTCGCTCTCGTCTCCAATCTGTGCGAAGGCAAGAACCGGGGCTCCTCTCCTGGCACTCCCGTACATGGGGAACGCTCTGCAGAACTTGTCCTCATAGCTCGCCGCTATGGCGATTAGTTCACCGCATGCGACGACGCCCTGGCCGCCCATACCGTGAAGCCTGATTTCATCTACCAAATTGTTTTCCTCTGAAAAATAGTGTCGAAATGAACGCTACGAAGGGGGGATAAAGGTAGCCCGCTCATTTCGACTCAAAAAGGAATCAAATTATTCGTATAAGAAGAATGCTATGATTTGGTTGTAGCGATAAATACTGTAAGTATGAGAGCCGGAGGGATTCAACGTATGAATTTTAACCGCATGAGCATGATGTTTTGTCATGCAGTACGCAGGAATCATCGTCGGGATATACACATTCATCATGATTGGAGTTCTTCATTTCGCTGTCGTCAAGATCGAACGGGTGATTGGCTCTCATATCTGGCCGTGGTTTGTCGTCTTGAGCCTGGGTTTCGGTGTCGCCAGTGTAATGGTGTCTGGTGTCCTGGCCTCTGCACTGCTGGGCGTCTCGGGTTTCCTCTTCGCTTGGTCAGGTCCGGAGCTGAAGAAGCAGAAGGAAAGAGTTGAAGGGACACACTGACAGAGCACTGACCTTTTGTTAAGCCGAAAATAGAAATACCTTGAACGCTTTACTCTGTGTGAATTATATGAACCCCGACAAATACTATTCAGAGTTAGGGGCATCCTACGAGCCTGGGGTGCTCACCACCGTTGTCCTTGCGGCAGAAGAATTGGCAAGACAGGGCAAGAAGATCATCGGCCTGACAGGAGGCATGTACGACGTTGAGAGCTTCCCGTGGAAGGAGGTCAGGTCCACACTAGTGGACGCATCAGAGGACGACTGGAAGGTCATGCTCCAGTACGGCGGTACCAGAGGCATCCAACCACTCAGGGAGGAAATCTGCGAGTGGATGAAGGGTCATAGCATCGAGGCCGACCCCTACAGCGAGATAATGATCATGACTGGCAGCCAGGAGGCACTAGACATCGTCGCAAGGATCTTCATGGACCCGGGTGACGTCGTCATAGTCGGGGCCCCCACGTACCTGTCAGCACTCACGGCGTTTGCCCCCAGCAAGCCCGATATTAGGGAGGCAAAGCTGGACGCGGACGGTATGGATCCGGAGGCGCTGGAGGAGACAATCAAGCAGGTTATCGCAGAGGGCAAGGAGGTAAAGCTCCTGTATATTATCCCCACGTTCCAGAACCCCATGAGCAGCATGCTCACTATGGAGAGGCGAGAGAAGATCATCGCCCTGGCAAAGAAGTACGATTTCCTCATCCTTGAGGACAATCCCTACGGGTACATCACCTTTGAGGACGAGATGCCAAAGCCCATCAAGGCACTGGACGACGAGGGCAGAGTCATGTATACCAGCACCTTCAGCAAGATAGTGAGCCCCGGTATGCGCATCGGCTGGCTTGTGGCAAGGAAGGAGTTCATCGTCAAGATGGCCGAGGCAAAAGGCAGCACCATCATCAGCAACGACCTCGTGAGCCAGTACGCGGCCGCCAAGCTCTTCGAGCGCGGCGACGTTGACAGGCAGATCGAGAAGATGAAGAAGGTGTACAGGAAGAAGCGGGACGTTATGCTTGAGACCATGGACACGTACTTCCCCAAGGAGGCGAAGTGGAACGCGCCAAAGGGTGGCCTGTTCCTGTGGGTTGAGCTACCCGAAGACGTGAACGCAACTGAGCTGCTCATGGAGGCCGTGGGCAGAGGCGTGGCATACCTGCCGGGCAGTAGCTTCTTCAACAGCGAGGTTCACAACCATATGAGGCTGAACTACAGCCACCCCAGCATTGATGATATTGTCGAGGGCATCAAGATACTGGGGACCCTGCTCAAAGAGCGGGTTTAAATCCCTTTTCTGGTTCCCGTCACGGGTAATATTGATAAAAATATTATTTTGAGATCAAACCATGGAATCTATTTGTATTTTCCAGTTATTGTGACCAAAAACTGGGCTTTTCTGGGGCTGTTTTCTGGGAAACAGGTTTGGTTTCGCCAAAGATGTATGCATCCCCCCGTTCCCTTACCTTTTCCGTAACCTTTTTACTCTACGTTTGAGGATGCTAGCTGGGTAACCGGCCAAAGGGCGTGGGACCCACCCGATCCCATTCCGAACTCGGAAGTTAAACCACGCTCCGTTTGCGACATTAGTGATGTCTTCGGCTTCGCGAAATCGCGAAAGCTGGCAGCCCACCTTTCTCTTCACATAAAAAGGCTTAGATTCCTGCCGGAGATACCTGATGTAACATGAAGGTCTTGATCACGGGCGGTGCCGGTTTCATCGGCGTCAACCTTATTGAATTACTGCTGGAGAGGACTGACTGGAATATCCATGTCCTTGACAACTTCACCACGTCAGATGACGGTATGTTGGAGAGGGTCATCGGCGACTCAAAGCAGGTCAGGGTCTTCAAGGGGGACATCAGGGAGAGGGAGGATATCGTGGCGGCCATGGAGGGCTGTACTTACGTCGTCAGTCTCGCTGCCCAGGCGGGCGTCCTGCCATCGGTGGAGGACCCAATCTACGACATGGAGCTCAACGTCAAGGGGGTCATCAACATCCTGATCTCCGCGGTTGAGCTGGGGGTCAAAAAGGTGGTACACGCATCATCAAACGCACTGCTCGGCGAGGCAGAGCTGCCCCTCAGCGAGACAACTCTACCACAGCCCCTTGCACCTTACGGAGCTAGCAAGTTGGCCGGTGAGGGATATCTCTCTGCTTGGGCGGCAAGCTATGGGCTGAACACGGTTGCGCTGCGTTTCAGTAGCGTTTACGGGCCAAAGTCTATCAACAAGGGCTCGGCCATAGCCAAGTTCATCAAGCAGATCATGGATGGGGACCAAGTTGAGATATGGGGTGATGGCTCACAGACACGGGACCTTGTTTATGTCAGGGATATCGCTAATGCAATCTACCTGAGCCTTGTAACAGATCTGCCCAACAAGTACGAGATGATTCACATCGGAACAGGCACCGAGATCACCATCGAGGAGGTCTTTGACACTATCTACCAAAAGTTCCTAGACATGGGATACGAGCCAAAGCCTGCCCTCCACACCGATTGGAAGCCTGGTGAGATCAGGCAGAACTGGAGCAGTATAGAGAAAGCCAAGAAGGTTCTGGGATTTGACCCTGAGAACACATTCGAGGAGAATATCGAGGAGACCATCAAGTGGTTCATCGAGAACTACGGGGAAAAAAAATGAAGACCATCCTGTGCTACGGCGACAGCAATACTTGGGGCTACGACCCCGCGACCCAGTCACGTTACCCGAGGGATGTACGCTGGCCGGGGGTACTCAGGAAGGAAATGGGTGAAGGCTACCTCGTCATCGAGGAGGGGCTCAACGGAAGGACAACTGTTTGGGACGACCCCATCGAGCTTGACAAGAATGGGGCCATCTACCTGCGTCCCTGCATCCAAACCCACAAGCCATTGGACCTAGTCATCATCATGCTGGGGACCAACGACCTGAAGACCCGGTTTAGCCTCCCGGCCTACGACATAGCAAGCGGGGCAGGCGTCCTGGTTGACATCGTCAAGAAGAGCGACACGGGGCTTGAAGGACATGCGCCCGAGGTACTATTGATCGCGCCCCCTCAGTCAGTCGAACTGACCAACTTTGCGGAAATGTTCGAGGACGCCGTGGAGAAATCAGCAGGCTTCGCGAAGCACTACCGTAGGGTCTCCAACGAGAAGGGGTGCCACTACCTGAACGCAGGTGAGTTCGTTGAGTCCAGCCCGCTGGATGGTATCCACCTGGAGTCGGACATGCAGGCCGCGCTGGGAAGAGCCGTGGCAGCCAAGGTCAAGACGATCCTTACCTAGCGATTATTCCTTATACTTTCCTGAACCATACAAACTCATGCCCCTGGACAACCCATTCGAGAAATACGGAATCAAACGAGTAATCAACGCGGCCACCAGCATCACCACGCTGGGCGGAAGCATCCCCGACCAAAGAATTTTCAAGGCCATGGCGGAGGCGGGCAAAGCGTTCGCTAGCATCCCTGAACTTCAAGTATGGGCCGGTAATGAAATAGCCAAAGCCACGGGGGCTGAAGCCGGGCTGCCCGTTGCCTCAGCGGTGTGTGGATTGCAGCTCTCCGCAGCCGCTTGCATGATGAGGGGCACGGAGTTGGAGAAGTATAAGCCCCTGGGCATGAAGGGGTGGAGCCATATCACCATGAGGCTGCCCCTACACACGGAGGGGCTCAGGACCGAGTTCATTGTCCAGAGCTCAAACCGCAACAGCTACGATTACAGCGTCGAGTTAGCGGGGGGCAGGTTCATGGAGGTAGAGCCAACCGAGGAGGCTCTCATTGATGCCTACGACCAAGAGAAGACGGCGGCGTACTATTACACCGCCAGGAACCTCAAGGGAAGCCTGCCACTTGAAAAAGTAATTGAGATAGCGAAAGTAAACAACGTCCCAGTGATTGTTGACGCCGCGGCCGAGATCCCGCCCAGACGCAAACTCAGGATGTACATGGATAAGGGAGCAGACCTGGTGTCATACAGCGGGGGCAAGCATCTGGCTGGGCCCAACAACTCGGGGCTCCTGGCGGGGAGGGCTGACCTCATTAAGCTGGCTCATCTCCAATCGTACCCATTTAACGGGGTCGGCCGAGCATCAAAGATGAGCAGAGAAACCATCGTGGGGCTTGTGGAGGCGCTCTGGATTTTCCTGTCCCACGATGAGGAGGGAGCGTTCAACAGGTATGTCAAGTGGGCCGAGTATTTCAGGGACGAGTTGTCAAAAGAGAGGGGTGTATCCACCGAGATAGTCTACCAGAGGGTAGTTGAGGACGGGGAGCCAATGGCACCTTTCTGCGCCTTATCCCTAGATGAGTCAGTCACAGGAGTAACAGGAAAGGAGCTTGTGACCAGGCTCAAGGAGGGAGATCCAGTAGTGTATGTCTTGTACGAGCCCGAGTTTCTCCTAGGTCCCTGCCCAGGCAAGATAACGCTGAACCCCCAGTACATGCTTGAGGGGGAGCATCCGCGGGTGGTTGAAAAGATAAAAAGGATCCTCGAATCCTAGTTACCACTCGTTTTATAAAAAAATTAAAAGTGGAAGGAGTTTTACTCCTTGACGTCCAGGTCGTGGACCTCGACGGCACCCAGGTACATCTCGTCCAGCAGTGGGTGTGCTAGCAGATCAGATGCAGTACCCTCGAACGTGAACTTACCTCCACGCATCAGGTACGAATAATCGCCTACTGCTAGTGCCCTGCGGGCACGCTGCTCGACTAGAACGATAGGTAGACCGGTTTCCTCGGCCATCGCTGCGAGCTGCCTCATGACGTCGTTAACCAGCTTGGGCATCAGGCCCGCGGTTGGCTCGTCGACCATCATGATTTTGGGGTCCCTCATCAGGACCATTCCCTCGGCAAGCATCTGTCGCTCTCCACCGCTCAGGGTTCCGGCCGCCCTCGGCAGGAAATCCTTGAGCCTGGGGAACAGGCTGTACACGAACTCCCTCTTGTCCTCAACGAGGTCTGGGTCGTTCATGGTGTATGCTGCCATCTTGAGGTTCTCAGCTACGCTGAGCTTGCTGAAGATGTTGCCAGTCTGAGGCATGTAACCGATTCCGGCCATGGTCCTTTCGTATGGCTGCCAGTCACTGATATCCTCTCCGTTGAAGTGCACAGAGCCTGAGTAGACGGTGGCCAAACCCATGACTGCCTTAAGCAGGGTGGTCTTGCCGACGCCGTTAGGGCCTACTATGATTGTTACTTCTCCGTCCGGGACCTTGAAGTCAAGGTCGTAGATAACGTGGATCGGACCGTAGCCTACGTTGAGGCCCTTTGATTCCATAATGTATTTGCTACCCATCTTACTCACCCAGATATGACTTTATTACTCGCTCGTCCTCAAAGACTTCCTTTGCGGTACCCTCGGTGACCATCTTGCCTCTATCCATTGCGAAGACGTGGTCAGCGTACTGAGCGGCTACCTCAAGCCTGTGTTCAATAACCAGGAATGTGATTCCAAGTTCGTCCCTGAGCCTCAGCACGTGACTGAAGATCTGGTGACAGAGTACAGGATCGATGCTGCCTACAGGCTCGTCTAGGAGGATCGTCTCGGCGCCACTCATTAGCGCACGTCCGATCTCCAGAAGCTTTAGTTCTCCACCGCTGAGGGTGTTCGCAGGCTTGTTCCATACGCGTCTTAGACCGAGGACCTTCAACAGCTCGGTCGCACGCCTGACGGCGCTGATCTCGCTGTCGATCCAGGTTGGTTTGAAAAGTGATAGGGCAATGTTCTCACCCGCATTGTCCGGCAAGGCCACTAGCATGTTCTCAAGGGTCGTCAGGCTAAGGAAGGGTGACGCGATCTGGAAGGTACGTACAAGCCCTCTTCGGGCGATCTTGTACATATCCTCGCTTGTAATGTCCTCGTCACGGTAGATTACCTTTCCCTCCTCAGGGACGAAAATACCCGAGATACAGTTGACTAGTGTCGATTTTCCGCAGCCGTTGGGGCCGACGAGCAGATAGATGCCGCCTTCCTTCAAACTGAAGCTTACGCCGTCGTTGGCCGCGAACTTGCCGAAATATTTGCTAACATTCTGTATTTTTAGTACTTCTGACATATCGGCATCAACTATCCATATAGGCTACAGACAGTCTTTAAATAATTTTGCAAGGAAATCGTGGTTTAATGACAGATGAAGGAACGAAATAATGGGTTATTTCTCCAAAAGAGTCAAGAATTCGTAATCTTTTTGATACTGATTTAAGAAGGAAAAGAAAACTAATAGTTGGGGACAATTATTAAAATAGAACTAGTTTGTGCATAGGTGAATGGGCGCATCTAGTCTTTTTTCAATAGACAAGGATTTACCCCTGTTTATTTGCTTTAACTGATAATTAAAAGATAGAGGCTTTTTTGAGCTTGAATTACGATTAAATTATTCAGAAAAGCCCTCTTTTTGCCCCTTTTTCGTTAAGAAACAACCACTAATCATGAAAAGTATTATTAGGCTATTCAGCCACAACCGTTACGGGTTTACTAAAATGATAATCCCTGCAATTTGGATGGCAGCGTTGGTCTACGCATCAGAACTAACGCTGCTAAGTATCGGCTTTACACTAACGTATCTGACTTCGAAGATTCCAAACTTCGCGCACGGTACATATGCAGGCATCGGTATCTACGTAAGCTACACTTTTTCTAAGATCCTAGGGATCAGCCCATATCTTGGGTTCCCAATGGCATTTTTACTTGGAGGAATTTTCAGCGTTCTCGTCTACCTCATTGTCATCAAAGTTTTGACAGACATGGGTGGAGGCGCTATCGTCCTGACAATTGCTACATTAGCCATTCAGATCTTCCTGACGGCTATACTTCAGGTATACGCCTACTATCTTAGGGAAAAGTACAGCACATACACTATGCAGTTCCTATTGAAGGAGTTCGACTTCGCGTTCGGAGGCTTCCCAGGGATCTTCATCGTGTCCATCTCAATGACAGTTGGGTTGGTCCTTGTGCTGCACTATATGCTTACTAGAACGAAAATGGGTATCGCCATGAGGGCGACAGCAGAAGACCCAGAGCTTGCATCTGTTCTTGGCATTAACATCAACAAGATACAGTTGTTCAGCTGGTTCCTAACCGGAGGACTCGCATGCCTAGCTGGCGCGATGATCCCACTATGGTTCCAGAGCAGTCCAGCGTCCGGCGCCATGATGATTACAAGCATCATGGCCGGTAGTCTGTTGGGCGGCTTTGACAGCATCTACGGAAGCGTTATCGGCGGAGTTATCGTCGGTATGTCCGAGATCATGCTTACAACCTGGGGTCAGTCGTTGATCGGCGTATGGGTAGGTGAGTACAGACCTATGATCCCGATGATCTTCCTCGTCGTTATTCTAATGATTGAGCCAGATGGTCTTCAGGGAGCATATAAAAAGTTCGCGGCCAGTGACTTTGGAGAGAATATCTTAAAGTCTATTGGCTTGATGAAGGAGGATGGTTAAGATGCTACAAGATGTTGCACTAGGACTACTCACGAGCGGCGTGGCAGTTGAAGGAACTGCCAGGCTGGTCGTTGACATTGCCATGTATTTCGGTCTATTCGTTATAGTCGCGATGGCCCTAAACTTCCAGTACGGAAACGCAGGTATCCCGAACATGGGGTGCGCCGTACAGGTCATCACCGGCGGCTTCTTCGTTAGTGCTATCACCGTAAGGTTGATGTTCATTATCGTTGAGGGCGCAGGTCTTGAGCTACAGACATGGGCTACTGACTTTGACTGGACATACAACAATCCAGCAAACGTCAGGATCGTAAATGATTATATCACGACGAACCCTACGTTCGGCTGGTCAATGTTACTCTTTAGCTTAGCTGGTGCACTCGTAATGGGTGCCGTAGTTGGCTATGTCATCAGCCTCCCAGCCATCAGGCTCAGGGCAACCTACCTGATGATTGTGCTTATCACAATGGCGGACGCTGCGCAGATCTTCGGCAGGAACATTCCATGGATCGCCGGCGGTACTCTCGGTATGTTCGTACCGAACATATTCGCATGGTACCCGGGCGACAGAACAGTACTCACAGCGGTCATCACCCTGTTTATTGGACTAATCAGCTTCTTAATATTCAAAACGATGCTGAACAGCCCATACGGCAGGCTAATGAGGGCCATCCGTGAGAACGAGACCACGGTCGGAAGCGTTGGAAAGAATGTAGTAGGTATCAGGAGGAACATCCTCATGTTCGCCAGCGGCATCACAGCCGTTGTAGGATCACTGGTTGCTTTCTACTTCAGCTTCGTCGTAGAGGCTAACTACCAACGAGCTTTCTGGACCTACTGGCCTTGGCTGATGCTCATCCTCGGAGGACCCGGTAACAACGCCGGAACCTTCCTTGGCTGCGCGCTAATTGTCGCTATGCGCCGTGTGATCATCGTAAACAAATGGTTCCTACAGGAGCTGTTCTTCTTCCCAGTAGCATACTTCGAGAGTATACTCCTAGGTGTACTGCTTGTCGGCGTCATCATGTTCCGTCCAAACGGACTGATTCCCGAGAAGCTCCTATACATCCCTGGAGTCAACTACACGTTGATGGTTCAGGAAGAGGTCGACATTGACTGGAAGGACGCACTGAAGGTGAACAGAGGTTTCTCATCTGGACTCAGCGGAGTAATCAACGTTCTTTCAGGCAAAGACCCGAATGAGGAGGACGAGTAAATGGAAACTGATACTATCCTGTTCTGGGTGATGATAGCACTTTGGATCATCATGCCGGTCTTCATCGTTTACGAGGAGATCCAGGAGCGAAAGGCACTCAGAGAAGCTGAGGAAGCCTCAGAGCGAATGGAAGCCGAAAGTAAGGAATAAACTTCCCTTTTTTCTTTTTTTATATTTTCTAAAAAACTAGTAAAAATTAATGATTAATAGGTTTACTCGGTCGTCATGGTGTACATGACGCCGACTTTTGCGAGAGCTTCATCGACCCTCTCGATGAGGTCCTCTATCTTCTTGAGGCTGGGCTTGCTTGTCCACTCGAACACAAAGTCATATTCACCCAGCGTCATGGCCGCATCGCTGATGAGTTTTTCAGGCTCATAGCAGTCCTTGTAGGTATTCTGCATGTTCTTTAGGTAGCTGTTCCAGTCGTTCTTGTCGCTCTGCATCCGCGTAGGGTATGGGACACACTTGTGGCTGAATTTAACCTCAGTCTTGTTGGCCATCTCAACGGCGACGCCTTCAAGAGACTTAATAGCTTTCATTAGTGGCGGACCATAGATCCTTACATAACTCTTTGACATTATAACCGATTAATTTCATGGTAAGGATGGCGTAAAAAGTCTTTCCACATATAATTAGATAAAAAGATTCTATTCCTTGTTTGCCGCAAGTCGCCGCATCAAAAGCTTGTACCGGCGGTACTTATCGTCCGGGCTATACTTCGCCGGATGAGGTGTCACGGCTTTGCCCCCGCATTTTGGGCATTTGTCCTTGAAACTATACACGCTGCAGTTGTTGCATTTACGTAGAAGCCAGACCACGGGTCATCACTGCCTCTCGTAGCTGAACGTTCCGTCGAGCTTGTCCCACACTTCTTCCATGGAGGTGACGGTCTTGTCCATTGCGAACTCCGCTGTCTTGTAATCATCGGCCATCAGGTCTATACGGTACTTTGGCGCACCCTTTGTGGTGATCTTTATAGTTGCTCCGTGCTCCTCTGCAACCCCGCCCGCGTCAATGAAAGACATCTTGATCTCCTCCACCCCGTTGTTACCGAGACTGGTCATCTTGATGAGACCCTGGATGGTAACCTGGCTTATGATGATCTTGTCCTTGGCGATAGTGTTCAGGATATCAGCGGTTTTCCCCGTGATCCCGACCTCCGCCAGTGCCTCAAGCCCGTTCTTTGATACGACCTCAAGACCCCCGTAGAGGGTCTCATAACGTTCGACTAACTTCATACCATCAGACTCGTAGAGGTCCATGAGCTCGACGCCCAGCTGAGATGCCGCCCCTGTCAATAAGGTCTCAGCCTTCCTGGCCTTTTTCCAATCTTCGAGTTTCTTGCGCCGATCATCTCTGCTAACTCTTCTCAGGCTCAGGTCGACCTGCCCCTTTTTCTTGTCGGTTCTCATGACCTGGAGGACTACCTTCTGGTTCCGCCTGACGTGGTTGCGGATGTTTCTGACCCACCTGCTGCTGATCTCGCTGATGTGCAGGAGGCCCTCCTTGCCACTGTATTCGTCAAGCCTGACGTAGGCACCATAGCTCTCCACCTTTAGGACGGTGGCGATAACTATGTAGCCAACCTCTGGCCAGTCTGGTAATCCTAGGCTCATTTAACTCACCCTAGAACAGCGACTACAGCGCCGTTTATCCTTGCCTTGCCGCCCGTGGGCTCTGCTAAGCTCTCACCACAGGTCTGGCACTGAACTTTTGTGCTGCAGTGGCTGAAAACGATCTGCTCGGACTCGCAGCTGATGCAGCGAACCCGGAGGAACCTGCTCGTTGGTCTCGGTATTAGATGTGTCCATTGTGCCATTATACTATCTCCAGTTTTTTGAGCCTCATGCCCTTACGCATCATTCCGTAGCCGCATTCGTTGCATTTGAGTGTCAGGACCTGCTTCTTGGTGACCTTCGCCTGGTTGTGCTGCTCAGGGAATCTCTGGCCGCCATAGCCCTTTTTTCGTCTGGCCTGCCTGCGCTCGCCCTTCTTGGCGCCCTTGCGTTTGCCGGCCTTGTATATGTTGACGTTGAACCCAGTGTGTGTCTTACACTTTGGGCAGTACGTCCGCATAGTTTTGGGTACTTTCATGGCTATTTCTCACGGTCTTAGCTTTGCCTCTCCTTATTAGGTTTAACTCTTTCAGGAGGGGTATACTACTCATGTAGAGGTCACAGATAAACACGCTGGTCGGCTAGGGCTCTACTTCCACTTTCTTGGCGATGCCCCGCTTGATGAGGTTCTCGGCGTTCTGTGCCGGTATCGTCCCCAGTTCCTCGGGCTGGAAAGGCCCGTAAGCCTTCATATCGATACCCATGATGGCAGGTATTGGCTGAAGGAACCTGACAACTATCAGCTCGACTTCACCGGGCTTGATGACAGGCTGGGGAGTAGACTTCTTTCGCTTAACCGGCGCCGGCTTGGAAGGAATGGGTCTGGCTTGATCGGGCTCGTCAATGATCTCGGGGAGGTCTGCTCCCTGCCTGTACCCCGATATCAGTTGCCTCAGATTGCTGTGGAGCCTCTGTTCCTCCGGGGTCATGGCCTGGGCGTCGATGGACTCACCCATGGCCTCCCTTGTGATTATCTTCCTGAGCCTGTTCTCGGTGAGCTCCCTGAGCATCCTGTTGGCGTACGCCTTCTCCTTTCTGGTGAGCTGGCCGCTCAGGGTGTCCTCGTCCGTGGGCGTCCTGTTGAGCGTTGTGATATAGTCCTTCATCTCATGGAGCAGGGTGTCCGGGATGTCCTGGAGCTCTTCTTCGTTCCGCTCCTTCTCCCACGCTTTGTGGAGTGTGTTGTAGCTCATTTTTTTACCCTCGCCCCTTTCTTGCAGAGGAAGAACAGCGCTGCCCCGACGGGCATTGTGACGTCCTCTTCCCCGTATGGACCATATGTCTCGCCCAGTATTTTGATTTTAGGTGCGCCTTTGAACTCCAGCTCAACATTATGCCCTTCAAGGACCACTGCCCGCATCAACGGGTCGTAATTGGGCAGCTTGCCGTATGGGATGGTCTGCACCTGCCAACCCGTCTTGCCATGGAGGGTATTGGGCATCCTTATGAGCCTGTGGATATCGGTGGTGACCACGGTGTCGATCTCACTTGCCTGAAGCTTGATGGCCTTTGCCACTAGCTTGTCCAGCTGTTTTGGCGGGATCATGGGCAGAATGTTGCTGGGGTGCTTTGTCATCAATGTGTCAAGCACCTCATCCCTTGATTTGAGCACCACTTGAGTGGCGTTGCGGCTCATCTTGAGGTCTCTAATCTCCCTCTCGGTGGCAGAGGTTAGGTAATCGTAGACTGCCCTACCAGTCCTACCCCTCCAGCCCCCTTCTGCCAGCGTTGACCTGCTCCCCTTCCCCGGTTTGAATCCCTGGAGACCTGCCTCAAGGCCCGTAGCCATGATGTAGTCAACTATCTCCCGACGGGAGTTCTGGTTCAGGGACTTCATGATGTCGCTGTGGACGTGGACGTGATAACCCCTATTCCCGCTAAAGTTTGTTATCAGGTCTTCGATCTTTGTACCAAAGTCCTGTATGAGTATGTCAAGGAGCTTCTGCGTCTCGTACTTTGTCGCTTGTAGGCAGTCGCCGCAAAGCCATGTCTCGGAGTCGAACTGAGCTTTACCGCACACACATATCTCTGGGTGGTGACCCATGCCCTCCTCGTCGCAGTTCCTGCACCACCACTTGTCGTGTATTTCCTGGCATGGCAGGTCGAAGTGGTCAGCATCGATGTCGAAGACAAGATCCGCGCCGAGCCAGCCCTTCTGGGACATGTCGGCAGTGGGGTTATCGTAGTAGCTACTGCTGTGGTAGGCGTGCATTGGCGCGTTATTCCTGAGGTACCCGTGGAGATCCTTCAGTGTGGGCAGCGCAATGTGTCTGTGCATGCCCCTTCCCCTGAACGTGAGGAAAGCGAACTCCCTGTGACGTATGTCAATGGGTGCAGGTACCGTGCCAGCGTTGCGGCGGTACCACTGGGTGAACTGCTCCTCAACGAACTTTGGGCTCCCCCAGGGCTCCTGCTCCATGGTTATTCCTTGATGTTGGACGGGTATAAAACTGGTTACCGTTTCGGGTACGTTGCGTGCTGACATTTACTGCACATCGGCGCGTTGTAGCGGACCACGTTATCGTACAGTTTGCAGTAGTGGAGCCCAACCTGCCTCATCTTCTCGCGTCGCTCGTCAGTCAACGGCCTCTTCATATCGCCTCTACTCCTTTGTCGCCTTATTTGAGGTTTCAGCTTCCTCCTTGGCCTGCCTCGCCGCATCTTCCTCGGCACGCCGTTGCATACCCCAGATCTTTCTGCGGTAGTACGAGAGAGGATGGTTGATCCTGTCACATATCCGGTCGGGGTTCCTGCACACCCTGTGGGTCCTAAGCGTGTTGCATGTGGGAGGAGTGTACTTTGTCCTATTACCCTTCAGCCCCGCGATGTGCTCGATCTGGTACCGGGTCTTTGACTCATCAAAGTCAGTGACCTCGGTGTAGAAGCTCACCATCTGATCGATGGGCATGCCTATGTTCACAAGGAAGGTCGTCAGCGCGAACCTCTCCATGTGGCTGGCCCTCTTGCCCGCCATGAGCCCCTCAAGGCAGTAGTTGATGCACGGCGGGAACGCCTCGTTGATTACCTCGTCAGGTAGCGCGCTTCCACCCAGCTTTGAACGGTTCTCCTCGAATACCTTCCTGATCTCGTCCAGCCTCGTCTGGAGCGGTAGTGGAAGTGGGAAGTCGCTGGGCGTCGCCACCCTCTCGTTGACCCATTTCTCCACCTCCACCTGCATGAGGCGGGCGGACTCCTTGTCGGTCAACGCGACGTAGCCGTTCTCCATCTTCCTGTTCACCAGCTTCCACTTTGGCTCATGGAAGCCAGCCGCCAGCCTGAGGTAGTCCGAGAACGAGAGCTTGAGGTTCATCACGTCGCCGTCGATGGTCTCTATATCCTCCTTAATGTCCCAGTCAAACTCGTTGATTGCTATGTCCAGTATCCTGACCTCGTCCTCTTTCTGGAGAAGAGAGTAGGCCCTCACGGCCTCACTGAGACTGAACCTCCTGTTTAGGAACTGTTCCGAGACAAGGGTGACATACATGACGGCTATGGGGTAGCTCAGCAGCTCGGTCTGAGGGTCGACGATATTCGATGATGCCTCCCCTGAGACTATGGCTTCAATTACCCTATCCTTGGCCCTGTCAACCACTTTCGAGAAAGCGGGACCTGCTAACTCCTCAAGCCCAAAGTTCAGACCCTCAAGCAGGATCAAACCCTCCTTCAGGAATGGGTATTTGGCGGCTTCCCTCTCGGCTAGCATCAGATTCCATTGATTAGCCGGGGATTATAGTCTTTCCGTTTGTGCCTAGGATATTCTTAATATATTCACGTATAGATTACGGTTTATGTCAAGAATCTCTACTTCATCGTGGAGTGACTGATTTTATATAACGTCGTGTGTATGGCTCATCCATGTCTCATAGTTACAAGTGCAATATCTGTGGATACGTTTACGATCCCGCGGTTGGCGACCCCGATAGTGGAGTAGCAGCCGGGACGGCTTTCGCCGACCTGCCGGATGACTGGGTATGCCCATTGTGCGGCGCACCCAAAGAAGAGTTCTCATCCGTCGACTAGGGCCTGTACTGGTAGTTAACCCACCAGAAACGGGTGCCCATGAATACGTTTTTCTCAGTAAACCCACCAGTGTGGGCCCCGAATAACTCGACGAGTCCATCCACCGTGAAGTAGTTCTTGACTATCATGTGCTGGCTGCCGTCGTTCAGCGTCCTCAGCTTGTACGTGTTGGGGTCACTCTCCTCGGTATGGAGCTTTCCACCTATTCCCTTGACGAATGTGTTGTCCGTGATGAACACGGACGCACCTAGCTCAAGCTGGTCGTGGATGTGGTCGACCCAACTGTTCATGTCCTTTATTAGCACGTGGCTCAACATGAACGAGGCGATTGTACCCGTGTACTTGTCATCAAGCTCCATGTTGTAGGCGTCCATGACTTTGAACTCGGCCGGGCAGCCGTACTCCTTGCTCCGTGCGACCTCAAGGACGGTCTCGTTGATATCGATGCCAAGGATGGACTCGGCGGTCTCGCTGAATATCTTGGTCCAGTACCCCGTCCCGCAGCCGATGTCCAGGACACGCTTTCCGCTGAACGCTTTCTTCAGCTCTTCGCCCATCTGGTCCTGCTCCTCCTGCCTTCCGGGGTCGCGCCAAGCGTAGATTTCCTCGTACTCCTTGGCCCTGTCGCTGTAATACTTCACCATATCATCGGACATGGACAAGACACCGTGCTTACCCTAGTTAAAACCCTCGGATTATACTCGCTGGGCTAGTTTCTGGGCGATTTCCCGGTCTCCTGAGAGCAAATCGTAGTCCCCAAGCTCGTCGGGGAACACCCATTGGACTTTCTCGTGGTCGTTGAGGGTATACTTACCTGAGACCCGTTTGACCAAGTAATAGAGGATGGTCAGATCATCCTCGATGAACTCGTCATAGAAACCCGTCACCTCGACCTTGATGCATAACTCCTCCATGAGCTCGCGGATGATGCACTCCTCTCCGGTCTCGCCCTCGTCCAGCTTGCCGCCGGGGAACTCCCATTTGAGGCCATAATCATCGTCCCTCTTGCGTTGAGCAATAAGGTACATTCCGTTCTCCTCCAGGATGCCGCCGACTACTCTGAGCATAACGCATTGAACGGATTTTTGATATAAAAAGTGTGAGTTAGCCCAGGATATCCTGGTTTACCTTTCGTCTCAACGAGTAAAGGGAGGGCGTGAAGTGTTTTGTCCAGAAACCGCTCGCGTAGAGGTTTGCTGACTCAAAATCCACGTGGATAATATTGATTCCTCGTTCACCGCACCAGTCAACCGCGGCCTTGAGTAATACAAGTCCGTTCCCTGACCCACGGGCAGATTTCTCGATGTATGCCCCCAGCTTGTCTATCTTACCAACTCCCTTGGCGGCGAGAGAGTAAACGTCAGGTTTGTCGTTTATCCTGATATAGAGAACCCCGGTCAGCTTGCAGTCTGACTCGGTGACGAAAACTGACCCATTCTTGTTGTTTAGAAGAGAGGAATAATACTCATCGTCCTCTTGTTTATTGACCAAGAAGACAGGGGGCTGGAGGAAGTAATGTCGGAACTCGGTGGCCAACCTTTTCACCTCAGCCAGATCGGTAAGATTTGCCTCCCGTACGGTTACATTGCCGGTGTTTGGTACTGGGGACACGTCCCTGAACCCGTCAACCACATAGACCCCGAATCCCAGATGGAATAGCGAGTCAACGAGTTCCCTGTCACTGGTGTAGCTTGTGATCATGTGGTTCAAAGCACCATCAGACACCCATACACCTGAGAGGTGCCTGTACATGACCTGGTATATCCTCGACCTGCCCTGAGGTACTGAGGCGTGCCCTGTTATCGGGGAGAACGCGGTCTCTTCCCCGTGAAACATGAACCTGTCGTAAGTCATGAATCCAACAAGTTCTCCTCCCGAGTGGGAAACTATTCCTTGACCCTTCTCCAGGTGTTGTTCTAGGTATGATTGAAGGAGGTCTGTGTCTTCACTCCACTGAACTGGCAGGTGCTGGAGGTTTCCCCTTGCTTCTTTGAACTGTGAGACCCATAACTTGATGCAATCGGGTACAAGGTCAATTGTCATAGAGGAAATGTTGAGGGAGTCGAACGTGATACTCTTCATTTTGTCCACTTTCTAGTAGATTCCGGGAATGAGCCTGTACTTGACCTTGGCCATGTACTTCCTGTACTTTTTCTTGTATTGCATGATTAACTCCTGCTCCTCTTTCGGCACCATCACGTACATACCGGCGATGGTCAAGACAGCGAGTATCCTGGTCTCGAACGCCGGGTACGCCATCGCCAGTCCGAGGGATGCTAATAGAAAACCGGTGTAGTAGGGATGGCGCACGTACTCGTACGGGCCCTCCGTGAGCAGGCCCCCGTCAAAGTTCCTCTCCCAGTAGACGTACCAGTAGATACACAGTGCGCCGCCCGCCCCCGTGAGGAGGCCGCCGATTATTAGCTCGATCCCCATGACTAACAGCTCATTGAACCCGGTACTTTCTTAATGTTCTGGGGAACTTGGTCAGGCTCCTAGCGCCGTCCTCTGTGCAGACAAGCGTGTCCTCTACGCGGACACCGATCTCGCCCACGATGTAGATTCCCGGCTCATCAGAGTATACCATGTTTGGTTCAAGGAACTGCCCGTTGTTCCGCACCATGTACGGGTGCTCGTGGATCTCCTTGCCGATGCCGTGCCCCAGCCTGTGGATGAAGTACTCACCGTATCCTGTCTTCTCGATCAGGTCCCTTGCCGCGACATCGATGGACTCACAGGTTACCCCGGGTCTCGATGCCTCGTAGGCTGCCCTGTTTGCCTCTAGCACTATCTCATAGATCTCGCTCTGCTTCTTGGTTGGCTCGTCCCCGTAGAAAACGGTCCTGGTGCAGTCGCTCCAGTAGCCCTTGTAAAGCCCACCCATGTCAACAAGCACGAACTCACCGGGCTTGAGCTTCCTCTCGCTTGCCCCTCCGTGGGGTAACGCGGCCCTTTCTCCGAATAGTACACCCGCGAAAGCCCTTGAGGCCCCTCTCTTGACCATTCCACCGGTCATGAGTGCCTGGAGCTCCTTCTCGGTCATGCCCGTGTGCAGCTGGGCGAAGGCTTCCTCCATGGTCTCGTCGCTGATCCTGCAAGCCTTCTCAATGAGGGCGATCTCCTTGGGGTCCTTGACCATCCGGACATACCCGACTTGGTCGCTGACGTCCACCATCTCGGCCTCTGGTAGCTTCTCCTTGAGGCTGTTAACCCAGCCCCATGGGGCTTCAACGGAGATACCGATCTTTGTATAGCCTGCTTCCTTGAGTTTCTCCGCGAGTAGATCCACTGGGTCCTCGTGTTCATCCCAGATGTACACCTTCTTGAACCACGGCTCAAGACCACGCAGCTCCCCTTCTAACTTGTTAACGATAAAGTATGGATCGTCCTCCACAGGGATGACGGCAGCGGCTAGCCGCTCACTCATTCCAATGGGGAACCCAGTGTAGTAGGCGATGTTCGCCCCAGGGAAAAGCACGAGCACATCAACTCCGTCCTTCTTTAGCAGGTCCAGCACCTGCAAGCACCGTTTCTTCTCGAAAAGACTCAATTTTATCGAATAGAGAGGACATCAGAGACGTTTAACGGCTTCGACGTTCACTTAACCCCGTGGTTCAGGGAGGTATGGAAGTCTTATTACATGATTTCCGAAGCAAAATACCATGACATCAGCTATTGACGTGAAAAACCAAGTCGGACCCTGCGGCATCACCTGCGGTTCATGTGACCTGGGAAACGGGACAGCCGCCGAGACCGCCAAGAAGACGATCGAGCTAATCAACAGCATCGGGATCAAGGAATGGGCCCCGGTTACCCCGGGAGGAGCGGAGCTTGACTGGGAGGCAACAGAGAAGACCCTGGGCTGGATGACCAAGTACGCGTACTGCGCAGGGTGCGAGAGGGGAGGAGGCCCACCTGACTGCGCTATCAGGGCGTGCGCCAAAGAGAAGGGCTACGGGCTCTGCAACGAGTGCGGCGGGTTAGCCGGCTGCACCAAGTTTGACTGGCTGGGGGACTACTCCAGGGTACTCAAGGGGAACCTTGAGGGTTACAGGGGCAGGTCCAAGGAAGAGATAGCCAGGGAAGCCATAGATCAGGTATAAAACCCCTATTTTTAGAGTCACTCCGTGATAACTGGTTTATACCCAGTGGACTGATATCCTTCTGTGAGCAGGTCATCGCCCGGCTACGACGAGATTGTGCGGGCATCCCTAGAGGTATTCGACCAGTATGATACGGCCATCACTTTGAGGCAGCTGTATTACAGACTGGTCTCGCGGCTGCTCATAAAGAACACAATAAACTCCTACAAGCGCCTCAGCAGGATCCTAGTAAAGGCTAGGGAGCGGGGTCACGTGCCCATCAACTGCCTTGAGGATAGGAGCAGGCGCATCCTGGGCAGGGGCGACACCGGCTTCTACTCGGCCGAGGAGTACCTCAAGAGTAAGCTCCA
>Ga0209042_1000470_pt1 | contig 43243 bp, 34 predicted proteins | sample SaaInlV_200m_DNA_6_FD_184649 | JGI IMG/M metagenome (GOLD analysis project Ga0209042, IMG submission 184649) | Marine microbial communities from expanding oxygen minimum zones in the Saanich Inlet - SI037_S2LV_200m_DNA (SPAdes) (version 2) | ecosystem: Environmental > Aquatic > Marine >...
GGGTTCCCGCCCCAACCGAGCCCTCCCCTGGTCTTCCACTTCCTTTCCTTGCCCTCTCAATGGCCTCGTAGACGTGCTCCCTTGATATCGATCTTGCGAAGTTGTCAGTGAGGTATCCCCCATTGGTCTCCCCCACCAACGCGTTGAGGCTCCTTGGCTTGTAGCCCATAATATCGACGTAATAGTCTATCACGACATCTGCGACCCTATATGTGTTCAGGGTCTCAGTGAGCATGATAGGCGACTCTATCCTGCCCTCGAATAATACCTGGCTAAGACCCACGGTCTTACCGAACCCGTTGAGAATGTCCACTGCCGCCGGGACGGGATCCTCGTACAGGTTACCGCTGTGAGGAGTGATTGCTGTGACGCCCGTTCTGATATCATTGCCCTCGATAACGGTTACATGACCCACGCCGACCCCCTCCACATCAGTGATCGCGTTATGTTTCCCCGTTTCCATATCGCCGGGTATATACCCCATATCTCTGATTCTTTGCCGCTTCATAACTAACCCATGCCCTTTGACCGATTAAGCAATTCCATGGAAATATATTGGATGGGACGCATTCACCACTGATACCATTGAGCCGAGAGGACTTCATTGAGCTGTACCAGAGCCTGGGTGCCACTTTGACTGGGGACGAGGTTACCCCAAAGACGTTGCGTGTGAACCCCCTCGCCACCGATGAATCAACCTTGATAAAAACACTCACAGCTCAGGGAGTGGATCTGGAGAAAATACCCTTCCTCGACTATGGGTACAGGATTATTTCCTCCCCGTTCAGTCTGGGCGCATCAATTGAATACCTATTGGGCCACTACTTCCTCCAAGAAACAGCCTCCCAGCTACCAGCGCAACTCCTCGCCCCCTCCGGCGAGGACAATGTGCTTGACATGGCCTCTGCACCGGGGGGCAAGACCACCCAGATGGCGGCCTACATGGGGAACGGGGGGGTGATAACCGCCGTTGACGTGAACAGGCTCAGGCTCTACGCGCTAGAGAACAATCTTGAGCGTATGGGAGTGAGGAACACGGTGGTCTACAATATGGACTCCCTTGATCTGCCCGACGAACCAATGTTCACCAAGATACTCCTGGACGCACCGTGTTCAGGCAACTACGTTACGGATAGCCGATGGTTCGGTAAGAGAAAGAAAGCTCATATCCAGCATAACTTCATGATGCAGCGAAAGCTGCTAACCAAGGCCGTGAGCCTCCTTGAGAAAGGCGGCGCTTTGCTCTACTCCACGTGCAGCCTTGAGCCTGAGGAGAACGAGCTCAACGTCCAGTGGCTCCTAGAAAACTACGATGTGAAGCTCGGTGATATCGACGCCCCGGGCTCCCCGGGAGTGACAGAGATCTTCGGAGACCTGTTGGATGAATCAATTAAGAAATGCAGGAGGCTGTGGCCCAACGATGTGGGCACCCAGGGCTTTTTCATAGCGAGGGCGGTGAAGCAATGAGGCTTCTGAGAAAGTTCCTGATCCAGGTGGGCAGCAAGTACCGACCTGAGGATCTGTTGACCATCAACAACAAGCGTTTCATTGAGCCAGTGGATGCACGCCTTCCACGGGACAAGATGACGTACAACGGCCAGTACCTCGGCATGAACAGGAAGTGGTTCATCCCAAGCAACCTGCTCCTCCAGAAACTGGCCAAGGAAGAGGAGACAAAGAAGGCGTACGTTGACAGGGACGCGGCCTGGTTCTTCGTAGTGGGCAGGGACATCTTCGAGGAGAACATCCAGCGGTTCGAGGGTGATGTAAAGCTGGGCAGATACTGTCTCGTCATGTACGGAGAGAGCTGCATAGGATACGGGCGATACGAGACATCAGGCAGTCTGAGGGTTGTCAAGAACATGTTTGATGTCGGGGATTTCCTCAGGCGGGAGTAGTAGCCTCCAAACTGTTTTATCATTTTTTAACTGATTGTGTACCATGAGCATATATTCTAGGTACGGCGTCAAGCGAGTAGTGAACGCCGCTTTCCATTTGACAAGGCTGGGTGGAAGCACCCTAACCCCCAAGGTTCGTGAGGCCATGGATGAGGCCAACAAGTCATATGTCTACATGTGGGACCTCATCAAGAATGGTGGGGAGCACATCGCAAAGGAGATCAACGCGCCGGCCGCGTGGATCACGAGCGGGGCGTTCAACGCCCTTGTACTGGCTGCAGCGGCTTGCATGGTGGGCGATGACCCGGAGGCTATGAGAAAGCTGCCCCACACCGAGGGAATGAAGAATGAGATCATAATCCAGCGCAGCGCAAGGCTTCTGGTTTACGACAGGAGCATGGAGGTAGCAGGGGGCAAGTTCGTCTTCGTCGGCGACGAGAACTGGGGGTGCTCACCGGAGCAGATGGAGAGGGCAATCACAGACAAGACCGCTGCCATCCATTATGCCTACCCTGCCATGCGTAGATCAACTGTATGCCCACTTGAGAAAGTGCTTGAGATCGGGAAAAAGTACGGCGTCCCAGTCATCGTTGACGCGGCCGGTATGACCTATCCCAAGGATGTCCAGGCCAAGTTTATGGAGATGGGCTGCGACTTGGTAGCCGTCGGCGGCAAGTACGTCGGAGGTCCCAACAGCACGGGCTACATCTACGGCAGGAAAGAGCTGATAGAAGCCATTTCCCTGCACAGTTTCATCGGGGCAGAGGCGGGACCCAAAGAGCAGAGCGGCTTCTACAGGAGCCTTGGCAGGGGCTACAAGCTTGACAGGCAGGAGGTCATAGGTCTGCTCGTCGCGTTCGACGAGTGGATGGAGATGGACCACCACAAGGAGAGGTTCCAGCCAGCCTGGGTTAAGACGCGGAAAATCGAGAAGGGCATCAAGGATTTACCTGGGCTCAAGGACGCTAGGATACAGTACTATCCAAAATCAGGCGAGGGCACAGGGTACCACACAATCGGGCTTCAGGTCAGCCTAGACCTCAGTGTAGATGAGACCAACAAGGTGATCAGGTCACTGAGGGAGGGCGACCCTGAGGTATGGGTCAGGAACTGGGGTCAAAGCAGCGATTTTATCATAAACGCGATCAACTTGCAATCCGGTGACGAGGATATCATCGTCCATAGGTTCAAGGAAGTCTTCGGTTAGCGTTGGAGACCGTTAAACGGCTCCGAGTTGGCTTCGGCAGGGACATGAACCTGCTTACAAGTAGTATGTTCACCCGCCGCATCGTAATGGGATTCCTGCAGGTTGTCAGGGCCATCTATTTCGCATTGCTGGGCTTCAGCCCGGTGGAGATTGGGCTTCTGCTGAGTATCGCCACCTTCCTCAGCGCCCTCCACCACATCACCTTCGGCTACCTCTGCGACAGGTACGGCAGGAAACCGTTCCTTATTCTGGGGACCCTTTTCGCCGCTGCGCGTACCGCACTTTTCGCGGTTTCAACTGATTTCTGGATGCTTGCACTAGCCCAGAGCCTCGGTGCCATGGGTGAGGGAGTGGGCGCAGGCCAGCCAGTGGTGTCAGGGTACATCACTGACAAGGTCGAGGCCCAGGACAGGCCAAACATCTACAGCACCATGGCCATAACAAACAGTTTAGCATCGACAATCGGGCTGAGCTTCGGCGGCCTTCCCATCCTACTTGAGAACCGCTTCGCTTACGATGTTGTATCCGCTCATCAGCTACTCTGGTGGGCATGCACTGCGGTGAACCTGATCTCCCTTGTGTTCCTTTTCCCACTGAAAGAGGGCAGGAGGGTGATGAGGAGCGATGGGAAGCAGGGAAAGGGCCCAGGTATCAAGAACTGGGGCGTCATAACAAAATTCAGCCTCACCCGCAGCACGAGCGGTTTGGGCTGGGGCATGATTGACAGCCTCATGACCCTGTACTTTTTCCAGCGGTTCATGGTGGGCACCGATATCCTCGGACCCATATACGCCTTCGCCAGGTTCCTAAGCATATTCACGTACCTTGTCACTCCGAGGGTGGTTGAGAGATACGGAGCGATTCCGACCATAGTAGCTACCCGTATGATATCCGCAGGAGTGACCGTGCTGTTCGCGTTATCAAGCTGGTACCCGATGGCGGTTCTCTTTATGGTGGTAAACAGGATTATCGTCCTCTTCACGATGCCCATCAGGCAGACATTTGCGTCAGGCATGGTATCACCGGAGGAGACGGCTACGGCTATCGGTATCAGCAACTCCGCGAGGATGGGAGTGAGGACACTGGCCCCCACTCTGGCCGGATACATGTTCGAGTCCATCAGCATGACGCTTCCCTTCTTCACAGGTGCTATTTTGATGGCTGTCAACGGTGGGCTTTTCTGGACGTTCTTCAGACCGAGGGCGCCTAAAAACCCTCCAAATCCTTAACCAACGGGAGCGATTATCGTTCTCCATGGAAAGGGAAGATGCTCTCAGGCTCGTCGAGAAGTCATCAAAGCGGGAACACTCCCTTCTCGTGTCAAGGATTATGGTCGAACTGTCTTATGCCCATGGAGAGGACGTGACTAACTGGGAATTGGCTGGGCTGCTCCACGACCTGGACTACGACTCCACCGTTGATGACCGTGGACGGCATGGGGTCAGGGCGGCTGAGGCACTATCCGGTCTGCTAGATGACGCGGTCATTCATGCGATTAAATCTCATGACCACCGATCAGGACATCAACCCAGTTCCCTTCTCGACCATAGCCTTAGGTTTGCTGACGCGGTATCAATACTTCTCACGGAACCGGATGAAATCATAGAAGGGAAGCCATGGATCAGGGATATTATCGAGGGTTATCAGTTGCCTGAAGGTTTGAGCATGTCCGAGTTAGTCAGGCTGTCCTCTCAGGGTAATTAACGTCCAGTCCCAGAGCTTGTCCTGGACCTCCTCATCGTGGGCGATGTCCGCTGAACTTGCCTCCCTCTTCTTGGCGAATGTTTTACCCGACACTTTCTCAAGCTCCGAAGCGGTAGCCGCCCAGATGCTGGTCTCGGCCCCCTTCTCCGCGCTTGTCTGGATGGGACGAACTATCGCGAACGCTATCCTGTCCCTGAGTCCGCCCATGTTGGTTCCAAGATTGGTTGCCACGAACCCCGGCTCAACCACATTTGCTGTGACGCCTGTCCCCACTATCCGCCTGGCCAATGCGTAGGTATAGGTCGTGACGATGAGCTTGCTGTTGGCGTACTGCTTCATACTGCCGTAGCCCTTTTCCATCATGATGTCATCAAAATTGATCTTGCCCGTTTTGTGCATACCCGAGCTGATGTTGATGACCCTGGAGGGGGAGGTCTCCCTCAGTGTGGGCAGCAGGTTGTGGGTCAGCCTGAACATGCCAAGGTAGTTGGTCGCGATGGTCTTCTCGAAACCCACCTCGGTCTCATGACGCTTGCTGAACGCCGCACCGGCGTTGTTAATGAGCACGTTGAGGCACATGAATCGTTCCTTGAACGCGTCGGTGAACCTGTCAACGCTTGCTATGTCGCTGACATCACAATGCATCAGGTAGATACTGCTGGAGCCAGACTCCTGCTTGATCTCTGCCATGGCTATCTCCCCCTTGTCCATGTTCCTCACCACCATGACAACGGTGGCCCCTTTCTCCGCGAGCCCCTTGGCGGTATGGTAACCTATTCCGGAATTGGCACCAGTGACGATGCAGACCTGGCCAGTGCAGACCTTTTCACTCATGTTTCCTACTTACCCCTCGTCGTCTTAAAAACCGTCCCCGCAAGTGTCATTTATCCCCTCCACCCCTGATAGTTAGGTGACATTTTTGGGTGAAACGTTCAAGGTCCACGGCTACACCGAGGACCAGCTCATGTCCATGAAAAAGGACAACTTGAGGGCGGTGTTCCATGAGAGAACCCACCACACCATCGAGGTCTATTACTACCGGATACTCAAAGGGGGCTACGAGATGCCCAAGGACTATGGCGTCGTGGCAGGGAAGCTCCTTGAGATCTGGAAGAACCGTGGTTTTTCCCTTGACCCTCCTGACATCCAGTGGTGCATCAAGTACATCGATGCCGCGAGAAAGATGAGGGAGGGAAAGGACCCTGGGCTGTCGGTGACCCCGTGGGAGAGCTTCACCGAGGCCGATGCGGAGACCATCGAGCGGCTCATCTACGGCAGGAAGAGCATCAGGCAGTTCAAGACCGCCCCAGTTCCCGATCACTTGATCAGGCGTATCCTCAAGGCGGGTCTTTACGCCCCCCACGGATGCAATGTGGGCTGCACAAGGTTCCTGGTTCTCAGGGACCCCGAGGAGCAAAAGCTGGTGAGCAGCGATATCCCCATAGAGAACTGTGTCATGGTCGTGGTGCTCCAGGAGCTAAGCATGTACCACACTATGCGCTTTGAGAAGTTCGTGCCCCAGAACTTGTACTTCGATGCAGGGGCGGCGGCCGACCACATAAGCCTCATGGCCCACGCGCTGGGGCTGGGACACTGCTGGCTCACCCATGGCGAGGAGACGCAGAAAAAGCTCAGGGAGCACTTCAACCTGAGCCCGACTATGACCAGCAGGAACCACATAATCATCGGATGGCCCGACGAGGAGACACTGAAATCAGAGAGGATGAATTTGGACGAGGCGATCCTCAACTAGGTGCGTCTCTTGAAGCCCCTTCTTCTCTTCGACATGGATGGTACCCTGATTATTCTGAAGCACAGGCCCAAGTACAGGGGGACAATCACCCATCACACGCCGTACATGTCTATCAAGGTCCGGATGAAGGAGATAGCCGTGAGGCACGGCGTACCTGCCGAGGAGATCACGAGCATGAACAGGATGGCCCATATATGGAACCGGGTGAGGCGTTATCTGGAAGAGGATGGGCAGAGTCAGGAGGAGGTCCAAGAGATCATGGATGAGATCAACATCCCTTTCATGGTGGAGGAGCGGTCCGAGCATAAACAAAGTGTCCTCCTCCCCGGTACCCTTGCTGGTCTCTATGCCCTAAAATCTATGGGATACGAGATGGGGCTCGTGACCACGGCGTCCAGGAAGTCGTATGATCGCCTGAGCACAAGCGATGATTATGGCAGTTTCGGTGATTTTTTCCCACTATCCATAACTAGGGACGATTGTGACTACATTAAGCCCGACCCCGAGCCAATAAACAGGATGATGGAACTCTGCGGGAGGGATGACGTGGTCTACGTCGGTGACTCTGACCACGACGCCCTAGCTGCAAAGGCGGCTGGAGCACGTTTTGTCCTCATAAACACAAGGAATTACGACAAGGAGATCATCAACTCGTTCAGTACTGACGGTGTCATCAAAAACCTGTCCCAGCTCCCTGAGCTGCTAAACAATTTACCCTAGCAAACCTGTGTGGGCCAGAACTATCCTGAGCCCGATGAGTATCAGCACCAGTCCACCGAAGACCTGAGCCTTTTTACCGAACCTCTGCCCCGTCCTGTTACCTATATTCAATCCCACGAACGTGAAGATGAGCGTCCCCGCGCCCATATACAGGCTGGGCACCCATATGCTGAGTCCCTGTACGCTGAAACTTAACCCAACCGCCAGGGCGTCAATGCTCACCGCAATGGTGAACATCAGCAGGCTCGCCATCCCCAGCAGCTCTTTTGCGTCGATTTCCTCGGCGTTCTCGTCCAGCCCTTCCTTCAACATCTTGCCACCAACGATGGCCAGTAGAATGAAAGCGATCCAGTGGTCCCACCTCTGAATCAGTTCCAGGACACATGAGCCCAGGAACCAGCCCGCCGTGGGCATTATAATGTGGGCTATGCCGAATATTCCGCTGACCTTCAACGAATCAGCGAGCTTGACCTTACCAAGACCGAAACCAGCAACCAGCGCGACGCTGAACGCGTCCATAGCCAGTCCCACTGACAACAGCAGAACTGAGTAAATGTCCATAGTCTGGCTCATATCGGTCTACGGATTTCAGGTTTGGCTCTGTTTAAGGGTTATTCCCTATAGAAGTAGGGAACCCTGTCAAGGGGCGCGTCAACCTCGATCCAGACGCCTCCCCTGTGAACCTCACCGGTGTCCCCCTCCCTCCACCTTGCCCCGCCGGGCAAGTACAGGTTCCTTGACCGTTTCCCCGCTTCAAGGATGGGTGCCACCATGATCTGTGACCCGAACATGAACTGGTCCCCAACGTGGCACTGCTGGTCCTCGGGGAAATCATAATATAGTGGCCTCATCACGGGCGCGCCCGTCAGGTGCGCCTCTCTCATCTGGTCGAGAATATATGGTCGCAGCTTCTCCCTGAGCATCAGCAACTCCTTGATGATCTCGTAAGCCTCGTCGCCGAAGCTCCAAGCCTCGTTTGGTCCACCAGTGACGCCCACCGTGGGATTCCTGTGCCCGTGAAGCCTCATGACGGGGCTGAATACGCCGAACTGGAACCAGCGGATGAGCAGTTCCCTGAACTCCGGGTCATCTGGGTCTCCCCCGTGGAAGCCACCGATGTCCGTGTTCCACCACGGGATACCGCTCATGGAGATGTTGAGGCCGGCCCTGACTTGGGTCCTGAACGCCTCAAAGGTGCTGGGGATGTCACCGCTCCAGACGAGGGCACCGTATCGCTGGCTACCGGCCCAAGCTGAGCGGGTCAGGAGTATGATCTCTTCCTCCCCCTCCGCCGTCATCCCATCGTGGAATGCCTTGCTGTTGAGCATGGGGTAGATATTGGTCACCATCTCACCGTTGCCGATGTGGTACCTCAGGTTCTCGGGGCTCAGGGGATATATCTCGGGCTCACAGGCGTCAAGCCACCACGTCTTGATTCCATGCTTATAGTAGCCCTCCTTGGCCTTCCCCCAGACGTAGCGCTGCGCATCAGGGTTCGTGGCATCATAGTAGTACATGTGTAGCGGACCCTCAGGTCTCTTGTCTAAGAACTGGGTGTGTGACTCGTCCCCGTGCTCGGAGCCCACCAGGTATCCCTTTGATTTCATCTCGTCAAAGTTCTCGCTGAGCTGGTTAACAGTAGGCCACACGCTTACCATGAGCTTTACTCCCATTTCGTCCAGCTCATTGATCATCCCGGGTACATCAGGCCACTTCTCGATGTCAAACTTCCAATCCCCCATGAGTGTCCAGTGGAAGAAATCGGCCACGATGACGCTCAGTGGTAGCCCTCGCTCCCTGTAACCCCTTGCCACGTCCATTAACTCGTCCTGTGTCTGGTACCTGAGCTTGCATTGCCAGAAACCCGTGGCGTACTCGGGCATCATGAGCGGGTAGCCCGTTGCCTCGGCGTACTGCCTCATGATCTGGGCAGGAGTACCCCCCGCAGTTATCCAGTAATCCATCTGCGTTGTCCTGTCGGCTACCCAGTTGGTGCCGTTGTGCCCCAGCTCGACCCTGCCCATGGACGGGTTGTTCCATAGGAACCCGTAGCCCCTGGTGCTAACCATGAAGGGGATGCAGACCTCGGTGTTCCGCTGGAGGAGCTCGATGACACAGCCCTTGTTGTCAAGCCTGCCGTGCTGATGCTGGCCTAGACCGTAGATGTGCTCGCCTTCGTACGCTTTGAACCTGGCCTCGCAGGCGAAGGTGTCTCCGCCCCTTGGCTTCAGGTACACGCCCCTCCACCGCTTGAACCTGTGGTGATACTCGGCGGTGAGTTCCTTCCCTGTGTGAGTTTCTTTGAATGTCATGTTCCATGGCTGGCTGGAGATGCTGTCAGGGCTCAGCTTGATGACGCATGTGATTGACCCGTTTTCCACGGAGACAACTTCATCCTTTATGCTGACTATAACTGTGGACTCTTTCGGCTCAAGTAACGCCCAGTCCAGCGCATCATTGATCTCGTTGAGAACCGTTGCCCTGACTCGCAGGCTGTTCTCGCCCCATGACTGCACTCTGAACTTGAGCCGCTGGCTCCTTAACTCCACTCCATCTATCCTCTCTAAAACATCGACCACGAAGACACCGGTTAAGAAGGGGAGATTTGGGGTGATAATGTTTGCCTAAAGGCTACGCCCGATTTCCTTTGCCCTCTTGATGAGATCCTTCCTCTTCTCAACAGGGTTGTCCCCGGTTCCAGCTGCTACCAAGTTTATTGACTCGGTCATGCCGTAATGGTCCCAGATCATCTTGTACCAGTCGAGGATGTTGTTGTATGCGTTCTCATCCTCCTGACCGTAAGTGAGGACGTTAACCGCCTTTGCCTTTGGCCACTTCTTTGCGTTCTCCTCACTGTAATACTTGTTGTAGACGTACGTCCTGTTGATGAAGTTGAACGTCCTGGTGTCCACGTGGCCGTACCAGACGGGCGAGCCTATTACTAGGGCTCCCATGGACTCCAGATCGGCCTGCATCTTCTCGAAATCGTCGTTTGGTGGGAGGGTCTCGTCAGCGAAGTGCCCTAGGTGCCCGATGTAGAGGTCCTTGAGCCTCCACGTAACCACCGTGTGACCTGCGTCAAGTGCCCCGTCGAGGACCGCCCGTACCAGCTTGTGTGTGTTGCCGTCGTTCTTTGGCCCGCCGATTATCCCAACTACCTTCAACTCAATTACCTTGGCTAGGATTCGTGTCCGTGGGCTATATATCAGTGGGTTTTGTTTTAAAGGTAATTAATTTAACCTAATTGGTTAAATAATATACTTACAATACTATTTGCGCGTACTTTGACATGACCATCTCGGGCCTCAGCTTTGTTGCAACGTTCATCTACGTCTTATGGGTCCGATCCAAGCCATAGTTTTAACAAAACATAGCCCCATTATCCTCTTATCATGTTAAAAGACAAGGCATGGAGTTGGATCGATGAGCACGAGGATGAGTTCATCGAGGTCAGCGACAAGATATGGGGTTACGCGGAGCTTGGCATGGTCGAGCACAAGTCCGCACAGATACACGTTGATACACTGAGGAAGCACGGGTTCAAAGTCGAACACGGCGTCGCTGGGATGCCCAGCGCGTTCGTGGCAACATGGGGCGAAGGAAAGCCTGTAATCGGATTCATGGGTGAGTACGACGCCCTTCCGGGGATCAGTAACAAGCCCGTCCCGTACAGGGAGTGGGAGGTTGTTGACGGCCCGGGTCACGGGTGCGGGCACAACGTCCACGGTACATCAGGGTTCATGGCGGCGATAGCGACCCGCTATGTCATGGAGAAGAAGGGCATGGCCGGAACCATCAAGTGCTTCGGAAGTCCAGCCGAGGAGAACTACGACGGCAAGGTCTACCTTGTGAGGAGCGGCTACCTCAAGGGAGTGGACGCGTGCCTCAGCCACCACCCAAGCGGATACAACGTCGCAGGACTCGCATCAAGCAACGCCGTTGACAGTGTCAAGTACGAGTACTTCGGCAAGACGGCACACGCCGCCGGAAGCCCAGAACACGGCAGGAGCGCCCTTGATGCAATTGAGCTCATGAACATCGGAGTCAACTTCCTCAGGGAGCACGTGGTCCAGGAGGCAAGAATTCACTACGTCATCGAGGAGGGCGGAGGACAGCCCAACGTCGTGCCCGACTACGCCCGGAGCTGGTACTACATCAGGGCACCTGAGAGGTCGATGGTGGCCCATATCGCTGGAAGGATCAACAAGATCGCCAAGGGAGCCGCAATGATGACGGATACCGAGCTTAAGATCGATCTCATCGCGGCAATCTACAACAAGATACCGAACAGGGTGCTCAGCGAGCTGGTGACCGCAAACATGAGGGAGGTGGGACACCCCGGATGGACCAAGGAAGAGGAAACCTTTGCATCCGAGATAGCCAAGACTCTTGACCCCGATGCCAAGATAGCTGGGCTCAAGAAGTACGGCGTCCCGAACCCCGAGAAGTACAAGGATGTCAACCTCATGACCGACATCCATGACGCATGGAACGACGGCTACGTCAGCAAGGGAAGCACGGACGTCAGCGACGTCTCATGGCAGTGCCCCACCATGGAGTTCAGCACCTCGTGCAACGTCCTCGGGGCCCCAGGCCATGACTGGAGGTTCACGGCAGTATCAGGCATGAGCATAGGCCACAAGAGTCTGGTGTTCGCGGCCAAGACCATGGCTGCAAGCGCACTGGACCTGTTCACCAAGCCCGAGGTCATCAAGAAGGCATGGGAGGAGCAGGAGAAGAGGATCGGGGGACGCGAGTATATCTGCCCGATTCCCGAAGATGTCAACCCACCTCTGGCGATAGCCGAGGAGGCGTGGCAGAAGCTCAAGGGCAAACGATAACCCCTCTGTACAACTTGAGCACAGACGGTCAGTGGGACCATGTGCTCATCAATAACCTCTTTTATTCAACCAACAACCGTCATTCATGAATCCTATAAAGTTCGCTGATTACCACCTCTGGGCCAATGAACGGGTCAGGGGGAAACTGTTGGAACTCACCGAGGACGAGTACCGTATGGAACTGATTCCACCCCTTGGTAGCATCAAGGGACATGTTATCCACTCCATCTTGGCTGTCGAGTACAACCTGCGTGCACGGGTTGAGGGAGATAACCCTGATCCCCGTGGGATCGTGGATACGGTCGCTGGTATGACTATTCAATATGCGATGATCCACTGGGAAAAGATGGACCACCAGCTCTTTGATTTCGCGTCAACCCACCTCGACTTGGACGCCACGTTCCCGAACTTTTTGGGCGAGGGTGAGATGCAGGTGAACCACGACGATTTCCTCATCCAGTACGTTGTGCATACCTCCTATCACAGAGGGCAGATAATGAGCGCACTGAGAATGATGGGCAAGGAAGGGATAGGGACAGACTATCTGTTCTACCTCTCACACCTTGAAGACAAAGAGTAGCCCCCCTAGGGCGGTACGATCATGTACTTCTGGGACAGTCCAAGGTACCTGAGGATAGGCGAGACCGCTCATGCGCCTCTCTCGTGAGGGTTCATGTACATCAAGGCGACCCAAACATTCATTATCATTATACCGAACGCCTCGACTACCGCGGTTGACGGCCAGGGAATAACTGCGGTCAAAACGGGTCCCAGCAACCCCATTCCAATAAAAATCTTCCCAAAAACGTTCTGCTCTCCTCCCATCAATCCAGTGCCCCACGCAAGAATCGATAGATCCGAATGTGCGAAGAACAAAACCGAGACTATGAAATGGGGCTTCGTTCCCGAGGGAAAGACGCCGATCAGCGTCAGGAACATCCCGGTGATCATGAGGAACGCCGCCCCCACCGTTGTGAGCTTGTTGAACGATGCGTGGACAAGGTAGATGCCGAAAAGAACGATCATGAATCCCGTGAGTATCATGCCGTTGCTGAAAAGCCAGGCATCGGTTGCCATTGGACCACCCAAATCACTGAAAGCGTGCTCAGTGAAAACGAACCAGGGGTTTCGCTGGATCGATGCCAGGATTACCAGCCATCCACTGATCCCTGAAACAACGCCGAGGATTCGTAGACGGTCAAGCCTCTCTCTTTTCATGGGTTAGGAGTGGAGGTGTGTGGATAAAGCAGTTACCCACCTCATAGCTTCCTGAACTTCTGTATCCTGCTCCCCTCAAGGGTCTCCCCGACGTAGAGGTCTCCCTTGGAGTCGATGCAGGCGCAGTGGGGGTTCATGAACAGGCCCGGCTCCAAGCTGGGCTCTCCTCCCCACCTGGCAACGAGGACGCCCTCCTTGTCAAGTATGCTGAACCTTGCCTGTAACTCGGTTACGTACACGTAGCCGTCCTTGTCGATGGTGGCGCTGCATGGCTGCTTGAATCCACCCCACTCTGTGATGTACTCACCGTTAGCTGTGAAGATCTGGATCCTGTGGTTCTGCCTGTCGCATATTAGGACCCGTCCGTCCGCTGCGATTGCGACGTCGTGGCTGATATCAAACTGGCTCGGTCCGGTACCCTTCTCTCCCCACGACAGCAGTAGCTCCCCGTCTGCCGAATACTTGTGGACTCTTGAGTTGGCGTAGCCATCGGATACATAAATCTCGCCTGATGGCGCGACGTCAATATCGGTTGGTCTGTTGAACGGCTTCCCCTCCTCGCCTGTTACATCCTCGGTTCCCCATGTCTCAAGCAGCTTCCCGTCCAAGGTGAACTTTTGCACAGTATGCCTGTGGTAATCTGCAACATACGCCACATCGCCCTCGATGTGTAAACCATGGGACGTGGGCAACTTGACCTCCCAAGAATCCTTCACCTTGCCATCTCTGTCGTATATCACCAAAGAGTGCTCACCCCTGTTGAGAACGTACACATTGTCATCGGCGTCAACGGCGCATCCTATTACGTGACCGAAACTCCATCCATCCGGTAGCTTTCCCCAGCCCTCCACAACCTCAAAACCCCTTTCTTCCAAACCAGAATTCATTCCGATACCCCAAGAAGAGTTGCCTGATGATTTGATAAAATATTGCACTCATTCTCGGTAGTCAAGACCCGTTCTTGTTGCACCAATCTTTTACACTCATTCAGCAACTCATTACTATGTTGAAGGAAAAGGCTTGGAGCTGGATCGATGAGCACAAGGACGAGTTCATCGAGGTCAGCGACAAGATTTGGGGATACGCGGAACTGGGTCTCTGCGAGGACAAGAGCAGCAAGGCGATAGCTGAGAAACTAGAGAAATATGGGTTTCGTGTCCAATTAGGGGTGGCAGGGATGCCAACCGCGATTCTAGCCGAGTGGGGGGAGGGCAAACCAATCATAGGTGTTCAGGGGGAGTACGATGCCCTGCCCGGAATCAGCAACAAGGTGGTCCCGCACAAGGAGGCGCTTGTACAGGACGGAATGGGCCACGGCTGTGGACACAACGTGCACGGGACAACAGCACTCACGGCTGCGTTAGCAGTCAAACACGAGATGGAGGCAAAGGGCATCAAGGGCACCATAAGGTTCTATGGGACGCCGGCCGAGGAGAACTTTGGTGGTAAGGTCTTCATGGTCAGGGAGGGCCTCTACGACGACGTTGAGGCGGTGTTCGGACACCACCCCATGAACATGAACATGGCGGGGCTAGTCAGCAGCAACGCGACAAACGGCGTAAAGTTCCATTACTACGGGAAGACGGCCCACGCGGCTGGGAATCCAGAGATGGGCAGGAGTGCGTTAGATGCCATCGAGCTCATGAACATAGGCGTCAACTTCCTCAGGGAGCATATAATCCAGGAGGCGCGAATCCACTACGTCATCGAGGAGGGAGGGGGGCAACCCAACGTCGTACCCGATTATGCCAGAAGTTGGTACTATATCAGGGCTCCACGGCGAGACCAAGTCGATCCACTATACGAAAGGATCAAGAAGATCGCGGAAGGGGCCGCTATGATGACGGAGACAGAGCTAAAGATTGACCACTCGGGAGGACTTTACAACCTCATCCCCAACAGACCGTTGGCCGAAACAGTTACGGCTAACATGCGTGCCGTGGGAGGCCCCAAGTGGAGCGAGGAGGACTATGCTTTCGCCGCCGAGATAGCGAAATCGGTGCCAAAAGAGCACAAGGCCGCCGGTCTCAGGAGGTTCAAGATCCCTAACTGGGAGAAGTACCTCGACGTAGACCTCATGTCAGATATCCTGGATCCTTTGGGCGACGGTGAGACAATGGCGGGAAGCACTGATGTGGCTGATGTCAGCTGGATCACACCTGCAATCGAGTTTGGCACTGCTTGCAACGTTCTCGGAGCTCCGGGTCACAGCTGGCAGTTTGTCGCGTGCAGCGGAAGCAGCTTAGGTCACAAGAGCCTGGTATTCGCCGCCAAGACAATGGCGGGAAGCATACTGGACCTCATGACAAAACCTGAGCTCCTCAAAGAGGTCAAGGAAGAGCACAAGATGCGGCTCGAAGGTCAGACATACACACCGATTGGCGATCCCGACAGGAAGCCTCCACTTGAGATGGCGCGTGAAATGGCTGAGAAGCTCAAGGGCAAACAGTAGCCCTTCTTTTATCTCAACTGTCCCCAGGACCCCAATTTATTTCCAAATAACCCATTAATAACCCTACTCGTTTTTTCATACCGCAGAATCACGGTTCTGCTGACGCTGTGGACAAATTGACAAGGGAGGGACCAGTTCTTCAGACTGGCGCATTAGCCAGACTAAACTATTCCTGCACCAATCTTTTACACTCATCCGGCAACTCAATGGTATGTTAAAGGATAAGGCATGGAATTGGATCGATGAGCACAAGGACGAGTTCATCGAGGTAGCGGACAAGGTCTGGCAGTACGCCGAGTTGGGGCTCGTCGAAACAAAATCAAGCAAACTCATCGCCGAAAAGCTGGAGAAGCATGGGTTCAAGGTTCAACTGGGCGTCGCAAAGATGCCCACAGCCATCGTGGCTGAGTGGGGCTCAGGGAAACCTGTGATCGGGTTCCAGGGAGAGTATGATGCCCTGCCCGGTATCAGTAACAAGATATCCTCAAAGCAGGATCCCTTGGTTAAGGGAGCACCTGGGCACGGCTGTGGGCATAACGTCCACGGTGCAACTGCACTGGCCGTGGTCGTCGGCCTCAGATACCTGATGGAGGAGGAAGAGCTCCCCGGAACCATCAGGTTCTTCGGGACACCGGCCGAGGAGAACTACGGCGGCAAGGTCTTCATGGCCAGGGACGGCTATTATGATGGGCTGGACGCCTGCCTCAGCCACCACCCCTCAAGCATGAACGGTGCGAGCCTGAAGTCAAGCACGGCCGTCAACGGGGTGAAGTTCATCTACAGGGGCAAGACGGCCCACGCGGCGGGTAACCCCGAGATGGGCAGGAGCGCCCTTGACGCCATCGAGCTCATGAACACCGGCGTCAATTTCCTCCGCGAGCACATAATCAGCGACGCACGTATCCATTACGTCATCGAGGAGGGCGGGGGACAGCCAAACGTGGTTCCTGATTATGCCCGTAGCTGGTATTACATCAGGGCACCCGAGAGGGAGCAGCTGGACCCCATCTATAAGAGGATACTCAAGATAGCGGAGGGAGCCGCGTTGATGACCGAGACGGAGCTGGAGGTGCTGTTCCTCGACGCCCTGTACAACATCATCCCCAACAAGCCACTGGCGGAGCTGGTGGTCAAGAACATGAGGGAGGTCGGAACCCCCGAGTGGAGCGAGAAGGAACTCGAGTTCGCAAAGGAGATCGCATCCAACTTCAGCGTTGACGCCAAGATGGATGCCCTCAAGAGGAACAAGATACCCAACTATCAGAAGTATCGGGACGTGCACCTCATGACCGATATCCTCGACCCGCTGGGGGACGGGGAGACGAGTCCTGGAAGCAGCGATGTGGGGGATATCAGCTGGATCTGCCCGACAATCGAGTTTGGGACTACAAGCGCCGTCCTGGGAGCACCTGGTCACAGCTGGGCGTTCGTAGCAACGTCAGGTTCAAGCATCGGACACAAGAGCCTCGTGTTCGCAGCTAAAACAATGGCCGGCGTTGCACTTGAGCTACTGACAGACGAGAAGGTCTTGGCCAAGGCGAAGAAGGATCACCTTGCCAGAATGGGTGGCAAGACATACAGCACCCCGCTACCCGAGGGAGTTGAGGTGCCCCTTGCCATCGCCGAGGAGAACTGGGAGAAGACCCCTAAACAGTAGGGGACTCTACCAGACCTTCTTGACTAGCTCCAACCCGTTTTTTCCTATTATCTTCCCTATTTCCTCGTCACTGTACCCGTGTTTTATCATCCAGCGGCAAACGTTCTGGAGGCACTCGGTTGGGTTCTCCATACCCCTGACGTACTTGAGCTCCTTCAGCTGCTCCAAGTTCATGTCTATCCCGAGAAACTTGCTGCCGCCTTCCTTCCCTGGCCTCGTGTAGTGACCTAGCCCTAGTTTGGCGTGGCGTTCGATGTTTGCAAGGTATAGCCCGACGTGGTCACCGTAGTTTGTGTCAGGCCCGCAGCCCACGTGGTCGATTCCGATGAGGTCAATGCAGTACTCGATGTGCTCCATGTAGCTGTCGATGCCGTGAAGTGGGTGCTTCTCGGTGACCGTGAGGTTCGGTGCTGCCTCGATGGCCATCACCCCTCCCTTCTCCCCTAGCGCCTGGATCACCTCGTCAGGGAACATCCTGGTTGTGGGCGTCAGCGCTCTCGCACCGGCGTGGCTGACGATAATCGGGTCCCTACTCAGTTCGATTGTCTCCATGGCTGTCCCGTCGCTGACGTGGCTAACATCAACCAGGAGCCCTAGCTTATTCATCCTCACTAGGGCGTCATAGCCGAAATCAGTCAAACACCCGTCCGCGTGCTCTTTGAGGCCGCTGCCCAACATATTGGATTCACTGTAGTTGATGCCGATGCTGCGGACGCCAAGGCCGTAAAGGATGTCCAGCCTGTCCACCTCGTTCTCGATGCAACTTGCCGACTCTAGTACAGCGACCCATGCGAGTTTTCCCTCTCTGTGGGCGGTATCGATGTCCCCTGGCCTTTTGCAGTGGATGAGAAAGTCCTGCTTGGCTATATCCACAAGGTGCATCCCTAGGTCGTGGATTGTGCCGTTCCAGTCCCAACCGTGCTTTGTGTTCGCGAAACTGCTGCCGTCCTGCAAATTGTCGAACACGCAGTCAAGGCCCGACGTTGACAGCGCCTCGTAGGCGATAAAGTTCCTGCCCTCCTGGTCGTACTCCCTGATCTCGTAGGGATTCTCTGGGCTTATCTCGATGTGTGCGTGGAGGTCCATGACCACGCTCTTGGTCATCACCTCCTCGAAACGCTCCTCCTCGGTCTTGCTGAGGGGGACTGGCTCCCACCACTCATCTATCACGGCCTCTCTCAGCTTGAACTCCTTGTAGTCAATCCCCGGCTCAAGGTACTGGAAGGCCCGGTAGCCGTCATATTTCTTGTTCCTTCCCATAACAATCAATGAAAAACTCATCTCAGGGTGTATTTAACAGGTCTTTTATACGCAACTCGCACAAAACCCATTGATTGCAATGCCAGACGTAAAGATCACAGTAGTAGCAAAGCTCAAGCCGGGCGAAGTCTTCGCCGAGCTAGCCGCCGACACAACAAACCCCGTGTGCGACGCCGTCGAGACAGGCAAGGAGTACCTTAGTGTGGGAATGGCCATACCTGAGGGATTCTGCAGCTGGGCCTGGGCCGACATCCAGAGGGATGTAGCCCACCTGGCCCTGGGAGGGGATTTTAGGTGGATCAACAAGCCCGGCAGTATGGTCAGCTGCTGCACCGACGGCCTCAGGCCCGTGGTATTCAAGCTCGAAAGAATCGAGTGATTTTTCCTCTCCTTTGGATTATCCTGTTCTCTAGTTGAACCGGGTATTTCTGAAAAAACGTACTCCCGCCACTAGGTATGAGTGTATAATTTTTTTTCTCAGGGTGGCCAGGGGGTGGTCCTGTCTCCCGCAACAAACTTCTAGTCTCACGGAACCGGCTATCGCCGTACTCGGCTAGCCTCTCTCAAATTGCGGGTTTGGTGGGCCTCCTGGCCGTGCCCGTCTGTGCCACTAGTGGGTAACCCCGAATCACTGATAACCTCATCAAAGTCCGTCTTTGTGGCGGCGTCGATTGTCTACGGGCAGGTGGTTCAATGGTTGAGTGCTCTTAACCCTTTCCAATTTGTTCCCAGCGGCCTTTTTGGTGTCTCCACTTGGTCTGGTCGGACTTGTAGAACCTGTGGAGGTGGTCACCGATGAGCTCTGATGCATCCATCTCGTCGTACCGCTCGACTATGGTCTGTTTGACGGGCCATGACTGTATGGTGGCGCACTCGGGGGCCACCTCGTAGAGCATGTTGCCCTCGCCCTTGATGGCCATCCTGAAGGGATAGCTCCTACAGACCACTGGTCGCTGGTCGTGGATGAGGCACCAATCGTCGTTCAGGTGGATGCATGTGGTGGAGTCGTAGAGGTACAGTACCGTCTTGAAATCGGGGTCATCGGGGGTCCCGCCGAGTCCCAGGTTCGGTTTGATTGCGTCCTTTGGGAAGAGGTGGAGTTCCCAGGGGAAAAGGGAGAGCCCGGTCCAGTCCCCGTCGCCCAGCCTCTTGCAACAGTTGCCGCACTTGGCGCATGGGAAAGGGGTTTCCATGGGGGTACCGGGTGATGGGGCGATAAAAAGGGTTACACGGTGCGGATTGTCAGCCCGCCCAGGCCCATGACGACATGGATGTCCAGTGTTGGGCCTTCACCAGAGTATGATTCCGTCTCGTAGATGCCCTTGCCAAAGCTCCTGCTCCTAGCCCTGACTTCGCCACGTAGATCCACGCCGGCGAGTCCGTTCACCCTGATTATCGCAGGGACATCCCTGTCTATGTCAAGCTCAAAGCCGCCGACGCCTGCGTCTATCCTTACGTGTGTGTCTTTCTCTGGACTCTTCCCTGTGAACCCAAGTTTGATCTGTCCGACCCCGCCTCCCACCCGGATCTCCCCGGCGTTGGCGTTAAGTAGGCCAGTCGCCTCAGTCTGTCCGACACCTGACTCGATCCTGAGTTGCTTCATTGACTCAGTATTCGGCTCATCGAAACTGACCGTGCAGTCGCCGACCCCAGCCCTGATGCGGAGATCGGTCAAAGGTAGCCCTCCTAGGGATATCCTTCCCCTAGTGACCCCGGTTTTCACCTTGAGGCTGTACGGTCTTGCGGTCCCCAGGTTGAGGCTCCAGTCGTTAACCGGATTGTCCCAGTGGGTGTGGAGCCACCGCTCGTCCTGCTTGATCTGCACCCCGTCGGAGCCCTCGGTAATCAACGGCATCCACTCCGGAATATCATAGGTGATAGTCCCCTCCACGAATTTCTCATCTCCCGGTTGTAGCTCTAAACGACCGCTGACGAGTATGACCAGCTCCAGCTGGGGGTTTTCTGATTCAGGATACTCGATATCCACGGCCTCAATTGCGGCGTCTCCCCTTTCCTTCAGGGACGACCCGCATTTACTGCAGTAGATATCCTCCTCGGTATGTTCATTGCCACACTTAGCACAAAACGGCATAACAATCAAAGAGATATTTTCAGGGGAGTCTATAAAGCGCGCGCTGGAATGAAAACTGATGAACGATTAAAGGTACTCCTTGAACCATCTTAAGATGTGTTCAAGTCGCTCCTCTCTGTGCTTTGGCTTGCCGCTCCTGCTCAGCTCGTGATTCTCATCGGGGAACCTTACCAGCTCCGTGGGTACTCCGAGTAGCTTGAGAGCGGTGAACCACTGCTCTGCCTCGGCAATAGGGCACCGATAGTCCTGTTCGCTATGAATGATCAGGCACGGCGTTTTGACGTTGTCAACGTGGTAGAGAGGGCTGTGCCTCATCTGGTGTATCAGTGCCTCACCCCAGTATGTCTTCTCGCCGCTGATGCTCTCGGGTTGCATGAACCCGATGTCGCTCACACCGAACTTGCTGATCCAGTTGCATATGCTCCTGCACGTTACCGCTGCGCTGAACCTGTCGCTATGGCTGATGATCCAGTTAGTTGTGTAGCCGCCGTAGCTCCCCCCGGTTAACCCAAGCCTTTTCTCATCAATCCACGGGTACCGCCTTAACGCCGCGTCGGTGAAGTCAAGAAAGTCCTCAGTGTCCACTTCCCCATAGTGCCTCATAACTGCCTGCGTGTAGGGTTCCTCGTACCCTGCGCTTCCCCTCGGGTTGGTGTAGATGACTGCATAACCCTCAGCTGTCAATAATTGGAACTCCTGATAGATACCTTCACCATAGACGCCCCTGGGCCCGCCGTGCATCTCAAGAACGCACGGGTAGGACTTGCCCTCCTCCCAAGTAACGGGTTTCATCAGCCAGCCGTCAACTGTCCTACCGAGCCTGTTCCTGAACGTAAAGTGCTCGGGCTCAACCAGGTCAAGACCGGATAGAACCTTGTCATTGAATCCGCTGAGCTTCCTCTCCTCTCCGTAGTAGAGGAACAGCTCTGTGGGGGATGTAGCGTTCATGGCTACAAAGGCTATCTTTTCATCCTCTGAAACGCTGAACCCTTCAGCGGTCTTGCCCGTAACCAAGACTTCCGGGGCCTTCTCGCCTAGTTTGAGCTTGTAGATGTTCAGGTTTGGCGTATCTGCCGTGTTGAAGTAGATTGATTCTCCGTCGCTGCTCCACACCGCACCTGATTGTGGGCTCCCAACCCTCAGATCACTCCCGATGCCCATTATCAGGCTCCTGTTGAAGCTGCCCGTCTCCAGTTTTGGTTCACCTCCCGAGGGCATTGTCCAGAGATCGTAATCAACGGCTAGCTCAGTTGTTTTGTCGTGCCCGATGAACGCGATGGTTGACCCATCTGGGCTGTGGCTGTGGTTTGCGATTGTGAACCTTCCGTCAGTGAGTTTGACTGGCTCTCCTCCCTTGGCGTCTACATTGAAGATGTCCGCTACGCGACTTGTGTCGGCCTCCTCGTCCATGTTGGCTATGAAGGTGATTGACTTTCCGTCCCTCGCCCACTTCGGGTTGTTTATGTCATACTCGCCCTTTGCGACCTGCTTTGGCTTGCTTCCCGGTCTCACCGTGTAGAGCTGGACCCTTTTTCCCTGAAAGAATCCCATGTTGTTGAACTTGTACCTGATGCGCTTGATATGCTTAACATCGGTCTCGGGTTTTTTGTCCATCCACGTCCTAGTAGTGAACAGGATCTGGTTGCCGTCGGGTGACCACTCAGGGTTGCCCACCCCGTTCTCCATGTCCGCGACTAGCTGTGCCTCTCCTCCAGTGAGGCTGATAGTGTACAGCTGGGTCTTCTTGTCCTTCTGCCTACCCCTAGCAAGGAAGAGCAGTTTCTCTCCGTCCGGGCGCCACCTCGGGTTGTTATCAGATTCAGGGCCATGTGTGAATTGGGATAAATCACCGGAATCGGTGTCGGCCAACCAGATGCTGCTCCTGTACTTGTTACACTTATAATCGATTGCACTCACGACGAAGGCGATCCTTGACCCGTCGGGGCTTATCTGTGGATCTGAGACAAACTTGAACCTGCGAAGATCCTCTACCTTGATCTTACGTTTAGCCATACCTGAGAAAAGGTTTAGAGGCTTAAGTTATTTGAGGATGCCAGCGTCTGCAAGGCGGTCCGCGACCACCGAGAGCTCTAACTCCTCAAGTCCCTTCCTCGTCTGTAGGCCGGTCGTCTTGTCCCACCCATGAAGGGAGTAATACTCGTCAAGGGTCCTCTCCCATGTCTCGTGGTCGATGTTCTCTCCCTTGTAGGGCCCTGATTTCACGGGCTCCTCCCAGAACCTCTTCGGGGGGTAATCGTCGTCCCTTGTGAACTCCCCGTGGATCGAGTTGATGGCTTTCTCCAGGTTGTGGAGCTTCTTGCCGATCAGCGTGAGCCTCTCATAGTTCAGGTCCATCCCAGTGAGGGACGAGGTAAGCTCCGCGAAGTACTGGGCCGATTTTGGCGAAATTTCTGTCTCCCAGCTCAAAAGCCCATTGTTGTATAGGCAAGTCCCAGTCATGTCAACGACTCCCTTGAACTGCTCCTGCATGTGGACCTTGTAAGCCACTCCGTCCCATGACCTGAATTTTTCCGGGCTGAAGCTGTGGGTCGCACCTCTCAGGTGCCTGCCAGCGGCTGGGCTTGTCACTATCCCGAAACCCCATCCCTTGCTGATCCTGACCCCGTCCACGGTGTCCTGCCCCTTGATGTGGAGCGCGAAATACTCCGATCCCTTCCCAAGCTTCTCAGATGCCACTTTGACGCCGTCCGCAAGGAAATCCCCGAATCCTTCCCTGTGGGCAAGCTTGTGGATGAGGGCCAGCATGGCGTCGTGGTTGCCCCATGTCAGCTCAAGGCCGTCAGTGTCATCCTTCGTCAGGAGCCCTTTCTCGTACGCCTCGAATGCCCATGAGATGACCACTGATGCGTTATCCCCGTCAAGTCCGTACTGGTTTGTCAGTAGGTGGGCCATGATAGCCGGCTCGGGCTCATCAACGTCCACTCTGGTACAGAAACTGTTGCTACTGTTATTCCACCAGCCCTCTCCCTTAATAGCGTACGGCCCGTCGGGGATGTTCATCCACGGCATGCATCCAACGGGGCATCCGTAGCAGGCGAGTATCTTCTCCCTGTACTTCTTGATGGTGTCCCCCGCCACCTTCTTGATCTTCTCGGGCTCCCAGTACGCGTCCTGGCCGTTCCTGACGGGCCTGAACCCTGCCTCCCAGGCGGGACTACCGTAGTAGCTCTCCACTCCGTAATAACCGTCCTTCCTGTACAGCTTTGCCTTGGGGAAGGTCTCAACCTTAGCCCTTGCGGCGTCTACCGCCTTGATGAATCGCTCAGGATCAGCAACCGTGATAGGTAATGACCCCTTTGCCGCAACCGCCTTGAGGTTCTTGGAGCCCATGACGGCCCCCACCCCGCTTCCCCCCGCCGCCTTTGCCCTGTCAGACATAACGCATGCCGACCGGACGAGGTTCTCCCCTGCCTGACCGATACCTATAACCCTCACCTCGTTGTCCCTTTCGTTGGTCCTGATCCTCTTCTCGGTCTCCCATGTGGTCAAGCCCCAGAGGTGGGACGCGTCCCTCAGCTCTGCTTTGCCGTCGCATAGCCACAGATAGACCGGTTTCTCGGATCTCCCAGTGAATACTAGGTTGTCGTATCCCGCGTACTTCATCTCGGCCCCAAAGTGACCACCGCAGTTGGCTGAGCCTACTCCTCCCGTGAACGCGTTCTTGGTATCGATGCTGACTCTGCTGCAGAAGGGGGAGAGGGTGCCGACCAATGGGCCGACGCCTATCGTGAATATGTTTTCGGGCTCGAGTGGCCCACATTCTGGATCCAGCTCGTTGAAAAGTATCCACTCGTTGATGCCCCTACCACCTACCCAGTCCCTCGCGTACTTCTCAGTAGGCTCCTCGATTAGGGTTCCTGTTGTCAGGTCAACCCGGATGACCTTGCCTCCGTACCCGTGTGGCTTCATCGCCTCACTCCCCTTGCCTCGTAGGCGCAGTACTTGACGCACAACGGAGTCTCCTCGCCTTTACAGAGGTCGCAGGTGCTGTCAACGCTCATGGTTATGACCGCGTTGTCGTTGTCCCTGCTGATGTGGATGCTTGATCTCGATGGGTTGAACTCTTTATGATTTGAGTGGTGGAATCCGCATGCTGCCTCGCATATTCGACAGCCCTGGCATTTCGATGGGTTAAGGAGGATCAACGGGGTTCAAGTGAACCCGCTGGGCTTGTAGGCTATAAAATCTTGCTCACTGGTCCAATATCCAGACCATGAGCCCCTTCTGCGCGTGCATTCTGTTCTCAGCCTGGTCGATCACTACACTCTGGGATGAGTCCATGACCTCACTGGTGATCTCGGTCTCCCGTTTGGCGGGGAGGCAGTGCATTACGATGCAGTCGTCCTTGGCCTTCTTGACCAGCGCTGAGTTCACTTGGAACTGGGGGAAGACCTTCATCCTCTTCTTTTTCTCCTCTTCCATTCCTGCGCTGACCCATACGTCGTTGTATATGACATCGGCGTCAGTGACGCCTTCCACGCTGTGGCTTACTTTTACGGAGCCAGAGAGCGTATGATTGGCCTTCTTTAAGAGTGCTGGATCAGGACTGTACTCTGGGCTGTCCGGGCACACGATGGTGACATCCATTCCCTGTCCCGCACACCCTATGATTGTGCTTGCTGCCGTGTTGCAGCCGCCGTCTCCCACGTACGCGATCTTCAACCCATCCAGCTTTCCCTTCTTCTCTTTGATGGTGAGCAGGTCCGCCAGGTTCTGGCAGGGGTGGTACAGCTCAGTCATTCCGTTGATGACTGGGACTGTTGACGCCTCACCCATCTCTTCCATCGCGTCCTGTTTCAGGACCCTTGCCATGATTATATCCCCGTACCTGGCCAGCACTGCGACGCCATCCTTCAATGTTTCGCTCCTGCTGAAGCCCTGGTTCTCGACGCCGTACATTATAGCGTGGCCTCCCAGCTGGGTCATTCCCGCCTCGAAGCTGATCCTAGTCCTGAGGCTCGCCAACTCGAATAGCATGATTAGGGTCTTGCCCTCCATTGTGTGCTTGTAAAGCGACGGCTTGGACTTGATCTTCTCGGAGATGTGTAGTATCTGGGATACCTGTTCTGGGCTCAAGTCCCAGTCGGATAGTACGTGTTTCATGGTTGATTCCTCGATTGATAGAATCCACTAAAACTGGGCGATAGATATAATGATTGTGACATGAATGTTATAAAATAAGACGCTATTGTTCTAAATAGAGTGGGAGAGTTATTTGAGGTACCTGTTGAACCATCGTATGATGTGTCGGAACCTCTCCTCCCTGTGCTTTGGCTTGCCGCTCCTGCTGAGCTCGTGGTTCTCATCGGGGAACCTCACAAGCTCGGTGTCCACCCCCAGCTCCATCAACGCGACGAAGAACTCCTCGGCCTGCTGAACGGGACACCTGAGATCGTTCTCGCTGTGGATGAACAATAAAGGCGTCTTCACGTTCTTTGCGTACCTTAGCGGACTCTGAGACAAGAGCTTGTCCTCGTCCCTCCAGGGGTAGCCCATGTTGCCGCTGGGGCCGTGGTTGAAACCTAAGTCGCTGTACCCGTGGTGGCTGTACCTGTTGCATGTGCTCCTGCACGCCACGCCAGCCCTGAACATGTCAGTTTGGGTGACGATCCAGTTGGTAAGGTAGCCGCCATAGCTGCCACCCGTGACACCTAGTCTATCTGAATCGATGAACGGGAATCGCTTGATGGCGTCTCGAGTGAAATCCATGATATCAATGTGGTCAACCGTGCCGTGCCTGCCGTTGAGGGTTGCTCCGTACTCCTCGCCGTACCCTGCGCTTCCCCTGGGGTTCGTGTAGATAACGCAGAAACCCGAGGCAGCCATCAATTGGAACTCCTGGTAGATGCCATCTCCGTAGATGCCCAGGGGCCCACCGTGTATCTGGACGATGGTGGGGTATATTTCGCCCTCGACATAGTCCTGTGGTTTCATCACCCAGCCGTGGATTTTGTCTCCCAGTTCGTTATTCCAAATATACATCTCGGGGGTGCTCAATCTGAGGTTCTTGAGGTGCCTCTCGTTGACTTTCGTCACCTTCTTGCCGTTCACGTACAGCTCGCACGGCTCCACCGCGTTCATGGTGTTGTAACTCAACACCTCACAGTCAGCGGAGTAGCTGAAACCATCAACGGTGATTCCCTCGGTCATCTGCTCGACCTCGTGGCTCGCCCTCTTGACCCTGTAGATGTTGCTGTGGGGGATGTCGCCTGCCATGAAGTAGATGTGCTCGCCTTTTGGCCCCCAGACCGCTCCGGGACCAGGTGTCGAGAAGCGCAGGTCACTCCCAATTCCCCCGCCCACCCTGCGATTAAAGTCCTTAGTGATGTTCACTGGCTCTGAGTCGAGGGACTCCTTAACCCAGATGTCTGTGTTGGTCGCCCCCTGGGCGTGGAAGTCGTGACCCAGGTAAGCGAGGCCATGCTCGCTCCAAGAGATATCATAGATGGTGTGGACACTATTGGTGACTACGCATGCCTCGCCCCCCTTTGCGGGTACCACGTAGATGTCCCTGATGTAGCTGGTGTCCTGGTCGTCCCCCAGATTTGTCGCGTAGGAGATCTCCTTGCCATCGGGGCTCCAGGAATAAGCCGCGACATCGTACTCTCCCTTTGTTACCTGCTTTGGCTTCCCGCCCCTTGTCTTCACCGTGAAAAGGTGCAATCGTTTACCAGCGAACATGCCCACGCCGTTGAGCTTGAACCTGATACGCTTCACCACGACGACATCGGACCCCGGTTTCTCAGGCTCCCAAGTCCTACTGCTGAACAGGATTGCCTTACCATCTGGGCTCCACTTTGGGTTTGAAACCCCCGTTTCGAGGTCAGCGACGAGACCAGCCTCCCCTCCATTGATATCAATCACGTAGAGTTGGGTCTTGCTCTCTGGTTTACGCCCGCTTGCGAGGAAAAGAAGCCTGTCACCATCAGGGCTCCACCTGGGGAAGCTGTGCTTCCCTTTCCCGTGTGTGAACTGTATGTTTTTTCCCGACGCCACATCGTGAACCCAGATGTGTTTGATGTACCCGTCGTCCTCGTAGTCAACAGATGTCTGGACATAGGCGACCCTTGAGCCATCTGGGCTCGTCTGGGGGTCAGATATGAACACGAACTTTCTAAGGTCCTTGATCTCAATGTTCCTGGGAGCCATAACTATCAAATTAAATTGGATATTTTACGATATAACACCACCTAAATAAATGAAATGTCGATATCGTAGTTTTTCTACGAAATCCATATATAATAACCACCATTCCCCGCTTTGATCCATGATTTTTTATACGTATTCAGCGTTTTTCCTGTAATGTCCATTAATATACCCGCGCCGGAGGAGTTCTTCGGTCACCAGCTTGGTGCCGATAGAAAACTGGCGCACTGGAACAAGATTGTTGATTATTTCTGGGAACTTGACAAGTCCCCGATGGTCAAGGTAGAGGATCTGGGCAAGAGCACGGAGGGCAACCCCTTCCTTCTGGCGATCATATCGTCAGAGGAGAATATGGTGCGCCTTGAAGAGATCCGTGAGATGAGCTGGAAGCTGGCTCACCCAAAAAATGTTCCTCAGGAAGAGATCGATCAGATATTGGAGAACGGAGTAGCCGTAGTTTCAATGAGCATGAGCATCCACGCCACGGAAGTTGGCGGGACTCAGATGGCCCCCGAGCTCGCGTATGAGTTAATCACTTTACCAATGAACAAGGAGACCCTGGACAACACGGTTCTCCTGATGTTCCCCTGCTTCAACCCCGACGGCCAGATCATGGTCACCGAGTTCTACGAGAAATACCTAGGCACGGAGTACGAGGGCACCAGCCCACCCATGCTGTACCACAAGTACACGGGTCACGACAACAACCGTGATGCTATCCACAACAACATGGTGGAAAGCAAAATGGTGAGCAAAGCTCTGTACCTTGAATGGAGTCCTCAGGCCTACATTGACTTCCACCATATGGGAAGCTATGGCGCCAGGTTCTACATCGCGCCTTTCGCGAACCCCATTGACGACAAGGTGGATCCGCTGATATGGACGGAGCAGGAGCTCTACGGCGGCCTCACACATGTCATGCTTGAGCAAGAGGGAAAGTATGGGATTGAGTCAACAGCCACATACCCTGGCGAGTTCATGCCCACGTTCAATTACGTCCCTTGCTGGCACAACATATGCGGTATGCTGACGGAGTCGGCGTCAGCCAAGTTAGCCACACCCCTGTATATCCACTACCACCAGCTGCGGGGCAGCAGGCGCGGTAGGCCGGAGTACAGGACCCAGATGGGCTTCCCGCACCCCTGGGAGGGCGGCTGGTGGAAGCTCAGGGACATCGTGGAGCAGCAGAAGATCAGTGCCTACGGCACACTTGAGGCAGCATCCAAGTTCAAGCCCATGATCATGAGAAACATGCACATGAAGGCAAGCAACGCCATCAGCAAGGGGCTGGAGGAGGCGCCCTACGCGTTCATCATCAAGCCGGACCAGCACGACGATCTGGTCCAGTACAAGCTCATGAAGACACTCATGGACATGGGCGTCGAGGTGAGCAGGAGCCAGCGCGAGTTCGTAGCCGATGGCGTGGTGTACCCGAGGGGGACGTACGTCGTTTTCGCGGGCCAGCACTGCAGGCCGTACGTGGTGAGCCTCCTGAAGAGGACGTACTACCACCTAGGGCCATTCAGCAGGTATGATGACGGTACGCCCGTTGTACCCTACGACCTGTCCACATACACCATCGCCGAGTTCATGGGCATCAGGACGCACGAGGTGGAGAAGCCATTTGAGGGAAGCTTCGAGGTATTGAGCAGCATAAGATACCCTAGGGGGGACGTTGCTGACGATGCCGCAAACGGCTGGCTGCTGGACGGAAAAGTAAACGATGGCTTCCTCGCTGTGAACAGACTCCTGAGGAGGGGTTATGCAGTCCAGAGGATATCCGAGGCCGTAGAGGTCGATGGAAAAACTCTGGGGGCGGGTAGCTTCTACATCCCCAAGGCGGAGGGAGTTGAGGTCGAGCTTGGCAAGCTTAGCAAGCGGTGCCACGTCCAGTTCATGACCGCGCCCGCTGCGTTGAAGTCCAAGGCAATAAAGATGCTGAGGATCGGCATGTACCAGCGTTACTACGGAGGCAACGCTGATGAGGGCTGGACGAGGTGGCTGCTGGAGCAGTACCGATTCAGGTACAAGACCATCATGGACAAGGACGTCCAGAGGGGCAAGCTCAGGGGCAAGTATGATGTAATCATCCTGCCAAGCGACGCCAAAGAGCTATTGATGGGAGAGGACATCGAGGGGTACTACGAGAAGAGGTGGGGCGGAGGGTTCACCATGCCAAACTACCCCGAGGAGTACCGCAGCGGATTCGGGAAGGAGGGCGTGGCGAAGCTCAAGGAGTTCGTCGAGGACGGGGGGACACTCCTGTGCCTCGGTGATTCCAGCAACTTTGCCATCGAGGAGTTCAAGCTTCCCGTGAAGAACGTTCTCAAGGACGTCAAGAACACCGATTTCGTGTGCCCAGGGAGCACCCTACACGTGGACGTCAACAGTGACCACCCGCTTGCATGGGGCATCCAGGAGGATCTGCTGATTATCTTCAGGCACCACCCCGCCTTCGAGGTCAAGCCCAGGGTCAACAACGAGGACTACAAGGTTGTCCTCAGCTACCCCGAGAGGCATATCATGGAGAGCGGGTGGCTCACGGGCGAAAAGTACCTGAGTCGCAAGGCCGCTCTCGTGGAGTCGAAGATGGGGAAGGGAAAGGTAGTTCTCTATGGATTCCAGCCCCAGATGAGGGCGCAGCCTGACGCCACGTTCAAGCTGTTCTTCAACGCCCTCCTGGGCTAGCCCCTCAAGGGCACCTCAATCTATTTACCGATAATTATTGATTAATCAAAGAAGTTTTAAGCTCAAGCATTGACCTTTCAGCGATTCGTGATCAATATGGGAGTAGAAAAATACGTAAAGAAAGAAGTCGCGGCACTTATGAAGACATCCAGGGGCGGCACACGCTCATCGATGGGACCCACCGAGGGAATGATCAACCTGGGCGCAGGCGACCCTGACTTCGATCAACCCGAGTTCATAAACAAGGCGGTCTACGACGCTATGGCGGCTGGACACACTCACTATAGCTTCACGGGCGAGCCCGATTTCAAGGAGGCGATAGCCAAGTACTATGAAAAGTACGGCGTCAAGATCGACGGGAAGACACAGGTGTTGATAACAAGCGGTGGGAGCCAGGCCATCTTCCAGGCATTCGCGGCTATCCTTGACCCCGGCGACGAGCTCATAGTCTTTGACCCGGCGTACACTGGGTACAACTCTCCTATCGCCTACTTCGGGGCCAAGATGGTGAGGGCAAAACAGGTCAAGGACAAGGAGGGCCACTTCAGGCCCGACTGGGCCAACCTTGAGGCTGTCATCACAGACAAGACCAAGGCAATCCTGTTCTGCACACCAGACAACCCCACGGGCACCGTCTGGACAAAGGACGAGCTGAGGAAGCTGGCCGAGATCGCCGTCAAGCACGACATCGTGATCATCAGCGACGAGATCTACACAGAGCTGATCTGGGGCGACAAGAAGCACGAGACAATTATCGACATCCCAGGCATGTGGGAGAGAACCATCGTACTCATGAGCTTCAGCAAGACATTCGCCTGGACCGGATGTCGCGCGGGCTACATCATCGCGGGCCCCGAGATGACCAAGGCGGTCTCGGCGGTGCCGGTGGGCATCTGCAGCATGCCGGTCCCATTCCAGAAAGCAGGCATCGTGGCCCTTGAAGAGGGCTGGGACTTTGTCGAGGAGATGAGAGTCGAATACGAGAAGAGGCTCGACTATATGGTTGAGAGGCTTAACGCCATCGACGGAATCAAATGTGCAAAGCCACAGGGTGCATTCTACCTGTTCCCTGATATCAGCGACCTAGGCGTCCCGTCAATGAAGTTCGCAATGGATTTCTTCATGCAGGAGAAGGTACGGTGCGCACCGGGCTCCGGCTACGGAGAGATGGGCGAGGGGCACGTCAGGTTTGCCCTTGTCAGGCCCATCAAGGACTTGTCAGAGGTCTGCGACAGGCTGGAGAGGTTCGTCAAGAACCTTCCACCTCAGGCACCTCCAACCGTCCCCTAACTCCCTTTTCTAATAACGGTACTAGTTTGTCCCATTAATCGCGACCGGGTACCAAGATTGCCCACTTTTTTCCCCTTAGATCAGGTTATTTGATACAATAAACTCCTCAGAATTTTTGTGCGGTATATGCGGTAACCACTCACAAGAAACCGGTTGGTTTTGACTCTCAAACTATTTTTTCGCGATAATACCAGTGGCAGGAACTAACTTTAAGTCAGCCGTACCTGCCCTCAAGCCTTAATAATCTTCATCCAATTATGGCATTTGACAAAAAATGGATACCGACACCCGTTTCAATCTCGTCTCCCGGAACCTACAGGAGATCATTACAAAGGACGAGCTCAGAAACCTGCTGGAAACAAAGGACAAGCCACGTGGATACGTCGGCTTCGAGCCCAGCGGTATGATGCACGCCGGTACCGGTCTCATCGTGGGAAAGAAGATGCGGGACTTTGCTGACGCGGGATTCCACTTCGTAATCTTCCTGGCAGACTGGCACGGCTGGATAAACAACAAGATGGGCGGCAACATGGATAACATCCAGGCCGCAGGTGAGTACTTCAAGGACTGCTTCACAGCCCTGGGTCTGCCAGAGGGCACCGTCGAGTACATCTGGACCAGCGACTTTGTGGATGACAAGGACTACTGGGAAAAAGTAGTGAGAGTCATGAAGGCCACCAGCCTAAAGCGCACCCTCAGGGCCATGCCCATCATGGGCAGGAGTGCCGACAGTGTTGATGTAGAGTCTGCCTGGGCGTTATACCCGGCACTCCAGACCAGCGATATATTCCATATGGAACTGGACGTAGCAGCGGCCGGAATGGACCAGAGGAAGGTACACATGCTTGCTCGCGAGGTAGCACCAAAACTAGGGTACAAGCCACCGGTATGCCTCCACAACTCGCTCCTTCCAGGACTACAGGACGCCACCATAGAAGGAGTCTTCGATGAGGACGAGACAATAAACAAGACGATCCGAGGCAAGATGAGTAAGAGCGCAGGCAAGGGAGCCATCTGGGTGAACGACACTCCCAAGGAGATCAAGGCAAAGTACCGAGCGGCCTTTTGTCCAGAGAAACTTGTCGAGGGAAACCCCGTCATAGACCATGCCAGGCTTGTCATTTTCCCAAACCTGGGAGAGTTGAACATCGAGAGACCCGCAAAGTACGGTGGGGATCTGAGCTTCCAGAGCTTTGAGGAGCTGGCTCAGGTATATCGCAAGGGTGAACTTCACCCTCTTGACCTAAAGAACGGCATATCTGCTGGAATGGTCGAGCTGCTCGCGCCCGTGGCGGAGTACTTTGAGAAGAATCCTGAGAACCTGGCAAGGATGCGGGAGCTAAGGGTCACCAGGTAAACTAGAGGAGCCTCTCGGCTACCTCTATCAACCTGCAAACGTAACCCCACTCGTTGTCGTACCATGAGACAACTTTTATCATATTACCCATGACCCGTGTTTCGATGCTGTCCACGACCGAGCTGTAGGGGCAGTGCACATAATCTGCGGACACCAGGGGCTCATCGCTATACCCAAGGATCCCTTTCATGGCACCTTCCGATGCGACTCTTAGTGAATTGTTCAAATCGTCAACTGACGCCTTCTTTCCAAGATTTACCACTAGGTCGATGAGACTAACATCCGGCGTGGGTACCCTGAACGCCATCCCGTCCAGCTTTCCTTTCAGGGATGGGATTACGTCACCTAACGCCATGGTGGCACCCGTTGTAGTGGGTATAATGCTCATCGCGGCCGCCCTAGCCCTTCTCATGTCCTTGTGACTCTTATCGAGGATGTTCTGAGTGGTTGTATAGGCGTGGATCGTGCTCATGAACCCGTTCACGATGCCATACTCGTCGTTCAGCACCTTGGCCACCGGCGCGACGCAGTTAGTGGTGCAGCTCGCGTTCGAGACAATATTGTGCTTCTCCTTGTCATACTCCTCCTCGTTAACTCCACGCACAACTGTGACATCAGGATCTTTGGCGGGTGCACTGATCAAGACCTTGATCGCGCCTGCTTTGAGGTGTTTTTTCGCGCCTTCCCTGTCCTTGAAAAACCCGCTGCACTCGATGGCGATGTCTACCTCAAGATCCTTCCACGGGAGCTTTTCGGGGTCAGACTCGTATAGAACCTTGATCTCCCTACCATCAACAATGATGCAATCCTTTCCAGCTTCGACGGTGAATGGGGCCTTGCCGTGAACACTATCGTATTTCAGCAAGTGAGCCAGTGCATCGGGTTTTCCCCTGTTTATTGCCACAATCTCAAGGTCTGAGCCGTTTTCGACGGCTGACCTAAGTGCCAAACGACCCATTCGACCGAATCCATTTATCGCTACGCGTATACCCAACTGAATAGCCTCTCCTATTTGCTTGGTATCAGCCACTTAAAGGAATCCCTGTTCGGTAACCTTTTTATGAGGGAATCACTGTATGCCACCTGCGTCATCAGACGCAGATCACATGATCACCTTCACCAGTAGGGGAAACCCCGTTGCATGCGGTTCTCCTGCGCTTTCACGAAACGGAAACACCACGGGTATGAGAAATCACATCCAGGCAGGCCCAATTGTTCTAGGGGCCCCTGCGGTAAAGGTGACATAGCATAAAGAGATGATCACAGGTGAAAGATACAGAAAAATTCGCAGGCGAGAAGTACGTAATAAAAGCAAACTTCACCGTTGACGGCGTAGTCGAAAAACACGACGTGATCGGGGCTATTTTCGGCCAAACAGAGGGGCTTTTCCCTAAGGAGTTTGAACTCCGTGAGCTACAAAAATCTGGAAAGATTGGGCGCATCGATATCAAGCTAAAATCAGCGAAAGACAAGACCTCGGGAGTTATCGAAGCTCCAAGTAGCCTTGACCGAGCTGAGACAGCACTCATTGCCGCAGCGATTGAGACCGTTGACAGAGTTGGTCCATGTGATGCAGATATCAAGATAGAGAGCATCACAGACGTACGTAGCGAGAAGCGGGCAGCCATTGTAGCCAGAGCCAAGGAACTCATGAGAAACTGGGTTGTAAAGGATGGCCACGAGATCGAACAACTATTGGGCGAGGTCCAGCGAGTTGACAAGAAGATCAAGGCGGTAAAGTACGGCAGGGAACGGCTAACAGCATCAGCTGACATCAGCAAGTCCAAAGAGATAATTGTTGTCGAGGGCAGGGCTGACGTTAACAACCTCATACGGAGCGGTATCGAGGGTGTTATCGCCATGGAGGGTGTCAAGGTACCCAATACAATAAAGAACCTGGCCAAGAGGAAGACTATGACTGCCTTCCTTGACGGCGACAGGGGCGGGGACCTTATCCTAAAGGAGCTAATGCAAGTAGCACCTCCAGCTTACGTCGCACGAGCCCCACGGGGTAAGGAAGTCGAGGAGCTAACCCCTGAAGAGATCAAGACAGCCTTAAACAGCAGGCACCCACCAGGCGAAAAGCCATCAGACGATGCACCAAAGCCCGCTAGGGAGCCAAGGGCAAGGACTCGTAGAGAGCCTAGGGCACCACGAAAACCTAGAGAGCCCTCGCCACCTAAGGAGCCAAGCCCACTTCTACCCGTTGTTGAGGACCTCAAGGGAACCCTTGAAGCCGTTCTGCTGAACGGAGAAGGTGAGCAGACTGGAAGGATGCCGGTACATGAACTAGTTGAGAAACTGAAGGATTCCGAGGGAATCCAAACAGTTGTCTTCGACGGCATCGTGACAGGCAGGCTTATCGACGCGGCTCGCGAGAAGAACGTTGATACAATCGTCGGTGAAAGAGTCGCAGAAGGTGTTAGGGTTCCACGGGGGATCAAGGTACGTAGCTTCCGCGATCTTAAATGACCCTTTTTTTTATCTATTTCTTATTCTACGGCGTAACGCAGGTTTACTTCTGACCAGTTCCTGGAACACAGAACTGAACGTCTCGTCTGGACTAAGGTCACGTTTGATGAAGACACCCGTGCGCCCAACTTTTTCTCTTCGCTTGAGTGCCCGTACCCTCTCGTTCACGATCCTGATATCCACACCAAGTTTCCTTGCAACGATTCCCTCAATCCCTTGGACAGCAGTCTCGTTGTGGCCCACATTCGTGGGCTCGATGAGGCGCAGTTCCTTGTTGATGCCAGGTACTCTCAACTTATTTTCTAGGTCAGTTAAACTTACTTGCCCCGCAAATCTGGTGAACTCTGCTTCGTTGGGTCGCATATCAACAAGGGGGAAACTGTAGCCGTGCATGTCATCAATTATGATATAGCCCTTGGCGGCGTAGCTGGGCGTTGCCTGAATGATCTGGCGTTCCTGATACCTGATTCCAGAGGATTCAAGGATTGCTTCAATCATCGTTGGGGATGGTGGGGTGGGAATGAATACATCGATATCGCTGCTCTCCGAGGTGTCTCCACGTGCCATGCTACCATAAACGGTGCAATGGATATGGGAGTCGTGGAGTGGGCGCATAATGGAGGCTGCCCTGGCTCTTTGCTCACCGAGTATTTCCCATTGCCTCTCCGAATAAACTACCTCAGATGCCACGATTCTCATCATCTGCTGCGGTCTCCTTATATTTTGAGGTTCCCAACTAGACTGAGCCGATGTCAGATCAAACATACACGCTGGCTTTCATCCTCGTAGCCTGGACAATCTTCTATTTCATAGCCAAGCAGATGAAGCTAGATGAGAAGGGTTGGGAGATTGCGCCTTATTATGCGCTGTACAAATCCACGCGTCTCAATGAGATCATCAAGAGGCTTGGCAACTGGAGACCTGGTTTTTGGAAGGTGTTAGGCAATATTGGTGTAGCATCAAGTGTTGGACAGGCCTTTTTCATCACGTACATCCTAGGAAAAAACATCTGGAGCTTCATATTCGTGCCCGAGCAGGCAAGTCCTGTACAACCATTAATCCCAGGTGTAACAATCAGTGTGAACAGTATGCCCTGGTTCCTGTTAGCCGCGGGAATCATTATCCTGTCTCATGAGTTGGGCCATGGTATCATGTGCGTCGTGGAGAACGTGAAAGTTAAATCATCGGCTGTAATGTTCGCAGTAATCACATTCGGCGGGGCTGTCGAGCCTGACGAGGAGGATATTAATAACGCCTCGGTGATGTCAAAGATGAGGATATTTGCAATAGGCAGCATCATCAACCTTGTAACCGGCATCCTGACGATACCAATTTTCATTTTCGCATTTGCCTATCTGCCCATCCAACTGCAGGTCTTCTTTAACTGGCTTTACTTCGTAGCTATCAACTTGGCCATGATGAATATGCTTCCCATCGGCCCCCTTGATGGAGGTCAGATGTGGAGGACGTACACCGAGGGCATGGAGAACGGCAAAACACTACAGTTAATCGGGACCTATGGCTATATCGGCCTGATTCTGATGAATCTTTTCCTGAGCTTCCTCAAGTTCGGTTTCGTTCAGATCTAATTATTACGCATAATGTTTAAACCGAACACCTCTGAGCTATAGTTGCAGCGGTAGGTAGGATCGGGGGGCTAGCCCTACCCCACACCTCAAACGGGATATATGGAGGGATCAGTAACCTGCAAAGGAATCGGAAGCGCTCGGCGAAAGACATACCGCTCTTCGTCGATGTCCTGCCCGGCGGGGTCGGCGGTTCACCTGTGTACGGTCGTAGGACCGCAACTAGGAATTAAAGGGGCGAACATGGCCAGGCCCGGGAGGGAGCAACCTAAGTCCTAACGTTGGACGCTCGACGGATCTCGGGACGGAGAAGGGTAATGTGACCCTACGCCGTGTTAATCCGTGAACCGAGCGGGAGCTATCGCTGCACCTTTACTATCCTACCCTCATCAAGGTTCACATGATAGGGGAACTCTTCTTTGAGTTCTTCAATGTGGCTCACAACGATAATTTGATCGAAGTGCTGGCTCAGTTCCTCTCTGATAAGTCTCATAAAGCCGTCCCTTCGTTGGGCATCAAAGCCACTGAGCGGCTCGTCAAGGAATATGAAACCCGGCCTAGCCCCTCTGCTTTGTGGTATCGTGCTTATCGCGAACGCAAGCCTCAATGCGAGGCTGAACTGGTCCTGGGTTGCCCCGCTGAAGACCCCCTTTCCCCTCCACTTCTTTGCCTCGCGGTCGTAGACATTAATCCTGTAGTCTGTCTCGTCTATCTGTACCCTGTTATACCTGTTGTCAGTCAAAGTGGGGAGAAACTGCATCATATTCTTCTCCACGTTCTGCTTGACGCCACCCATTATTCCGTCCCTAGTTGTATCAAGTAAAACGATTGCTCTCTTCATAGCCTCAACCTTGAACTCATCGTTTTCAGCCTGCTCCTTCAGCTTGGGGTATTCCTTGTTGAGTGCCTCAGTCTTTCCAATCACGGAGGTTGCCTCATCCCGAATACGCCTATTTGCTGTCTCTTCCGTCCTGAGGCTTGATGCTCTCCTAATGTTATTGTCACGACTTCTTCTGGTCTCCTTTTCATCCTCGGGGGTCAAACCGTGCTCCCCAGTTACTGATTCAAGTTTTTCGGTGGTTTCCTTTATCAAGCCCAGTAGTCCGACGATCTCCGTTCTTGCTGCTTGCAGGTTTTTTTCTATTTGGGGTTTACGTGTCATCCCGTCTCTTGTTTGTTTAATCGTTGCGTTGAGCTGTGTGAGTTTTCTGTCCGAAGACCTTCTCTTATTCCTTAACTCCTCTTCATCTGTCGAGGATATTCCTGACTCTTTCTCTTTCTGGGAAATCTTCCCGTGGGTCACATCCAGACTCTTTTGGATGTCTTCCAGCTCCTTTTCATTCTCTTTTAGGAGCCTCGAATATTCTTTCAATCCAGCTACACTTTGTCTGAAGCTTTTGCCCTCCGCCTCAATTCTAGCTAGGTTCTGGAGGTCTTCCTGAACTGCTGACCTTGCAGCATCTATTGTCGATGGCTCCGTCAATTTGATTATTTGCCTGTACTCTCTTGGCTTTCTTGGCAGCTTCTTTAGCTCCTCTTCTATCTGTATGTCGAGCGATGAGAGTATCTCGCTGGGCTTGATCTGGCGTTTCTCAAGGGTCTGGAGTGATTCTCTATATTCTTTAATCCTAGCGAAATCACCTAACACTGCCTCTCTTTTCGTTCTGATCTCCTGACGCTCATCCTCGATGGGCTCCGTCTTGCTTTTAGTGAACAGGTAACCACCTGATGCCAACATGATAAGTCCAATAACGGGAAAAAACAGGTTAATGCTAAAAAGAATCAGACAACCGGATCCCAGGGCAATTAACATAAAGCTTACTATTTTCTTGTTCTGGGTTGTCTTCAACGTGTTTTGGATAATCCGTTCCTGTCCCTCAAGTTCCATTATCCTGTTTTCTGTTTTCTTGTGTTGCCCAAGCTTGTCTTGAATCTGGCTGATTTCCGCCTCGATCTGCCTGGCTTCCCTCTGAACCTCGGTGTGCTCCAGGATTGTCGCTTGTACCTTGTTCAAGACCTCTTCTGCGGTTCTCGCTGGCACGTATTCCTTGATTTTATTCTCCGTTTGGATGAGGAGCTTTTCTGCCTCCTCCGCTCCTGCATGATTTTTTTCTGCCTCTTCGTGTCTAACTTTGACTAATTGACGTCGTGTTTCCAGTCCATTGATCTTTTCATCTAGTCTCTGGAGCTCGTCAAGCTTCGACAACTTTTCTGTCGCTTCTTTAAGAAGTTTCTCGGCGTCAGGTATCTGTGCCTCAAGAGCATCGATGTTTTTCTCCGCTTCGTTGACCCGCTCAAGGTTTTCCTCGATTAGTTTTTCTTCAGCTAGTCGTCCTTCCAGCCTGTTATCGCTCCCATCAATTACTGTTTGGAGCTGTTTCATCTCAAGGATCACCGAGAGTTCCTTTTCCAGTTTTTCGAGAGTATTGCCTACAGTTTTCCTCTCCTCGGCAATCTCTCCAAGCCTTTCCTCTGATTTGGTCTTCCTCTTCTCTGCCTCTTTGTAGTCTTCTGCTGCCCTAGCTGCCTTCTGCAGCTTCCTCAGGTTCTCGCTGTGGGTTTTTTCCAACTGGGAGCGATCCTTTCTTAGGTTGTCCCTCGCATCCACGAAAGACCCCATGTTCAGGAGGCTGGACATGGCTTTGATCCTGTCCTGCTTGTTTGATGCCTCCAACTTTCCAAGCTCTTTCTGTTCGACTAGGCAGCTGTTGAGTAGGGCGTCGCTGTCTATCCCGTGAAGTATCTCCAGAATGTGCTTGTTGACCGCAGTAGCTCCTGTCGTTATCCTTGACAGGGAGTCATCAGCATCACGTTTATTCAGCAGGTGAACATTGGCTCCCTTCCTCTTGATTTCCCTTCGTACCTGGTACTCCGAGTCATCGATTGAGAACTCTAGCTCTATTATGGCTGAAGGTTTTGCGTATGCAATGAGGTCCTCCTTTCCAGCCCGTTTGTTCGGTCGTAGAGCGAAGCCGTACAGAGCGTAGTGGATGGCCTCCATTATTGTGGATTTTCCACTCTCGTTTATCCCGTGGACCAGCATCCTGCCGTCCAGAAAACTCATTCTGTCCATCAAGTCTAACCGTTTGAACCCGCTTGCCTTGAGTGAAACTAGTTTGAACATTCTATTCTCTCTCCTTCATGTAGTAGCTGAGGGCGTACTCCATGGCCTGTTGCCAGAGCTTCTGCTCGGTCCCCTTGCTCTTGGACACAGCCTCCATGGATGTCTCCTCAAGGAGCTTCCTCGGGCTCAGTCCTTCACTCTGTGTGAACTCCAATCCTTCTCCTTTTGGGGTTATCCTGTCAACGTACTCGAAGTAAAAGTTCAGGGCTCGTCCATGTGTGTGAATTGATGTGAACTCTATCTCCCTGTATAGTTGGAAGGGTATGCTTCCCTCCAGCACCAACTGAAAGAGGCTATCCTCAGCGGAGTTTTCGGTTATTACCTTCCTGATAGAGCCGTTGATCTCGCCGTGGTCCATGTTACTGGTATGAAGCTTGACCTGCTTCATTGGTTGGGAATCAACGGGGATGTACTTGATTTCTAACTCTTCGTCGTACTCGGCTAGGATAAAACCTGTAGTTTTGTCGCTTTCGCCGAAATTGTATCTCTCGGTCCCCCCAGGGTACACGATCAGGCTGTCATTGACTTTTTTCTCTGTGTGTTCATGGATGTGGCCCATAGCGAATAACTGGATATCTCCATTCGCTTCAATGCTTGACAGCTTGATGCTTGGCTCCTCCCAGATTGGCGGGGCGATGCCCTCGATGCTGTAATGCAGGACCGCTATGTTGAGGTCGGCTCCATTTGGTATCACTTTATCCTCCAACGGATCTTCTCTAGAAGTCAAGTTGCGATTAAAGCTCATCCCGGAGATCGAGATTTTTTTTTCCTGTATCTCTAAGATATCCTGTTCAAATTCAAGCCTATTCTCAAAAACGCGGGCTAGTTTCGCTCTTTTTAGAAGAACATGGGGTGACACGCCTTCCTTCTCACTTCTTGGGGCCTCGTGGTTTCCTGCAATAATAAAAGACTGAACTCCCGCTTCCTTCAACAACCTGAAAGCATCAATAACCGTGGCTCTTGGTGGGTTTCTCGGGCTTAACTGATCGAATAGATCCCCTGTATTGATGTAGATATCGACTTTGTTATCAATGGCATACTGAACTGTTTTCCACCATGTCTGGCCGATCCGGCTCCTTCTCTCAGATAGTCTGGAGCCAAGTTTCTGACTATACAGGTTGAGATGATTGTCTCCCGTTATCACTATTCGGATCAATTTACCACCTAGTATCGTATTCTTTGTCATTAACTTTCTCAGGGGCCATCTTCTTTGATCTGTAGTGCTCTTCCAGTGCCCTCCCAAGGGCCGCGTCTAGGTCGATATCGCTTCCTCCCTCTGTTGTTGTCCTGCCTGATACCTTGACCATGGTTGGTATCTTGGTGAGGTCACCCACGATAACAGCCTCTCCCTTGTTTAGCCCAGGGAGGTCGTTGAACAGGTCCTCGCTCAGACCCTCGCTGCTCCTGCGTACCGCGCTCATGTCATCTGGGTTCGTGAGCCTCATGATTATCTGGCTGTTGCATTGGCTCAGGACGTTGCTGTTGATCTTGTTTGGCCTCTGGGTTACCACTAGGAGGAATATGCCGAATTTTCTTCCCTCCGCGGCTATCCTCTCGATAGTCCCGGAGCTGAAGCCTCCATGATCAGCGGGGACAAAGTTATGGGCTTCTTCAAGCACCACAAATATTGGGAACTGAAGCCCGCCGGTCACGGCTAGTTGCCAGATATCTGAAAGGGTCTTCTGGACGATGTACTGGGTCACGTTCCTCTGGAGACCCGCAAGGTCTATGATGCTCATGTGTTTTGGCCTGGTAAGGTCGTCAAGTGGGATGTCCTGTGTTCCCCAGACCTTGTAGTTTGTGAGTCTCCTGATATAGTTGGAAGCCCTTCCAGCGGACTCCCTTCTCTGCCGGTCCTCGTCGTTTATGGCTATCCAGTTCAGCCTTTCCATGAGCTGTTTCGGACCGTAAATGCCTTCTAGAGACTTCAACGCATCCGTGATGATGCCTCTCAGGTGAACCCATTTCTCATTGATTCCAGCGACCTCGAATATCTCAGAGTCCTGGAGCTTGTTGAACTCGATTGTGTACGCGTCCGCGCCCCCTATGTCCTCGTCCGTGTATCTCCTTCCTTTGATCCCCGGCGGCCTGTAGATGACCACGTCATCGGCTATGCTGCTTGGCTGCCCGTTCCGGTTCTTCTTCATCATGACATAGTCGCTGTTGGGGTCCAGGACGACGATTGATGCGCCGAGGGGTAGCAACTTCTCAAGGACGAGTCCCACGAGGTAGCTCTTGCCAGCACCTGTCTGGGCTATAACCGCAACGTGTCTCCTGAAGCCATTTGGGTCCAGCTGGACTTTGACTTCCTCTCTGGTGATCAGTCCCCCTATGGTAACACCCCTTCCCCCTGTCTTCGTGAAGAAGCGTACCAGGAGCTCACTTGGGGCGATCGTGACGGCCTGACCGGGGACCGTTGCGCTTCTGGGCATGATGACTTCTCCCATATCATCCATGTATCCGAGAACTTTTGCCTCGCCAAACACCTTTGTAGTCCCGCTGTATCTGCCGATGATACTTTCAATCTCTTCAAGGCTCAATGTGTCGCTCAGGATGTCAGACCTGTTGCTTATCTTGTTTACCTGTGCCAGTACATCCACGTAAATGAAGCCGTCCCCTTTTCTTTCCTTGACGCCCTTTACTAGCAGGTACTCGTGTCTTGGCGGGTATGCCTCTAGGTCGCTTACGAACGCGAAGAACCCTGTCTCCGCCTGTCCAACTATGTATCCTGTTTTGTCATTGCTCAAAACGTGAACC
>Ga0209042_1000479_pt1 | contig 43149 bp, 37 predicted proteins | sample SaaInlV_200m_DNA_6_FD_184649 | JGI IMG/M metagenome (GOLD analysis project Ga0209042, IMG submission 184649) | Marine microbial communities from expanding oxygen minimum zones in the Saanich Inlet - SI037_S2LV_200m_DNA (SPAdes) (version 2) | ecosystem: Environmental > Aquatic > Marine >...
ATGATACTAGTAACACTCTAACCCCAAGCCATGTCTACGTTAATGACGCCACTTACACTGTTACGTGTACTATTGTTTCTGATGGTCGAACGACGACCGAGACAATCTCAGTCATAATTACTAACATAGCCCCAACCGTTGATATCGGGTCAGATATAACCGCAAATGAAGGGTCAACTATTTCCTTTTCAGCAGCTGTATCAGATGTCGGCTCTAGTGATACATTTACATATCAATGGAATCTGGGAGAAGACTCAACCTCTACAGAAATATCCCCATCAAAAAGGTATGAGAATGATGGCGTTTACACTATCACATTGACTGTTTCTGATGGAACAGATTTAGTATCCGATTCGCTCATTCTTACAGTAAAAAATCTAAAACCGTATGCAGATGCTGGAAAGCCAAAAAAAGGCATTGAGGGCTATTCGATAAACTTCGAAGGAACTGTAAGTGATCCAGGTGATGATATCCTTACCATACAATGGGATTTCGGAGATGAACAATCCGAAATAGGGGGCAGAAAAATCTCCCACGTATATGTCGATGACGATATTTACACTGTCACAATGACAGTCACGGATGGGGACGGTGGAAGTACCTCCGATACAACAACGGTCACTATCGACAATATGTCCCCAATCGTTGACGCTGGTGGAAACCTAGAACTCGGGTATAACGTAAACTATCAGTTTGATGGAAGTGTAATTGATAAGGGGAATGACATAGACACAATCGTGTGGTACTTTGGGGACAACTTGGGTGAAGGCTCAACTGTTTCCGGCTCACTAACTCCGACGTTCAACTATGGAGATCAGGACGGCACATATTACGGGACATTAACTGTTACAGACAATGACGGTGCTATCGGGAAGGACAAGTTCACTGTAATTATTGGCTACGGCCAATTCATTATTCAAGTCCCAGACGATATCGAAACATTTGAGGGTCAGCTTAACGATTTCTCGGTCTCCTCCGACTTTGGGTTCCCCATTGAACAATATAACTGGAACTTTGGTGACGAGACTACCGAGACCAGTACAACGCGGCGTATTTCCCATAGTTATGAGAATGAGGGCGTTTATACAGTAACTGTTGAGCTAGTGGCTAACAGCGGGAACTCGAGAAAATCAGGCACATTCATAGTTACCGTATTGGACCTGCCCACGGTAATTGGAACCATCAATCCCTCCCCAGCGGTTGCCTATGAGGCCGATTCCGTCACCTTCTCGTCCTTTTTCGAGGACTCAGGGGTAAACGATATCACTTATTTCCAATGGACCATTGGTGGTACCAAGGTCTTATGGGGTGATCCCAGAACCGATTCTTACAACACAATCTCATACGAATTTGAGGATAATGGTGATTACGAGATTATCTTCAGAGTTAGCGCAGAAGAGGGAAGTGTGAACTACGAGGAGGTAACTCTCTTGTATACTGTTAATAATGTGGCCCCTACTGTAGATTTTACACTGATCTCACAGGTAGAAGAGGGCGTCGAGGTCCAGTTATTAGCCCTAGCAACAGATCCCGGTCCGGATACTCTGTTATATACTTGGGCTATTGATGGTGTCGAGATATCAAACGCTCAGAGCTTGAGCCATGCTTTCTTGGATAACGGAGTATATTCCGTATCGATATCAGTGTCTGACGGTGAGGACATCACGACGGAAACATTATCTGTTGATGTTCTGGATCTGGCTCCTACGGCGGACTTTAACATGCCTTCTTCGGTAAATGAGGGCAACAGTCTTTCATTTACCGATACTTCATCAACTGGACCAGACGAGATAGTATCCTGGATGTGGGAACTTGATGTGGCTGGCTCAAGTATAGCCCAGAATCCTTCAACTACATACGGTGACGACGGTTCCTACACGATAACCCTGACAGTCATTGACGATGACGGTTCGACCAGTTCCCAGACAAAAACTCTAACTGTGACGAACAAGAATCCGATTGTAACTTTAGATAATAACATCGAGCTTAGCGAGGCAGGCTCCACGAGTTTATCAGGAACATTCTCTGACGTTTCAGGTGATGGCCCATTCACTTACATCTGGACTGTTGACGGTGTTCAAGTAGACTCGGGGTCAACAAGCAGCAGTCCCATCTCGGTGACTTATAATTTCCAGTCCGCAGGTAGCAATGCAGTAGTGCTACTGGTTGAGGATAAGGACGGTGGACAAGGTTCAGACACGATGTCTGTTTACGTGAACACTCCTCCTGTTGCAACTGTCACATATGATAGCGAGGTGACCGAGGGTGACCCAGCTAGCTTCAGCATTTCGATTACTGACCCTGATGTTGGAGACACGTATTCCGTTAACTGGGTCATAGAGGGCAATGTCTATACTGGGACATCCACCAGCTACACATTCACGGTCCCTGGGACCTATACCGTGACCGTGACTGTTACTGATAGCTATGGTGGAGTTTACACAGAGGATGTTACTATCACAGTGGTTGAGGCGATATTAGATAACCCATTTGAGATCAAAGAAGGGACTTTAACAGTCCTTGAAGCTATCATTACAAATTTCGGAGCCTTCGATTTCCCCGCTGGTTATGACGCTGAGGGTTATGCAGGGGCTCAAAACGAGGTTGCTATGGCAACTGAGAGAATGATTTACTATATCGAGAAAAGCCTTGAAACCGAGCGTTGGGTCGATGATTATCACCTCGTAAGTGATGCTTTTGTCGCCGAGAAAGTATTCCATTACGAGTACGAGGCAGAACAAGTACTATCAGTGTATATTGCAAAGTGGCAGAACGTTGTCGGACTAGAAGACGTCATTGATGATTATGAGACAGTTCAGGAGAACCTCCCAGAAGCAGACCGGATTCTGGCACTTACTCACCTGGAAACAGCGTTGAGTGAGGAGCCTATTAACCACGAGCTAGATATTCGGTACAACAACTTTGTAGCCCTTGCACAGCAATACTATGACAATGGTATAGTCAAGGTTGCTGCAGCGAATTATCAGGGTGCTATTGTGGATTTCAAGACTTCATGGAGAAACAGCAAATTTGCCATTGATCTTGTTAATGGTGTCCAGACTGATGAGGAGTATTTCTACATTCAGACAATTCTAGACTCCCAGCTACCGGAGGCGGTTGGTACTCATGGCAACTTTACAGCACAGCAAGATGGCATGTATGATATTTTCGATATGTTGACTGAGGGCGAACTTGTAACTGACTTCTCGTTACCTGATTCAGGTGATGCTGTTGATGTTCATGACTTCGATTCTCTGGAATTCGATATATTGAATGGAAAGACTCCTAGTATCATCCAAATATCTGATAATATATACGCAATAGCATACGAGGGTAACTTGTATGCTGGAACTATAATCACTGTTGATATATCCTCAGAGGGTCCAATTGCGGATTCAGTCGTTGATACACTAGTATTTGACGCCGTGAAGGGAAAGACTCCCCACTTAATCAGAATATCCGAAGATGTTTACGCGATTGCATACGCAGGCGATGGTGACGATGGTACATTGAAGACCGTTGAGATATCAACTGACGGTACAATAACTGACGCAGCGATTGATACTCTCGAATTCGATACAATAAACGGAAAGACTCCGCACATATCGTATATCTCAGGTGATATCTACGCCATAGTCTATGAGGGAGATGAATACGCTGGAACAGTTATCACTGTAGAGGTCACAACTAGTGGCCAGATCACTAACTCGATTGTAGACTCTGAGATATTTGATTCCGTGAAAGGTAAAACTCCAGTTCTTATCCACATCTCAGGAGATGTGTACGCAGTTGTGTACAGTGGAGATACAGATGATGGGTTTGTAAAGACCTTCACGATATCAACCGCAGGACTGATCAACACGTCAGGAGAAGAAGCGATAGCATACGACTATGATTCCTTAGAATTCGATACTCTGAGTGGAAAAACTCCTAGCCTCATCCAGATCAGCGAAAGTGTATACGCTATCGCCTATTCGGGGGACTCGTACGCAGGCACCCTCATCACAGTTGAAGTGTCCTCGACAGGTCCGATTACAAACACGATCATAGACACTTTAGAGTATGATGCTGTGGCTGGAAAAACCCCCCACATCATATCCATTTCTGGTAACACATATGGGATCGCCTATACAGGTGACGGTGACGATGGATTCCTAAAGACCGTTCAGATACTTACGGATGGAACTATTGGAGACGCCGTTATTGATTCACTTGAATTCGATACAATGACAGGAAAGACTCCAAACATTACTCCAATCTCAGGAAACGTTTATGCGATCGTTTACACTGGTGATGTCTACGCTGGCTCCGTTGTGACTATTGAGGTTGCAGCAAACGGGCAAATCACCGACACAGTAATTGACTCTGATATATTTGACACTGTGAAGGGTAACACCCCACGACTGATCCCAATCTCAGGTGACATTTACGCAGTTGCTTACTCAGGTGATGACGACGATGGCATGCTGAAGACCTTCACGATCTCCACGGCTGGAGTAATCGCAGACGAAGGAGAACCCGAAGAATCCTATGACTTCGATTCACTGGAGTATGATCTACTTATGGGAAAGACTCCCAGTATCATTCAGATAGACGATAGCGTCTACGCTGTCGCATATGCTGGTGACGGTGACGATGGATTCTTGGTCACATTGGATATATCCTCAACTGGGCCAATAGCTGACTCCATCATAGATTCACTCGAATATGATTCTGTTAAGGGAAAGACTCCCGATATTATCCATGTCTCAGGTACAACATATGCAATAGCATACAGCGGAGACGGTGATGTCGGCAAACTAGTTTCAATCGACATTCAGACTGACGGTTCCATCGGTGCTGCTGTGATTGATTCATTGCAGTTCGTGAGTTCAAAGGGTAAAGAGCCGAGTATCGTGTATGTTTCTGGTAACGTCTACGCTGTAGCATACGAAGATGACCAGGGAGCTGGTAATCCAAAGCCTGGTGTATTAAGCACCGTTGAGATCTTGGCAGATGGCAGTATTGGTGCTGCTGTGATTGATTCCTTGGAGTTTGATGCTGTTCAAGGCAAGACTCCTGATATTATTTCAATCTCTGGTGAAGTTTACGCGATTGCCTATTCTGGTGATGGTGATGATGGTTGGCTGAAGACATTCACAATCTCTGACGCTGGAATAATAACTGTCTCTCTAATTGATTCTTGGGAGTTCGACACCGTTAAGGGTAAATTTGCTGATATAGTTCAAGTCTCAGGCACAACATATGCTATTGCATACCAAGGCGATGGTGATGTTGGGAAACTGGCCACAGTTGGGATACTACCTGATGGCTCCATCAACTATAATGAGTATGATTCATTGCAGTTCGTGAGTTCAAAGGGTAAAGAGCCGAGTATCGTGTATGTTTCTGGTAACGTCTACGCAGTTGCGTACAATGATGACCAGGGAGCTGGTAATCCAAAGCCTGGTGTATTAAGCACCGTTGAGATCTTGGCAGATGGCAGTATTGGTGCTGCTGTGATTGATTCCTTGGAGTTTGATGCTGTTCAAGGCAAGTCTCCCGATATTATTTCAATCTCTGGTGAAGTTTACGCGATTGCCTATTCAGGTGTTGGTGACGATGGCTTCTTAACAACAATCGGAATAGAAGCAGACGGAACAATAACAAACACCGATACAAGCGGAGGAGTCAGCGCACTGAGTGCAATCGACTCGTTGGAGTTTGATGCTGTTCAAGGCAAGACTCCTGATATTATTTCAATCTCTGGTGAAGTTTACGCGATTGCCTATTCTGGTGATGGTGATGATGGTTGGCTGAAGACATTCACAATCTCTGACGCTGGAATAATTACTGTATCTCTGATTGATTCTTGGGAGTTTGATGCTGTTCAGGGCAAGACTCCGGACCTTCTCCATGTCTCAGGTACAACATATGCTATCGCTTACAGCGGCGACGGTGATGTTGGGAAACTGGCCACAGTTGGGATACTACCTGATGGCTCCATCAACGATAACGAATATAATACACTAGACTATGATGTGGTGACTGGTAAGAACCCGAATACTATCCTGATTTCAGGAGACGTTTACGCCATTGCATACGCAGGTTATGGTGATGATGGTTTCCTTGTTACTCTCAATATAGAATCAGATGGAACTATCACAATGACTGACACTGGTGGAGATGCGGGTGCGTTTACTCCGATTGATTCTCTTGAGTATGATGCTGTGAAGGGAAAGACTCCCGATATTATCTCCGTCTCGGATGATGTTTATGCGATTGCGTATGCCGGAAATGATGACGATGGGATGTTAATCACGGTTGAAATAGCCACAAACGGTCAGATAACTGATACGGTGATTGATTCATTTGAGTTCTTGACTGCAAAAGGCAAGGAACCAAGTATCTTGCATATATCCGGTAACGTCTACGCTGTTGCGTACAACGATGACCAGGGTGCAGGTAATCCAAAGCCTGGTGTGTTAAGCACTGTTGAGATCTTGGTAGATGGCAGTATTGGTGCTGCTGTGATTGATTCCTTGGAGTTTGATGCTGTTCAAGGCAAGTCCCCTGATATGATCTTGGTTTCAGATGAGATGCATGCTATTGCATACGCAGGCGAAGGAGATGATGGCTTCTTAACAACAATTGGAATAGAAGCAGACGGAACTATAACAAACACCGATACAAGCGGAGGTGGCGACCCACCCACTTATCCAAACTCGGTGATTGATGGCTACGAGTTTGATACGTTGGACGGTAAAGAGCCGCACATCATCCATGTTTCAGGGAACGTGTATGCAATAGCCTACACTGGTAATGATTACGCTGGAACACTCATAACTTTAGAGATAGAGGACGATGGGCAGGTAACTGAGTCCATAATAGACACCCTGATTTACGATAGTGTAAAAGGGAAGGCTTCGTTCCTATTCCCAATTTCGGGAACCACATATGCTATTGCCTATTCTGGTGATGATGATGATGGGTTCTTGAAGACGGTTACGATCTCGGACGCTGGAGTAATCTCTGATTCGGTGATTGACTCTCTGGAGTTTAACGCTGTAAAGGGGAAGACCCCAACGGTCGTTCCAGTTTCAGGCGATGTCTATGCTATCGCTTACAGTGGTGATGATTATGTAGGCACTATCATAACTGTAGAAGTAGCAACTAACGGTCAGATAACTGATTCAATAATCGATACTCTGGTGTTTGATTCTGTTAAGGGAAAAGAGCCTCATATAATTCACGTCTCAGGCAACACCTACGCAGTTGCATATAGCGGGAACGACTACGCCGGAACAGTGATATCGGTGGAGATAGCGACAAACGGTCAGATAACCAATACACTAATAGATTCATTGGTTTTCGATTCTTCGAAAGGTAAAACTCCTCATATCATCCCCATTTCCGGTGATGTTTACGCCATAGCCTACCAAGGCTATGTTGAACGTGGCGTCGAACCAGGAATAGTTAGCACTGTCGAGATTACTTCTGGTGGCTCCATCGGGTCTTCAGTAATCGATTCTCTGACTTTCGATGCAGTAAAAGGAAAGAATCCTGATGTGGTTTCACTTACCAGTGGTGTCTACGCAATTGCATACAGCGGGGTTGACTATGCTGGTACCGTGAAGAATGTGAAGATTGCTGATAACGGTCAGATTACTGACTCAATCATCGCTGAAATGGTATTCTATCCTATCCACGCCAAGGAGATAAGCATACTATCGGTCTCTGGAAACGTCTATACTTTAGCCTTCCATGGTCTTGATCACGACGGCTTCGTCTTAGGCATGACAATGGGTGGAGAATCCAACTATCGGCTTGATCTTGAGGAGGGCTGGACTGAATTGCCATCTAGGGACAACGCTTGGTTACATATCCACGCTGGAGACCAATCGTCAGAGACGCTTATGGTGGATTATTGGAATGGGGCCGGATGGACGAATATCATCTCTGATATAACCTACGGTTGGAACGAGGTCGACGTGACCTCCTATCTAACGGGCTCCTCGTTTACCATAAGGTTCGTGGACGAAGCTGTTACAGACACCGAACAGGATAGCTGGGGCATAGACATGGTATACCTGCACGTTTACGATTAGGTGTGGGAATCTTTTTTTCCTTTTTATAAAATTCTATTTCTATGCAAATACCAATGTATTCTCAGAAAGTACCTCGTTAAGAACAAAGTTCAACACGGTCTACTGGATTCCCATTTTTTGATAGCAATAATGGATGTACTGATTACTTAGACAAAAGAGAACTATGGGGAATACCTAGTCCAGGCGACATCAAAACTCTCATATGTGCTCAGACCTGGAGTAGTAGCCCCCTCTGTCACGAGGAAACTTGTGAACGAAGGATCATTCTCAATCGTAACTCCTGCCGGAACACTCGTAACCCATAGATCATATTCACCTCCTGCCGTATTAGCATCCAAAGTGGTAACGAAAAACTCGGTGGTTCCAATGTATGGTACTGCCCTGACCTGAACCCAATCCTTGACCATTGTTGAAGTGTATGTGTACGTGTACCATACGTTCCTTCCGAGAGACCCAACCTCAGAGAACGTACCATAAAGGATCTCAAAAACCTTGTACGACAGTTTTGACTCGGCCCCATCGCCTGCGAACACCCAGAGTTCTTCCCCCTGGGGGGCCCAGTCAAGATCAATACATCTCTTGATACCTGAGTTGACTCCACCATCAATCTTCACAGGGTTTACCCACCAGTATTCTCCCGAGTCCTGCTGTATGTACCCGGTTACCCAGACATCGTTTCCGCTATCTAGTAATAATAGTGCCAACTGATTGGATGACAAGTCTCTGTGAGACCTGAGCATCAGAAAACGGTTATCGAAATTTCTGATCTGCCTGATTCCCGCTGGTGCAACGTTCCATTGTTGGTCATAACTCCATGTTGATGTGGACTCGTTATAATTCTTGACGATAATCCACTTTCCAACTGGATCAGCTGTTGTGCGTACGGTTACGGCTGCGTATAATATGCTTGAGTCATACTGCCAAGCGAGGTCGCCTCGCTCATATAGGTAATCAGGAGTCGTGTAAGTAGCATCCGTTATCTTGTGTGACGATCCCCAGCTTGATGATCCACTCTCGCTCCATAACGCGACGTAGGCATCGTTGTTCTCGTCTATGACAAGCATGGCGATGGTATTATCAACTGAATCAGGCTTGGCCACGAGTTTAACATATTTCACCTTTCCCGCCCCCGAAATAGTGAGACTTGCTTCTGAGTCCCATGTTGTCCCATCAAATCTTTTCACGAATACCTGAGCCTGTCCCACTTCCCAATCCTTATTACTGTAAGCAATTAGTGGGTACCCTGAGTCTTCCTCGTATTCTATATCAAACGGACGGATGTTCTCTGCCGTACTCCAAATGTCATCAATCTCGGTCTTTGTCCACCAAGTACCATCAAAATTATAGGCGTATAATATCCCATTGCTGTCAAGAACGGCGGAAACAGCCTGGTCCCTATTATCATATTTTGTGTTAAAATCACTCCTTACAATCCTCACAGCATCCCCAGCGTCTGATAGAATCGACTGTGACTGCCAAGACGACGTGTAAAACCTGCTCTTAGGGGAGACGTAAGACGTGTCGGAGGACCTGTATGTGATGAGAGCTCCGTTTGACTCACTCGCTGTAACAACGTCCGTGTCAGTTTTCTCAAGCCTCGAGGTAAAACCCGAATCGTTGCTGGACACTTGGATAACATATCCATCGATTTCTGACTGCTGAGCACCGACGAAAATATCTACGGATAGTATCTCCGTACCTCCTGATGCGATAGTCTGTGATACGGATCCTCCCAGATAATTAGATGTAGGATCTGAGTCGTCTCCTCCCGAGTAGAGCAGGTCGCCGTTTGAGTCAACAAGTTGAACTAGGGCTGTTGTGGCGTGGGATTCGTCCTCGTTATTATAAATAGTGACGTCAACCTGGCAGTAACCAGGGTTACCAGCGGGGAAGCTCAAGTCTTTGTCTTGGATAACCAGCGGTGAATCCATAATCTCCACAAAGTTCGTCGTATATTCGCCCTGGTCGGTTATCATCCAAGCAGCGGTCGACGATACCATGAAGGACAATACTGCAATAATTATAACTATGTCTCTAGTGAGCCGCACGACGTGTTGATGAACGACTGGGCTTTATAATAAGATATTCCGTAAACCGTGATATATCGTCCCTGAACGATGAGTAAACTAAGTGTAACTCTAGGTTAACATCCATATCAATTGCTTATTTACTATAATCTTTGATGAATATAGAGACCAGAATTGATATTTTTACAATACCAACTTGAGTATAGTACCGATTAATATCTTTGACTTAATATTAATAATTTAGTTGATTGAAGTCTGCTTGAGTTTTATGAGTGTCTCGGGTACCCAGAAGTGGAATATTGGTATCCGGATTAGCATGTCCACTGCCAGCGGGACCGCAAACAGCATCCATGGCCACTTGCAGGAGTACATGAGACCGCCAAGGAGGGGTGCCCCTATCCTTAACAGTGCGCTGAACGTGTTGCTGAGCCCCATCCACCTGCCCCTCTGCTCGGCTGGAACCATCTCCAGGAACAATGTGTTATAGGCGCTGGTGCTCATCCCGATGCCCCTTAGGGTCCATGCTACCAGTAACCAGTACTGGTTCGGAGCAAGGATCACGATGACAAAGAACAGCCACAGTGCCGGTCTGATTATGAGGAACGCGTACTTTCTGCCCTTGGTATCTGCAAGGTTGTTCATTGGGGTGGCAAGTATCACCGACGCTATTGTCTCTACTGTTGGTAGCAGTCCTAGTACCAGCGCGTTTGCCCCTTTGACCTCTGCGGCGTATAGGAACGTGAAACTCTGAATCGTTGACCAAACCAGGGCACCTAGGGCGCCAACCACCATCATCACCTTGAGCTTTCTACCGCCCCCATCAAGGACTTCTCTGAAGTCGTCGAAGAATCCAGTTGATTTCTTCGCCCTTGGGGTTGGCATGACGTCTGTGAGCTTGATGTAGACATAGCTGTAGATTATGATCATTCCCACGAACCTGAGGTAGTATAGCGGTCTGATACCATCGATTGTGAGGCCGCCCCACCTGTCCACCAAGATAGCGGCTGGGATCGGGCTGATGAGACCAAGGACCATTGCTACTTGCATCCTGACGCCCATTCCCCTCGCCCTCTCAGCGCTGTCAAGCTCATTTGTTATGATGACCTGCTGGCTCCTGAACATCAACGCCATGGTGAACGGGTTGATGACCATGGCGATGAATATCCACTTCCAGTCCTGGGCGAAGGCATACATGCCGACCATGGCGATGTTGAGGAAAAGCCCCGCGCCCATGACCTTCTTGAGGTTATAGTTGTCAGTGACGTACCCGACGGGCATGCTGATGAGCATGCTGATGAAACTGCTGACGCTCTGGAGCCAGGCGATGGTCATGTTGTCCGCGCCCAGTGCTTTCGTGAATATGCTGCTGTACTGTCCTGTCAGGTTGAAAAGGAACATTCCGCCGCCGCTCCTGACCAGCATCATCCGGTAATTGTGGGACTGTCTCGCGAGGAAGTCTCTCCCGTTTTTTAGGCTGTTTCGGACTCCCATATTTTTACCTCAGAAATATGCGTGGTAGAATGTTTACCAACTTAAAAACTGGGTGATTCATTTGACACTTTCCTGCTGGAATTTATATGTCCTGACCCTGCTACACAGGGTATGGTCAAGATAAAAGCAACCGTAATCAGTCAGGAGGGCCACTGCGATGCAGGAAACAAGGTCGGGGATTCGATCACTTTCGACTGGAGCACCCATGAGATCGAGGGAAGGCTGTGCCTTCATGCAATTTACAGCGTCATGCCTAAGATATACGCCATGGCTCAGGGAGGTAACGTGGCTTTCGCAAAGGCTGATGACGGGACGTTGGTGGCCCGTCATGCGTGTCCGGATGGGTACAACCCTCTAATTCTTGAGCTCAGGGTTGTGGAGTAGCTCGTTCTCCTCCCTGGCGTTGTCCTTGACAAGGAACCAGAGGAGGAATACATCTATCACAGCCAGAGTCAGGTTGATGGCAAGCGGTCCGTGGTACCCGTATATGTCGTAGACGATTCCCCCAATGAATGGGCCCGGTAACGCAACGAGGCCCCTGAACGTGCTGTAGCCGCCGATTGCTTTCGCCCTCTGCTCCGGGTCCACGTTTTTGGCCACCCATGCCTGCTCGGCTGGCATCCAGAACGCCGCACCTAAACCCATCAATATACTAGCGCCAATGGCTACTGGATAGCTCGGGAAGAAAAGCAACACGGCGAGGAGACAGCTTGAAATTATCTGACTTATCGTCAGGAACTTTTTGTAACCGTATCTGTCAACGTGCCCGCCTAGTACCATCTGAAATATAGCCATGGTGCCCGTGTTTACAGCGTTCATCAGCCCGAGCATCCCTGGTGTGAACCCGTACACATCAGCCAGCATGCCGTTGATGAGCCTCCACCCGACGCTGAACGCGAAAAGGTCCACTGACATTGCGATATAGTACCCCCACATGTACCTGGGCGGCCTGAACGTGTCTAGGAGGGAGGTGAACGCCTCCCTGACCGTGAACTTTGCCTTACCTGATGGCTTGTGGGTCTCATCGATCTTGAAAATCGTGACAATCAGTGACAGCACCGCGAACCCGACTGAGATTGCGTAGACGGTCCTGTAACCCATGTTATCCGCAAGCCAGCCCGCAGCAATTGTGCCAATCATTCCTGTGGTCATGTAGGCGCTACCCAGTAAGCTGAACACCACTCCCATCTCGTTTGCCTTGATCGACTCAGCGACTGTGCTATGCCATATGGGGATCAATGCAATCCCAAGCCCGATGAATACCATACCAAGGGCTAAAAGTTGCCAGGACTCGGCGAATAAAAAGCACAACCCAGCGGCCAACACGGTCAGTTCTCTGGCTACGAGGAATTTTTTCCTGCCATAGACATCAGAAGCCGCGCCTAAGATTGGCTGGATGATTATCTTGGCGAGGTCCATGAGGCTTTCGAGTGCTCCGATGTCCCTAACGGGAATTCCCAGGCTCAAAGCGAAAGGCTGCCAGATGATATATCTGAGGTTGTCACGCATGCCGCGCAGAGCCGTCGCTAAGGACAGGTACAGTAATTGTTTGTCTCTGCGAATTCTGTCTATGATGGACATGGCGCATCGGTAACCGTTTGATGAGCGTCCCGCTTTTAACTGTACCTGAAAAAAAGTGCTGATGTTGCAGGGCCTGTCCTAACCATGATGTTATATGTCCAATGCCCAGAATTCCACGGGATACAATCATGGCACAAGACGAAATCGCGGAGTTCGCCGATCTTTGGGCACTAATGTACAGCACCATGGCACGTGAGATGGTGGACAGCTTCGGCGAGGAAGGAAAAAAGGCCCTCATCAGGGCAATCCAGAACTACGGCAAGATAAGGGGCGAGCGCCTCAGGAAGCGTCACGAGGAGGAGGGGAGACCAATCAACATGAGGAGCCTCTTTGACCACTATGACTTACCGGGTCACCCTGAGACGGAGAAAGACAGGGTCGAGTACACTGACAACTACCTCAAGAGCTACACATACCTCTGCACCCATGAGCGGCTATGGCGCGAGAAGGGCTGTAACGATGTTGGACTGCTTTACTGCCAATACTTCCACCACGCATTCTGGCAAACTTACAGACCGGACATTGATGTTCAGATCCCGGATATACTGACTAAGGACGACAAGCACTGCCTTTTCCTGGTAAAACAACCGTCTGATTAGTGAGTCTACTCCATTTCCTTTTTAAACAGAATCCCTTCTACTACTTGATTACATGGCTCCGCAGGAAGATAAACTCAAAATGTTGCTTGAACGGATGAAAAGGCTCACCTCAAAGCAAGCTGAAATTGAGCAAAAGATCCTGAAATATGAGAATTCTGTGAAGAATAAGGAGCCAGAGAAATAATTTGAGACCCGGCGATCTAACGCCCCAAGAACGTGTAGGGGTGTACAGGTATATGAGAACACAGGGTTTTTCACGGTTGACTATCAAGGCTTTGATGAGCTACCAGCCCGATGGCATGGACCGGTTGACCGTAATTCTCGGTAAGGGGACGCCTTATGACTATCAGCTTTTACATGATGATAAGTTCAGGTTCAGCGAACTTGAGAAGTTCGTACAGGAATCAAAATCTACTACAAACTAGCGGTTTCCGTTATTCGGCTCTTGATCTCCATTGACCTGATCTCGAAGATCCTGCCGAACTCGGCTGCCTCAAGCTGGCTCACCGGGGTATCGTCGTGTGACTTGTAGTCCAGCCAAGCGTTGTACGTCCTAGTGTATATCCGGCCGAACATGGCACTACGGACGCTGTCAATGAGTCCCCTGTTCCTGAAATTTGAGAATACTCTGTAGTTGCTTTCCAGTTTGTCGTCGCTGAGTTCGTCGTCGATGACTTTTTCTAGTATTCCCCTAAGAGCTGGCTCCATTAAGACTCAACACACAATAGCTAACCATCCACTTAAATGCCTTACACCCGGCGCGAAACCATTTTCAGGGATAATGTCCCCATTTATCTGTTCACGTTGACAATAATGATACCCGTCGCTGAGGCAGAGGGCGTCCAGTTGTGCTGCCCAGCGAATGGACGGTACTCGTTCTTCAACAGCCCATATCCTCCTCACAAACTGAACTCTGGAGTGGATCTGTACCCGGTTGAAGGGTTCGGCGGTGATGCCCTCAGTCCAGTTGACGGCGAGGTTGTTTATCTAAGACAGGTCAAGGCACCTGGCGGGCATGGGTTTGAGGCCGCTGACCATGACTCGGTGATAGTGATCAGGAACAAGGATAATCGGGATACCGTGACAAAGCTACTGCATGCTGACCCCCTTGTGGAAGTCGGAGAAACCGTCAAGACGGGAGACGTTATTGGGACCACCATCCGTTCAGGTTACTATGGTATGGGGACCTCCCCGCATCTCCACGCAGAGATTAGGAAACCCGATGATCCGATTAGGGCACGAGGAGGGTACACACTGAAGAGAGTGGATCAAACAGTTGGAGAGCCTGTGTCTGAGCTGTCAGGCGAGGTGATACAAGTTCAATCTGAGTTCACTTTCATCCGGATTAACTCAACTTCAATTGGGCTTGTTGGAACCGTTAATGGCTGTCCAGCTATACTGGACGGAGGAATACCATACTACCGATGGATGGGGGCTCATTTATCCATTCCACCATCAGAAGGTGTAATCAGCCTGATGGGGAAAACTATTGGAACAATAACCGAAGTTTTCGAGGGGTCATGCAAGGCGGATTGCGCCGATTTCAGTTTCTTTGTGAAAGATATGTCTCTTTTTGGAATATCTCTTACACTTCAACCGCGAAAAGAGGCGTTGGTCAAACTATATCCTAGGAAAATGGGGAGTTTGGAGCCAAGTTTAGGCGATTGGCTCGATGTCAAGTTGAACGTCTAATATTATGAACTCTAACCGTCTGCGCTCCCAGAGCTACCGTTTATATGGGAATATTTCTCAATTCTTGGGCAAATTGGTGCCATTTTTACTATTTTCAAGAGAATATACTTATCTTAATTGAACGATCTGATTCAATGAGAAAAATGCAGGCTTACATCTACGTTTTAGTGGCAGTTGTCCTCGCCATCGGATACATCTTCGTGAATATCTACAACGATTTCAAGAAATACAGGAACGCTGCCGACGCGACAATGGGGCAGATCAAGGTTGCAATGAAGAAGCGACTCGATATGATCGAACAACTCCTCGGGGCTGTCAAGGGATACGTGAAACACGAAAAGGGTATATTCGAGTCCATCGCCAGGCTGAGGGCTGGTATTGATACATCCGAGAACCTTGGTGACCTTGAGACCGAGACGAGATCCATAACGGGGAGCCTTCTGGCTGTAGCCGAGGCGTACCCAGACCTCAAGGCGTCTGAGGGTATCCAGAACCTGATGGAGGCAATAGTTGACGTGGAAGCAGAGATTGCTCGCCACAGGTACACATTCAACAACGTCGTGCAGGAGTACAACACGATGCAGGATACTATCCCAAGCAGTCTGATCGCTGGTTCAGCTGGCGCGTCAAAGCTTGGCTACCTGGAGTTCGAAGAGAAGATACAGAACCCGCCAGACATCTCGGTGAGTTAGATGAACGAGAGAAACCAGATTGGGTTACTACTAATCATTACATTAGGTTTAGCCATAGCCATCAACATCGTGCCAGTTCTTGATTCTTTCGAGGGAGACGCCGTTGTCTCCGATTACTCCGCAGTCTTCTACTCTGACGGGACTCTGGAGGAGACGTTCACGTATAGGATCAACGTCGAGGGGAAGAGGTTCCTCTTCCGGTTCTGGGAGGATCGGTTATCAACGATACAACTACCCAGCGCAAATATCATGCTGGTTGATATCGAGGCTCCCCAAGGTACCATCCGATACGTTAAGACCTACTCGGGTCAACTATCAACGCTTGATGACTCGACTGCAGATACTCACTACCAGATTGATCGGCTTGCTTACGATAACGAGGCAGGAGCGTTCAAGCCCGGTGGGTATGAAATAGGAGAATATACCGTAAAGTACACGTACCTGATCAAGCCCCCACTTGAGTACGACGACGAGTACGCCCACCTTAACCTGAAGTTGGCGACCGAGCATCTTCCCTACAAGAAAGTGCGCGTCGCCTTCGAAAACCCCGGTTACATCTTGAACAGCTACCCTCACCCGCCGACTCTGCGCAGGGCAACAGACGGTAACATGATTGTTTTCACCGGCTCCTCTGGCGAGGACGAGCTTCTAGAGTTTGAGTTCCTCATGACCAAAGATGCTTTGACTGCCCTTGACGGGGTCGAGCGTCAAGTCGAGAACGTGAAAGGGCTTACAGTGGACGCTAACCGCTGGTACAGTCTCGAATTCTTGGCCGCCACAGGCTTCCTCTGGGTCGCCCGGTTGGCTGGGTTTGCTGTTCCCATCTGGCTTTACCGTCTTTGGAGTAGAGAGGGAAAGGAACGTGAATACCTTGTGCCTAAAACCCTCAGCTTTATACCCCACGAGGGTCGGACCCCCAGGATAGTCAACATAGTCTTCAAAAACAGCGTGTCTGATTATGATGAGGACGCATTCTACGCGACCATGCTGAACCTCCATCTGCGAGATAAGCTCAAGGTCACCCCTGAAGAGAACGGGGCGAGGGTCGAAATACTCAATGACAAGGGTTTGGATGTCTACGAGAATAAAATCATAGATTTCATCCGGTCCATCTCCTCGGACGGGGTAATCACTCCAAAGGACATGAAACGGATAGCCGATAATGGGAAAGACTCAGAATCTGGGGCCAAAAGACTGATCGGTATCCAGTCCAAATACAATGGACTCACCGGTGGCAGCGACGATAGCGTAGCAAATGAGTTCACTGTAAACGGGCACGAGAAATTGTTCCTTCCTGCCATTGTATGCTTTGTGTATGCTATGGCTATGATTGGGTTGTACACCTTCTCCCTACTCATGGAGTGGACATTCCTCAGAGCAGCAGGGTACGCCGTCGTATCTCTTATTCAGATTATCATCGCGTTTGTGTTCCCGTCAACCCTGTTCGGGTACTGGAAGGACGACAACCTGCGGGAAAAACTCCAGTGGGACGCGTTCAAGCGCCATTTATCCGATTTCAGCAAACTGGACAGGTATGGTCCAGAGGATATCAACATGTGGGGCTCGTGGCTTGTTTACGGCACTGCTCTTGGAGTTGGAGACAAGGTTGCGAAAGCTATGGGTATGCTTGAGATTGATTACGCCCCGATGCGTATGGTCAACACATATCCTTACTGGTTCATGCCGATTACAAACGCTCATACATACCACTCCTCCGTCAGATCGGGTGGACGTGGCGGAGGTTTCGGTGGTGGTGGGGGTGGTTTCGGAGGCGGTGGTGGATCAGGTGGCGGGGGAGGCGGAGTCCGCTAGGACTCATCTTCCTCAAGATATTTTTTAACCGTCTTCAAGGCATTGAGAAACTCTCCTCCACGCCCAGTAATAGTGTACTTGATATTACCGCCGTACTCGTCGTCATCTAGAAGCCGTTGATCCATGAGGAACCCTACGGCATCTTTGGCCCTATCCACGGGCAGGTTCGCGCCATAGCTGATACGGGTGATTCCCGTTGCGCCTCTCCTGCGCAAAGTCTCCAGTATGTCCTGGTAGATATCGTATCGCGTCCGTCTCTCCATGGCGATCACCTATAATGGAGGTTCGGGTAGTTTTTCAGACTTTTGAGAGGCGTTAATGACATTAGCTCTGTTGTCTACTTTGAACTCATCAGTGTATGTCACAGATTTCGCGGTGCTCCTTGAGTCCATCTGGACCCTGTTTGCGTAGACATCGCCAACCTTACACCTTGACCTGATCTGAACCCTGTCGCCGTAGATGTCCTCTGCGTCGACCCTGTCCTTGAGAATAATAATTTCCCCGATGAGCGGGCCCTCAACGTGGCCCTTACGATCGATTTCGATTCGCGTCGCCTTTGCCCCATGTCTGGTTCTCAGGTTACTGGTTTCAATGAACTGTTCGGCTTCGACCTTGTGCGCCCTGATACTACCGCCCACCCTTATGTTCTGAGCCTTCAGGTTCCCATCGACCTCAATCTTTCCGCCCACCTTGAGCCTGTCTGAGACTGAAAAATCTCCAAAGGTTTTGAGACTGCCACCAACCGAGAGAGATTCTCCCTTAGCCGTCCCATCGATCTTTACCGTTCCCCCCACATCTATTTTCTTGAAATCGATGTCACCCTGGATCTTCAGCGTCCCACCTACATCGATGGTTCCACCCGAGCCACCCTTTCTGAGCCTTACGGTGCCTCCAACGTCGATATCTCCGAACTCTAGATGTTCCTCGACTTTGAGGGTGCCCCCGACATCGATTATCTTCTCGACCTTGCCACCAACTAGACTCACCGTTCCACCTACTTTGACACTGACCAGCTGGACCGGGACTTCTGCCTTGAATGTACCTCCTACATCGATCTCCTCGACGGTTAAAGGCCCATTTGCTTTGAATGTACCGCCAACATCGATAATACGTGAGGTTGTTTCACCCTCCGTCGTGAGTGAACCACCCACATCAATGTGGTCCACGTCGACTCGGCGATCTGCTCTGAAAGTGCCTCCAACATTGATCCTTGATGCCTTGCAGTCCCCAAGAGCGTTCAGCGTTCCTCCTACCCTAACGGTGTCCGCACTCATTGATTCCCCGAATTCCAGCCTTTTGTTGACTCTGATCCTATCTGCTATAATAGAGTCTTTGACCCGAAGGCTGCCATTCTTTATCTCAATAGAATCCGCTTTAACGGACCCGACTATCTGTACATCTCCTTTCCTGGAGATGATGCTCTGGGCTTCTACGTTTCCCGTGAACTCGCAGTCACCTTCACAGCGGATGACCCCGATCACTACCAAGCCACTATCTGAGGCGTCAACTACACCTCTCTCGACATTAAGATCTCCGTCTATCTTGCTGAGCTGAACTGTCTCACGGATTACCCTGTATTCGTTTGCCAAGGCTACTCACTTGATAAAACCCTGTTCTTGAGCCTTTTAAATCTAAAACACGTGGCGTACTCACATCTTGTGACTACTTCAGTTGATTATGAAACCTGAGTCCGCTTTATAAACGGAAAACTATCTCAAACGCTTGAGAAACATGAAGATAAGTAATATCAACCTGAAGAAAATCGAGGACATCCGTGAGATAATCGAGGTGGAGGAAGGGAAAGAGGTCACTACAGAGGAGACTCTGGATCGAATCCTTCGATTCTACAAGAAATTCGTCCCATACAACTAGGTGACGGAAACTGCAGGCCAAGACAGTTCAAACCAGCCAGGGAATAAGGGGCAAACTAGATGGGCTTCGAGAGTCGATAGTCCCAGGAGTTGTCACCGATAAAGCCAAGACATTCCTTACTGGGGCTTTGATCAACGGGTTCTCTAACGGGGTCGTCAACGCGGTAATGCAGCTTTATCTCGTTGCCCTCGGGTTCAATGGCCAACAACTTGGAGCCATTTTCATGGTGAACGCGCTTAGCTGCAGCCTGCTATCCATACCTGGTGGTATTCTGGCTGACAGGTACGGGAAAAAGAGGATGATGGTCCTGAGCCTGTTCTTGATGGCATCAGGTATGATCCTTCTCCTTACCTCAAGCACACTGGTTTACTTCCAGATAGCGTTCCTGTTCATCGGGGCGGGAAATGCCTGTTTTAGTATGTTCGCGCCCCTCTACTCAAGCTTTTTCGAAAAAACTGACATGGAGAAGGCTTTCGGACTCTACGGGTTGCTGAACATCATGGCGATGAGCCTGGGCAGCCTAGTCGGTTTTGTTCCCGCAATGCTCATGGGCAGGTACCTATTGAGCGATGTATCATCATACAGGTGGGTGATGATGGGGGCTGGGGTCCTATTCGCTGCCCAGTACGCCTTCTACCTTACAGCCATGAAGGGATATGAGGAGACCCTGTCAGAGGGCTTCAAGTTCAAGCTAAAATCTTGGAGACCGGTAGTTAAATTCAGCACCCTCACCCTACTAGGGAACATCGCAGGGGGGCTTCTGTTCAGCCTCTTCCCGTTTTATGTGAACCAAAAGTACGGCATCGACTCAGCGGGACTTGGCCTGCTATTCTTCGTCAGCAACCTCTCCATGGCCGTATCCAAAGGGGCGGCCGCGGCGGTGGCCAAGAGGCTGGGGAACATGAGGAGCACTGCCATTGGTGTATCCCTCTCAGGGGTGTTTTTCCTTCTAATGCCGTTGAGTCCCAGCTTCGGCTTACTTTCCCTCTTCTACATACTGAGAATGGGGACGCGGTTCATGTCTGACCCGATAATAACAAGCGCATTCTTGAAGAGCATCCCTGAGGATGAGCAATCAACGGCAAATAGCATTAGGATGATATCTATGAACGGGGCAGGTGCAGTATCGCCTCTGATTGGAGGGAGTCTGATGGACAATGTGAGCCTTGACTCCCCTGCATACATCGGTGCCGGTTTAACTTTCGTCCTGGCCGCGTTGTACCCCCTACTGCTCAGGAAGGAATTGGACGAGTCCTAGTCAATCTGATGCATCATTGATATCTTCTTACTCAGGGTCTCTTTGTCCCATCTTGTGTAGAAATCGTGATAGTTATCGTGGTTTCCAGTAAGTGACTCTGTTTTCAACAACCATGATGATTGCCCGATTATCTTCTCGATGTTAAGGGTCTCATCAATATTTGACTCGCATGTTGCTGCCTTTTCTATGAAGTTGTCATTATAGGGGACAACTATACAGGTGTATCCCCCTGTAAGGTGGGCTCTTAACCAGTAGTTGATGAGCCCCTTCTCCATGACCTCTGGCGATGAACACTCGAAACATATCTGTTTGATGACCTGAGAGGACTTTCTTGACTTTACCTGGTGGAGCGGCATCATGTGATTTGCATAGAACCTCATTGTCTCGTTGAGGATTGAGTCTATCCTCTTGTATTCTGGCCGGTTGTATCTGGCGTAGAACATAATGTCCCTATTTCCTTTCAGATCTTCAATGAGCTGAGAATACAACTCAAAGTTTGCTCCTATTCCTTCCATCATAAAATGTTTCAAGGAACCCACGGGTTCAAGCTCGGTAAAGGATATGACAAGTTCCTCTGACTGAGTCTCAATAGAAAGAATCCTGTAAATGGCATATACGCTCTTGGCGTAGAACAGGAATATGCCTGCGATGCTTCCTGACAGGAAAGCCACCGTGAACTCCCCTCCTGTCCATGCCCCGATCAGGATGAGTGCTATGAACACCCCTGTTCCTACCTTTGCTCCATCACCGAGGAAGCTGATGGCCCCAAGAATCTCCAAGGCGAGGAACCCAATAAGCCCGAACACCACGATACCGATATAGAACAAAGGATGGAGGTACAGCCCTTTCTTAACCACATTGGGCAAAACCCTAACGGCAACGAAGATGAAAACAAACGTGAGTGAAACCGCGATGACTACCCCGGTCTCCCTCTGAGCTCTCCTCACGTCATTAAAGCTCTTCATGGCATCATCCTAGAACAGATACTTTCGCTGATAAAAAATGGTGTAATTAAAAGGGGGCTAGTGCTCAGGCGGTATGTAATCCTCGGCCTTCCGAAGTACCTCTACCGCCGCCTCCTCGCCGTGCTTGACCCTGTAAGCAAGCAGGCCTGCCCTCATCAATGAGTTTGCAGGGCCCTCGCTTGGGTCAAACCGCTCCATGAACTCCTTGCACGGGAACTCGTCGCACAATCCGCAGTGCTCAACCCCATGCTCCTTTGCGCAGGCATATGTGAGACACGATCCCCAGAAAGGCTTCCCTTCAACAGCGGTGCATCCTGGGCAATGCGGTTCCTTTTCTCCCTTGTACCACTCGCAGTCGCTGCAGATGATACCGCAGGGACTGAAACTGTCTTTTTCCATGTCCGTGTCTTGTCAATATCTCATTTATATCCATCGCATATTCTGGGGAAGGGGTAACCGAATACGCTAAAACTGTCTTTAGATGATATCATGGCATGGCTTTCTTGAAGTCCGCCGAGACCTTGACCATCAACGGTATTGACCATATGAAGAAGCAGGAGTTCGACAAGGCTCTCAAGAGGTTCCAGCAGGCATCCAAAAAGAAACCAGGGGACGTGAACATTCTTAATTACCTGTCACAGGCGCAGACCGCCATTGGATTGATGGAGGACGCACTGGTCACAATCGATAAGGGCATCGAGTTCGACCCCAGCAACGTCATTCTTTGGCAGCTAAAGGCCACAAACCTCATTATGCTCCAGAGAAACGAGGCGGCGATCCCCGTCATCGAAAAGTGCATAGAGCTTCAGCCGGGGGACGTCAACTTCATCATGAGAGGACAGGTAGATTACGCCCTTGATGACCTAGCCTCAGCTGGTAAGTGGTTTGACAAGGCGCTGGAGATCGACCCCGAAAACCCCATCAGTAACCACATGAAAGGCATGATACTTTACAAGTTAGGGTTATTCTCAGGGGCGATCCCCCATCTTGAGAAGGCGCAAGCGGTAGGGGAAACAGAAACAATTCAAAATCTACTCGATGATTGCAGGTCGAGGACTGTAAAAGAATAGTTGGAGACCGAAGCCTCATTTCACTATCTTGGAAACCTTTACCGCGCATACCTTTGTCTCGGGTATTTTGGCAAGCGGGTCCAGTGCTGCATTTGTCAACTCGTTTGCTGGCGATTCAAAGAAGTGGAAGGTCATGGAGACAAGCCCCGGTGGGCAGATATCAGTGACCTTGGCTTTCACCCTGGTTCTTCCTCGCCTTGACACGATCTCAACTATCTCCCTATCCTCGATTTCCAGTTTACTCGCATCCGATGGGTTGATCATCATCAGTTCCTCCTCGTGCAGGACGTTCAAGCCCGCGACCTTGCGGGTCATGGTGCTGGTGTGGTAGTGGTACAGACTCCTGTCCGTAGTGAGGAGCAGCGGGTACTCCTCGTCTGGGAGCTCATCCGACTCACGGTACTCAAGGGGCATGAACCTGCCCTTTCCCGTGGGTGTCTTGAACTCACCACTGTGGAGATACTCTGTTCCTTTATGGTCAAGGGTCGTGCATGGCCACTGGAGCCCGTTCTCCTCTATGCGGTCATAGGTGATTCCAGCGTAGCTTGGGGTGACCTTGGTGATCTCATCCATAATTCCGCTTGACGAGCTAAACTCAAATCCTGATGCTCCCATGCGCTTGGCTAGCTCACACATAATCCACCAGTCTGACTTTGATTCACCGATTGGCTGGATTACCTTACGGACACGCTGTACACGGCGCTCAGTGTTGGTGAATGTTCCGTCCTTCTCGGCGAATGAAGCCGCAGGTAACACAACATCCGCGTACCGTGCTGACTCGTTCAGGAAGATGTCCTGAACCACGTAGAAGTCGATGTTTTCCAGAGCCTCTTTTACGTGGTTTGCGTCCGCCTCGCTAAGAACAGGGTTTTCTCCCACCTGGTACAGAGCTTTGACATTGCCTTTGCCGATTGCGTCAAAAATCTCAACGTGTGTGAGACCGTTCTCACCGTCTAGTGAGCAATTCCACGCGATCTCGAACTTTTTCTTTGCGTCCAAGTCGGTTACCTTTTGGTACCCAGGGTATACGTTGGGCAGTGCGCCCAGGTCGCATGCGCCCTGCACGTTGTTCTGACCCCTCAGCGGGTTGACTCCAGCTGAAGCGATGCCTATGTTTCCTGTCAGCAATGCTAGATTGCTTGTTGCCAGAACGTTCTCGGTTCCGTGGGTATGCTGTGTGATGCCCATGGCGTAGAATATGCCGCCCGGCTTGTTCTTGGCGTAGAGTCTTGCCGCTTTCTTGATCTTATTCGCTGGGACTCCTGTGATCTTCTCCACAAAATCAAGGGCATAGTTGTCCAGCGATTTCCTGAAAGCCTCGTAGTTCTCCGTGCCTTCCTTGATGAAAGACTCATCGTGGAGTCTCTCGTCGATTATGACCCTCGCCATCCCCATCATGAGAGGCACGTCTGTGCCGGGCTTGTGTTGTAGGAACATGTTCGCGAACTTGCAGAGCTCGATCTCCTTGGGATTTGCGACGATTAGCTTTGCTCCGTTCCGTATCGCCTCCTTCATCCTCGCCGCGATGACAGGGTGGGCTGAGGTAGTATTGGTACCAATAGCGAACATACATGCTGCGTCAGGAATCTCGTTGATGGAGTTGGTCATTGCACCTGATCCGAAGCTCTGAGCTAATCCTGCAACTGTTGGAGCGTGGCAGAGCCTCGCGCAGTGGTCCACGTTGTTTGTGCCAAGGACTGTCCGTGCGAACTTCTGGACGACATAGTTCTCCTCGTTTGTGATCTTTGCCGAGGACAGTACAGCCATCTCATGGCTCTCGTAATTTCCCAGTTTGCCTGCGATCAAGTCAAGGGCTTCATCCCAAGTGCTCTCAACGAGTTTGCCGTTCTTTTTAATGAGTGGCTTTTTCAGCCTCTCTGGGTGGTTCACGAAGCTGAAACCGAATCTACCCTTTACGCATAGATGCCCTCTATTCACAACGTTGCTTCTGTCGCCCTCGACGTTGACGATGGTGTCTCCTCTGACCCCGAGTATGACTCCACAACCCACGCCGCAGTAGGTGCATGTTGTCCTTACTTCTCGTGCCGGTGGAGTATAGTTGTTGACTGATAATGCCCCTGTTGGACATCTGGTGACGCATTCTCCGCATGAGACGCAGATGGAGTCAATGATGTCCTTGTTACCGAGGGTGCTGATGACCGTGTCGAAGCCCCTGAAACCATAGTCTATGGCTGAGTCTCCCTGTATCTCAGCGCATGTTCTGACACATATACCGCAGAGGATGCATTTGTTCATGTCTATTGTGAAGAACGGGTTGGACTCGTCCTTCGCGATGTTTCGCGGTGAACTGCGCAGTCTGTTAATATCCTCGTCTTCGATGCCCATATAGCTTGAGAGCTCCCTGAGCTTGCATTTCCCCTCCTTTGCGCATGTGAGGCAGTCGCCCTCGTGGTTTGCTAGCAGGAGGCTCATCGTCATCTTCCGCATTGACGTGATAGGCTTGCTCTCGGTGGTAACCACCATCCCCTCCTGGACATGGGTCATGCATGAAACCACTGGTCTCCTGCCTTCCACCTCTACTAGGCAGAGCCTACATACTCCGACTGGTTTCAGGTCTGGGTGGTGGCATAGGTTCGGTATATAGACTCCGTTCTTCAGCGCTGCTTCAAGTATGGTCTGGTCGCTTGTCGAGGAGAGCTCCATGCCGTCAAGAATGAATTTTACTACGCTCATTGTGCCGCCTCCTGTTCTATGCCCTTAGAAATCTTATCCACGGCTGAGAAGTTCTCGGGACATACTTCAAGGCACATCCCGCATTTGATACATTTCTCCATTTCAATGACATGTGGGCCGCGAACATCTCCTGTGATAGCATCAACGGGGCAGTTGTTGAAGCACAGGTGGCACCCGACGCATTTCTCGGCGTCAATTTTATAGTCGATTAACTCCTTACACACCAGCGCTGGGCACCTGCCCTCTTTGATATGCGCCTCGTACTCCTCCCTGAAGTAGCGAATGGTGGTCAACACCGGGTTTGGAGCTGTCTGTCCGAGGGCGCAAAGTGAACCAGTTTTGATTGCATCAGATAACTCCAGTAGGAGGTCGATGTCAGTTGGTTTTCCCTTTCCCTCAGTGATGTCTGTGAGAATGTCTAGCATCTGCTTTGTACCGAGCCTGCAAGGTCCGCATTCTCCGCATGACTCCTTCTGGGTGAAGTCTAGGAAGTAACGGGCCACGTCCACCATACACGTGTCCTCGTCCATCACCACCATGCCTCCTGAGCCCATGATGGATCCAACGGCTGCCATGTTCTCGTAATCGACTGGGGTGTCAAGGTGGCTCGCTGGTAGGCATCCACCTGATGGACCGCCGCTCTGGACCGCCTTGAACTGTTTGCCGTCCAGTATCCCTCCACCGATGCCGTAAATGATTTCTCGGAGTGTAGTGCCCATAGGCACCTCGATTAAACCACTGTTGGAGATGTTTCCGGTCAAGGCGAACACAGCGGTCCCCTTGCTCTTCTCGGTTCCGATGCTTGCGAACCATTCCGCGCCTTTGAGTATGATTGGTGAGATAAGTGACAGTGATTTGACGTTGTTGATGGTGGTCGGTTTGCCGAACAGCCCTGATACAGCCGGGTAGGGTGGTCTTGGTCTTGGCATCCCTCGTTTTCCCTCGATGGAAGCCATTAGCGCTGTCTCCTCTCCGCAGACGAAGGCACCTGCTCCCTCGAATAGTATCAGGTCAAAGTCATGACCCGAGTCCAAGATATTTTCGCCGAGGTAACCCCGCTCCCTTGCCTGATCGATGGCTATCTTCAGCCTCTTTATTGCTAGAGGATACTCCGCTCTGACGTAGATGTACCCCTTTGTGGCTCCGAACGCGTACCCTGCGATCACCATGCCCTCGATGACCGAGTGTGGGGTTGCCTCTAGTATGGACCTGTCCATGAACGCCCCAGGATCGCCCTCATCCGCGTTACAGATGAGATATTTCTGGTCACCCTTGGCGTCCCTACAGAACTGCCATTTTAACCCAGTGGGGAAACCCGCCCCTCCTCTACCTCTAAGCCCAGAGGCTTTCACCTCTTCAATGACCTCGTCTGGGATCATGTCTTCGAGGGCTTTTTCCATAGCCTTGTAGCCGTCAACCTCGATATAGTCCTCGATGTCCTCCGAGTTGATGGTGCCACAGTTTTTGAGCACTATTCTTTCCTGTTTTGAGTAGAATGGGATGTCTTCGTACTTGGGTATGGCTTTCCCTGTCACGGGCTCCTTATAGAAGAGCCGCTCAACCTGTTTGCCGTTGATTAGGTGTGACTCAACGATCTCGGCGACATCGTCCACTCCAACCAAACCGTAGAATATACCCTCCGGTTCGATTATGATGATGGGTCCCTGCTGGCAGAATCCATGACACCCAGTGAGTTTGACCTTGATGTCCTCAAGGTTCGCTTCCTCGATCAGCTTCTCTAGCGCTACCTGTATTTCGGGTGACTTCGATGATACGCAGCCTGTCCCTTGGCAGACGAACAGAGTCCTCATTAGGCTGCCTCCATTTTTGGTAATACCTTTGCCACGTCCTTGAGGCTCAGCTTGCCGAATACCTCGTCGTTGATTGTGATTACTGGGGCCAGTGCGCAGCAGCCAATACACGCCACAGTTTCAAGCGAGTACTCCAGGTCTGGTGTGCTATCTCCTTCCTTGATTCCCAGGTGGCGCTCAACCTCCTCCAGTATCTGGGGTGCCCCCCTGACATGGCAGGCGGTTCCCCTGCACACGTTAATCTTGTTTTTCCCTGTTGGCGTTAACCTGAACTGGGCGTAGAATGACGCAACGCCGAACACGTTGCTTTCTGAGGCCCCGGTGAACTTGGCTATCTTGGCCATCGTATCGTTTGGCAGGTATCCGAATTCATCCTGTACGGCCTGCAGGACCGGTATCAGTTCACCCTTTTCTCCTTTGAAGTTTGAGAAAACATCTATTAATTTTCTGTCCTCACACATATTTCGCGCCAACAGCTAGTATATCACGAATGATTAGTTATTAACAATTTAGACCAAAATATCCCGCTATTTTCTATTTATTTTCTCCCTCACTATATACCAAGGTTTATGAATAACGATTAATGGTTAGTCGCGAAGCCTAATGGGTGTAATGCGGTCCCGAACAAAATGGGTTGAAGACTCAATAAATTACGTAGACGACGGAAGAGGCCACAGCACAGTACTTGACCTGCCTAGCGGCGACGACTCAGGGCCAACAGCCCGTAAACTATCAGTGATGAGCTATGCAGGATACATCGCAACATTATTCAAAATAGTAGCAGAGAACAGACGTATCATCTTCAACAGCCTCTCGGTGGACGTCATCGCGGACAAACCCAACGGACCACAAACAATTGAATCAATCGATTTCCACACCCAGGTTTAATCTGAGGCAACTCAGAAAACACTGAAAAAATATCTAGAAATAACAAGTAAAACCTGCCCAGTAGGCGTCATATTCAAGAACGCTGGCATTGAGCCAGTGTATCACTTAGAGAAAATCTAGGAAAAAAAGGGGCCTCAAAGAGACTTAATCTTCGTACAATGTTTCAAGCTTGAAGCTCACAGGTCGGACGCCGTCCGTGCAAGCCGTGTACATGAGCGGTGGCTTGACCCAACCGTCGAAGAACGCTCCCTGCCTGAGCACCGCGAGGTCCTTGTACAGATCCCTCCAGGCCCAGCTGCAGAAGCCCTCTGGCATAGCGCCGTCTTTCTCTACGATCCATTCTTTGCCTTCCTCGTGGTGGCAAATCTCGTATGGGGTGTCTTTACCGGGTTGGTTGGGCACATCACCGTCGAAGATGTATTCGGGGTCAACGCGCTTGAGAACTGTTACCTTAACTCTGTATGATGGCATAAAACCAAGGAAACCTTGACTTAACAAGGATTTGAATTTATCTAAGCTTCGACGGATTCAGGGTTTAGTGACTTTCCGCAACTGATGCAATAAATCGTGTCAGGGACCTCCGAGTCGCAATGGGGGCATTTCTTGACTCCCATGTCTAGGTTGATACTGGGGTCCGATTCATCGATGATGGGTTTCCTCATCTTACGGCGTTGTCTGGGTATTGGAGCTTCAACTGTCTCAACCTCCTCTGGCTCCTCAGCCACCTCCGATGTTTCTTCGACCCGTAGTTTTGGTTCAGATGCTCCCACCTCTTCGACCTCTAGCTCAACTACCAGTTCTTCCTCGGGTTCTGAGAGTTCAATTTGTGTCTCAGGCTCCGAGACCTCGTCGGGCTGGAGCTCAACAGTTTCCTCGGGTATGGATTCCGAGATTTCCTCAGATTCCAAGATCAATCTCTCCGTCTCGATAACAACTGGCTCGGACCCCTGGTATGGAACCTCGAACATGGGATCTTTTTCTACCTTGAATTCTCCTGTCTCAGTTTCATCTATCACAATCATCTCGGGAGCCTCGATGACAACGGGCTCTGAGGGCTCATAGCTCACCTCAAACATGGGCTTCACTGGTTCCTCCTCTTTCACCGGCTCTGGCCCCTCAATGACAACCTGGGGGGTCTCAATGACCACCGGCTCGGATGAATCGAATGATGTATCATAGAACACCTCATCATGCTCCAGCGAAGGCAGTTCCTCCTCTGAATCGTATTCAGGCTCTAGGTTGAATTCAACTGAATCATCAACGGGCTCTGGGGGCAAGGTCTCTGTTTCCTCTTCCGGCTCGAAACCCATCTCGACGTATACCTTGTCTTCGACTGGCTGCACTTCCTCTATGGATTTTCCTCTTGATAGCCTAGACTGCACTATCACCACGGCCATTATCATGGCAACCACCATGACTCCCATTAATAGTAAAACTAGATCCTCGTACATCTATGCTCCCCCAAACCTCTATTCTTCACTAGCAGATATAGGTTTTTCAGGAAACCCTACCCAAATAAAATGAACCACACCGGTAAAGGTGGCATGCCTAAAGAACATATTTCACTACCAAGGGCTAGGCCTATGCCATTCTCATCAGTCGTAAAGGCTGGGAACTTTGTATACACTAGCGGCCACACAGGTTCACGGGACCCTGAGGGAAACCCGCTAACCACTATTGAAGATCAGACAAGGCAGACCATGATCAATCTGAAGAAGACACTTGACGCTGCGGGCGTCTCATTCGACGACGCCGTGAAGGCGACAATCTTCCTCAAGAGGATGGAGGACTTCGGCGAGATGAACGGAGTCTACAGGAGCTTTTACGACGATAACCTCCCGGCAAGGTCCACGCTTGTCACCAACTTGGTTGCTGAAAGCATTCTTGTAGAGATAGAACTGGTTCTCTACAAAGAGTAACCGCTTTTCTTTTCTAAGACCGATCCTATTGGTCTAGTTGATTTATTTTGAAGTTCTTTTTAACAGGACTCGGTAACCTCTATGAGAACTCCGAGTCTATAATGAAGGGGATAATCGCTGCCGACAAGCACGGATTCAGCGGGGCGTTGATGCCAGACCACTACATGTGGGGTCAAGAGATCGGCCACAGGATGGAGAACCCATACGTAACTCTTGAGACATGGACCTTCCTTACATACCTCGCGGGTAAAACAGAGAACATACACCTGGGAACCCTGGTCACTCCACTTCCATTCAGACATCCCGGTATCCTTGCAAAGAGGCTGGCCACACTCGACAACCTCTCAGGAGGCAGGGTAATTCTGGGCGTAGGAGCAGGATGGAGCAACGTGGAATTCAAGGGGTACAGCGAGTGGCTTGGGACCAAGAGCAGGGTAGACAAGACCATGGAGGCACTTGACATTATTACACGTCTCTGGACCGAGGACTCCGTATGCCACGAGAGCAAATACTACACCATAGAGAAGGCGGTGCTTGAGCCTAAACCGGTGCAGAAGCCGTATCCAAAGCTTCTCTTCGGGAGCTCGGGCAAGCGGATGTTGCGGTTGACCGGGCGGATGGGTGATTATTGCTACATCCCTCCATGGCATATGGAGAAAGCCGCCGAGATGAAGGAGACCGTGCTTGGCGCAGCCGAAAAGGCCGGTCGGAAAGGCAAGGTGGAGTTCATAGGCGGTATGATGGGGGCCAGGGCTCCATACAATACCAAGGAGTACGGCAAGATCATCGAGATGGCAGAGAGAACTGGGGCAAACACCTGTAATATTGCGTTTCCTAGGGAGACCATCGTCGAGGACATCGAGAAGTTCTCTTCCGAGATCATCCCAAGCTATCTCTAATCCTTTTTCAACCTTTTTTTAGCTCTCTTGATTCACTGGAGTTTTTCGTTGAAATGGAGATGTAGTATTAACTCCAGTAGAACTCGGGGAATCTGGGGGCGAAGAAGAGAAAATGATTAATCAGGAAAGCAAATCCGAGAAACGCAACCGTGTATGTCTTCTTCTTGATCGAATCTGCGGCTCTGTATGCTAGCCACCCCATAGCGAATACATAGATATCGTTTCCCAAAATATACGGTAGCAGTGTGTTAGCTGCACCGTTTTTCGTGAGGTGTTCGGTATCGTTCATGTAGGGAATGAATGCACCAATGAAGGCGTAGATCGCATATCCAGAGTACTGGATAAATCGGTTTCCTCTTTTACTGCCAACCTCTTCGAGTTTGAACGTGAGGAATAATGCAATTGCTGCCAAAGACCCATTGCCCAAGTGACCCCAGTACGTGAACCCTTTTGGAGCGTACTCGCCGTAGGGCTGGAAATTAAAGCCATATATGATAGATAGCATTCTGTCTAGGTTCATGAACCCAAAGTAGAATATTCCAAGCACGAGGCAGATCGAGAGGACCTTGTCCTGGGTGTCCACCATGATAGATGCTTGGGATAATAGGTGAAGAGTTTTTCCTCTACTCCGTATTGGCTTCCCGGATCTTCCGGACTTCATCCAACGCCTTGACTGCAACCTCTATCATATCTGGCGTGGGCTCTTTGGTGGTGAGCTTCTGGAAAGCGAGGCCCGGTTTAATTATGAGCTGCATGATCGAGGAGTTCCTGTACTTGTCGCTGAGCTTGAGAACTTCGTAACTCACACCCGCAATTACGGGGAACAATGCGAGCCTGTAAGCCAGCCTTGCCACGAAAGTGGTTCTGGGTATGAGGGCGAACAGCGCCATACTTGTGAGGACCGTGAGGAATAGGAACGATGTGCCACACCTGGGATTCAACCTGCTGAACTTGGCCACGCTATCCACCTCCATATCTGAACCTGCCTCGAACGCGTTGATGGCTTTGTGTTCAGCTCCGTGATACTGGAGCACCCTCGCTACCTCTCCCCAAAGGGATATCACGTACAGGTAACCTGCAAACATGCCTAACCTGACAATTGACTCCACCACGTTAAACAGGACGCCAGTCAGGTTGAGGTAGTTGGTCAGAATGAACGGTATCGCAATGAACATTCCATTCATCGCCAGAACCATCACAACGAGGAGAACGTAATCGAACAGCGTGAACTCGTCATCCTCCTCCTCAAGGACCACGTTTGCGCTGTACATCATGCTCTGGACACCGTAGTACATTGTCTCAAAGAGCATGGCCACGCCCCTGATGAAGGGCATGGATAGGAGTTTGAAGCGTTTCGTCACGCTATTGATAGTTATGCTATGTGTGGCTATCCCGTTGTCGGGCTGTCTAACGCACATCACCATAGTGTCACCGGATCGCATCATGACGCCTTCCATGAGTGCCTGTCCTCCATAGGCCAGTGATAGGTCTTTTTCACCCGACATAGTGCAAATGAGAAGGGGTTAGCCAAGATAAACCCTGCTTATTCGTGAGGAGTTAATACCTCTAACTTAACCGCATCCTATCTGTGAGACACGTAGGTCCTCTCGATATAGACAAGTGCTTCATCCGTGAATCCGGATGGGTATCCTCTTGTCTGGTACTGGATTTTCAGCGTCGTCCTCCCATTTGACTAATCGATCTCAAAGATACCATAGACCTTTTCCTCATTCCTGTCTGAGAACCAGAGTTGCCCGTTTTTCACATATAATCTACTGTGAATAGGAGATGGGAATGAAGGATTGATCATAATATCTTGAGAAGCTCGGAAAGCTCACTTATTGTGTAATCGGGCACGGTCTCGTCCCTCACCTCATCAGTCCTCTTCACCCATGCTGTTCTCCAGCCTGTGGCCTTTGCCCCTTGGATGTCCTTCCTGTAGTCGTTTCCGATGTAGATGATCTCATTGGGTGTGACTCCCATCCTCCCGGTCATCTCATTGAATATCTTCGGGCTAGGTTTGTGGTGTCCAAGCTCCCCCGAGACAATGATTTCTTCGAAATACCCTTCGATGTCTAGTTTTTCGATCTTTTCTCTCTGCCAGGCTGAGGCACCGTTGGTTATCATTGCGAGCTGGTATTTTTCTCCTAGTGCATCCATGACTCCTCTCGCGTCTGGGAAGATATGGATACCGCTCATTGTTTCAGAACAGTAGAGCTTCGCATATTCTTGGGGATTAACCTCAGAGTCGATTATTTCGAGGACAGAGATCATGAGTTTTTCCCTGATATCAATATCATCAAGGCCGTCTTTCACGAGGCTCATGTAGTTAGTCTTAATCTTGGCCCACTCGTTGTCATAGGCTCTAGTTATCTCATCGCGTGAAACTTCGCTCTCCTGTACGAGCTTTTCAATGAGGATGAGCCTCGCCCTGCGTTCACCCTCTCCCAGAGTACATATTGTGTCATCCAGATCGAAGCATATAACCTTCAATGAACTCACAGATTATCCACGCCGTCCATATTTTACGTTATCCAAGAAAGGTTCTGGAAAGTCTTAGAAATTCAAGATGCCCCCTTGATATGAAGCATCGTAATTGGATTTCATATCACAGGAGCGATTGATAGCGAGTGATATTAATCAGAGGATGGAGGAGGGGTGCGATGTCACCTCAATTGAGAGGAGGCTCTCCTCCATACTTGAGGACAGGAAGACAATTGGCGCGCGGACAACCCTTGAGTGACCCCCTTTTTTATTGGGGAAGATATTTTCTGGGGAACTTTGCCACGACGGTGTAGTTTGGGTCCACCGTGTTGGCTATCGTGCATCGCCCCACTTGGCTCAGCATCTGGAGAGCGTCCCATTTCGCGTATCCGTAATCAGCTACCAGCCACTCGAAGATAGCAACGTGTGCAATCTTGTACGCCTCCATGAGAGGCCTGCTGCTACCCAGTACCATTATCCAGTCGTCGTTCACAACCCTCGGCCACTCGATTTGCTTCTTAATCAGGCCTATCTTGAGCTGAAGCTCCGCACTAGTTTCAAGGGCAACCCCACTGAGCTCGCCATCACCCTGTGCGGCGTGGATGTCCCCGAACACAAGAAGGCCACCTTTCCTGTTTACTGGTAGGTGTAGCGTTGAATCCACACAGACTTCAGGTGAGTCCATGTTTCCGCCGTATTCACCAGGCGTCAGGCTCATCTCGACGCGACCGTAACGAGGTGCGACTCCGATGCTCCCTATGAAGGGGTGTAACGGGATCACCGGGTTCCTGACCTTGCTCTCGGGAAAGTTGATTGTGGCAGTGTTGTTCTCACGGTCTAGTCTCCACTCGAAACTGGTGCGAGGTAAAGGCTCGTTCAGTAGGAGTCTCCTTCCTGGGGCTTCCTCGGTGAGACCTCCAAAATTAGATGCGTTCGCCGACCACGCCGTTGGTCGCGTCAGAGTTATCCTCTGAATCTCCACTGTCAGGGTGTCGCCTGGCTCCGCACCATCCACATAAAATGGACCCGTTAGCGGGTTCGATGCACTATATTCGGTGTCTGGGCTTGTCTGCCTCATTTCTTCCGTTATCTTGTTTCCATCTTGATCGAGCCCACCAGCGTCCACGGTTGTCGTTACGATGGTGTCTCCGGGGCTTACGTGTAGCACAGGGGGATTTGGGCCGTACGTGTTGTAGTACTTCGTCGGCTTGAACCTATGAATCATGTATTAGAGTTGGGACTGATCATCTTAACTGTTTTCAGCCCAAAAACACTTTCAGATAGCCCAACCTTTCTCGTCCAACTCTTTCACTAGGTCCACCAGGAGTTTGACTAGGGCGTCGTTCATGGCGGCGCCCTTCTCAGGTGTCGCCTTCGTCGGGTCACCCGTGACTCCGTATGGCGTAATCTCGTCGAACGTCCATTTCCAGTCAACGTGTGCGGGCAGTTCAGGTATAACCCCAATAGCTTTCTCCATGTCGACTAGCGACGGGTCGACCCTGAGCATCATGGATGTCTCGCCCTCACCAGCGTGGCCTAGACCGTCCCAGACCTCGAAGGTTCCATCGGGGACTAGTTGGCCAGCGGTGACCCACCAAGCTGATAGGACGGCCATCTTGAACTCGGGGTGCTCTGCCCTGTACTCGTTGGTGGCCGCCTCGACAGCAGGTATGTTGCCGTCATGGCCGTTGACTATGATTAGTCTGTTGAGCCCGTGCTTCCGGAGTGAGTCGAAGACCTCCCTGAGGACCCGCATCAGGGTCTCTGTGCTCAGTGAGATGGCTATCGGGAAGTTTGAGTAATGTGCGCTCATCCCGTAGGGAATAGGGGGTAGCATCAGCATGTCCTTAACCTTCTTCGCTATCTCCGTTGTGATGTGCTCAGAGACCAGCGTATCTGTACCGTATGGTAGGTGCTCCCCGTGGTACTCGATGGAGCCCACTGCTATGATCGCCTTGTCGTAACCCTCCTTGAACTCATGACCAGTCATTCGCATAAATGGCTTATAACCAGAACTTGACATGGGTAGACATAGAACGGCGCACGTAAATCGATTTTCACTCCGAAGACTTGGTTCTTTAGGAAAACTGACCGCCACATAACGCTTATATTACTCAAATCTTACGATTTTGGTAGAGGAATGTAATATGACAAAGAGAGTCATGGTCACCCTCGACGACGAACAGTACGAGATACTTAGCGGTATCAAGGGACTGGGAGTAAAGGACGCCGAAAAGGTGAGGAACGTTCTCATCGCCTACTTTTCCGAGAAGGGTTACGTCAAGGACGCCACCGACAACGACAGGATGAAGGACATAGGGCCATACGACTACCCTAGGTTCACATGGTACAAGGACATCAATGTAGACAGGGAAGCCGAGCGACTGGGGGCGGAGTTCGACGTGAGGCCAATGAACAGTCCCGAGCCCAGTGAGTACGAGATCTCGATCCACAAGACTACAAGGAAGGAGATGCTCATCAAGGCCGATACCGTGGGCGCCATCATAAGCACTTTCAGGGCGATCCTGTACCAGAGAGAAAAGGCCCCGTTCACTGTTAGGGATCTTAAGCTACGGGAAGAGATACTTGACCTCTATCCGAGAAGGTCAGCTTCACCGCTACCCGTTGGGTACAGCTTCGAGCCCAAGTTTGTCACAGAGGATCCGGACGCTGAGGTTAAGCCTCAATAATCTCCTCTTTTTTTGATCCTTTCCAATTTGGGCTAGTGACCTTTTCGCGTATTATTATCAATCTGAGTAATACAGTTCACTGGTAATTCCAATATAAATGGTATTTATAGCAAAGTTGTAACGACGGGTAAGGTTACTCTATTCTTTTCACGAACTCCAGCACGTGACCTTCCGGGTCTTCTGCAAGGAACACCTTCGCATCAGTCATGAATGTCCTAACTCCCTCATCCAGCATCTTGACACCCTTCCCCTTGAGATAGTTGAAGAACTCCTCAATGTCCTCCTCGGGTGCCAAGTGGATAGCGGGCATAACCGGTTTGGTATCGGATGCGGGGAGATATCCGTGCCCGTCCTCGACGAGCCCGATCATGGAGTCCGGTGTGACCCAGTACTGCCAGATGTGGTCTGATTCTCTGTGTTCTGGGAGCCCGAGTATTTCCTTGTAAAAATGCTTTGCCTTCTCAAGGTCTCTGTAGTAGAGGAAAACTTTGAACCTATCGAACTTGACCATGGTTAATCAGTCCGAAAAACGGTGATAAAACCTTGGGTTCGACCAAAATACGGGGCGGTTCCCCTAAAACTCAGTATTTAAAACATATACTGTAAATGAGTTTGTGATCGCGTTGTCGGGCAGGGTTAGTAGATTATTACAGAGCCATCTTGGCTTAGAGCACACCGAGTACAGGACATACAGTAAATTATCGTTATGGAACTCTGGGGCAGACCCAAGTGAGCCAATCGTCGTCCGGAAGGCTAGAGCCCTCAAGCTAATGCTAGACGAGACTCCCGCCATCATCATGGACGACGAGTTACTAGTAGGCCAAAGGACTCTATATGGACAGGTCGCCGAGGGCGAGAACGTCCTGAGGGGCACATACATGCTTCCAGTCAACCCCGCCACCGACCACAAGAAGGCGTTCTACGCCAGTTACCTCACCGATGAAGAGGTGATGGAGGCTCATAAATACGGGATACTGGAGGGCGCGTACACGTCGCACGTACCGTTCGGAACGGCCATGATACTTGAGCTGGGATTGGGAGGCATCAGGCAAAATGCACTCGACAGAATGAGTCCCAACAACTCAGGTGCCCAGAACGATTTCCTTAATGCGATTGTCATATCATTTGACGCCATCTCCGATTTTATCGGTAAACACGCGGGCGAGGCTCGTAGACTCGCCGAGCTCACTGGAGACGATGTGAGGCGAGCCGAGCTGCTCAGAATTGAGGAATCCATCCAGAGGATCAGCACTGGTCCTGCGGAAAATTTCTATGACGCTGTCCAGATGTTCTGGCTATGCACCGTGGTCATGGCCGTTGAGAGCCAGGGATGTATACCTATCGGCAGGCTCGATTATGACCTCTGGCCATATCTGGAGAAGGACCTGGCCTCGGGGGCGATGACCCTCGACGAGGCACAGGAGCTATGTGATTGCCTTTGGATCAAGATAAACTGGGAGACTGACCTCACGTCAGACTCATGCCGCAACGTCACTCTTGGGGGTACCCACCCCGATGGCTCGGACGCGACAAACGAGCTTACATATATGTTCATGGCGGCCTCGGACAAGCTCAAGCTGGCCGACCCAAAAATCAACGTCAGGTTCCACAAGGGATCCCCGGAGCGGCTATGGGAGACAACGGTGGAGCTCATCAAGGCGGGTCTTGGTGGATTCCCTGCATTCTATTGTGACGAGGCAATCGTGGAGTCGCTCATGAGGATGGGCATGTCCATCGAGGACGCGAGGTCCTTTAGCTGTGATGGTTGCCAGGAGATCATCATACCGGGCAAGGGGGATTTTTACCCGGTCCACACCGGAGTTAGCCTTCTGGAACTGGTCCAGAACACCCTTGGGGTGGAAATTGGAATAGTGGATCCCAGGGTCCCCAAAGTCGAGTATCCTGAGTCATCGGATTACCCCTCTTTCGAGGAATTCTTTAACGCGTACCTGGCAAACATGGACACCCTGATAGTCGAGACGGTCAAAGACGGTAACAGGCGTGATACAGGCCTCGGACTGTTCTCCCCCGTACCGTTCCTCTCGGCCACCCTGGAAGGGTGTATTGAGAACGCCTCGGACAAGACTACTGGCGGCTGTACATACAACTGGACGGGGTGCAATGGCCAAGCTTTTGCCACAGCAGTCAACTCACTCGCAGGCGTCAAGAAGATGGTCTACGACGAGAAGCTGGTTACCCTACCCGAACTACGAGAGCAGCTCAATGAGGACTGGCCCGATCAGAGGCTCCGCCAGTATGCACTGAACCGCGTCCCCAAGTGGGGGAATGACGATGATTATGTCGATGATATCGCAGTGAAGGTTGCAGATCATTTCCTCACGGAGGCAGGTAAATATGATAATTCAAGGGGAGGACCCTACTATCCCGGTATTTTCACGTTCCACCACGTCGGTAGGGGCATCAGGACATCAGCATCGCCTGATGGCCGCTTGACAGGGGACACAATATCGACTCACATCACCCCCCACGCGGGTACTGACACAGTGGGTCCCACCAGCACGCTCAAATCAGCCCTTAAGGTAACCTGTCTCAGGCCACCGGAGGGTACGGCAATGGACATTCGCCTGCATCCCTCGGCCGTTTCAGGAGAGGAGGGCACCAGGAAGCTCAGGAGCTTTATCGAGACAATGATGAAGGAAGGGGGGCCTGTTCTCCAGTTCAATGTCATCGACACGGAGACCCTGAGGAAGGCCCAGGTCAACCCGGAGCAGTACCGGTCTCTGCTGGTTCGTATCTGGGGGTTCAGCGCCTACTTCACAACCTTGACCAAGGATTACCAGGAAGAAATCATTGCCAGGACTGTTCACGGTCTGGATTAGAAACCTCGCCCTTCATTTTTTATACTCTTTAATCTGCCTCGTATGTATGACATCATTTAATCACATCGGGTTATTCGTCAAGAACCTGGAAGCCAGCATGGAGTTCTACAACGACTTCTTCGGAGTCACCGTGGTCAAAGAATTCGAAAGTAGCGGTGGTAAGATTGCGTTAATAAACATCGGGGGAGGGCAGGTCGAGTTAATCCAGAGGCCGGAACCTAAGAACGTATCACCTAACTGTGACTGGGGGCACATCGCCTTTCAAGTCCCCGATTTTGAGGAGAAGTTAAAGCAGATCGAGACCCTAGGGCTGGAGAAGCGGATTGTGACGACCCCCAACGGTGGTAGGTTATGCTTCTTCACCGACCCAGACGGGCACTCCCTTGAGCTCATGGAGGAAGGGCTCTAGCATCATGCCTGATTTCAGCGATTGGAGTATTCAGGATGATGACGATATCCTCAGAATAGATAGATGCAGGATTAAATGGCTTAATGCGGATAGGACAGCCATCAGGTACATCGGGAAACAGCATAACGTTCCCGATAATTTCGTTCACGAGTTCGTAGTTTGCTTCCTAGAAGGGGAGGTAGAGGACGAGGAGAACCGTGGCTTCATCAGGCTCTGGGAGGTCAGGAACGACTGGGAGAACAGGGTATGGATATATGCCAGGAAGAACGGTGAGGGTTGGGCCATTTACCTTGAACAGTTGAGCAAAAAGGTCAAAGTGATGGCGTTCGAAGGATCTGCCAGGCTTGAATTCGGTAGACGCTACACTGTGAAGATATCAAGGGACTGGGGTGATTACAGGCTCGTTGTACTGGATGACGAGGGGTTGGCTGTTGAGGAAAGCGGAGATGTTTCAGGAGTATTACAGGGATACAGCCAGGTCTGGCTCGCATCCACGATAAAGTCTCGAAGGAACAACGGCAACTGGAGCACCGGTTACATAGAAGGTCTCTCCCTTACGAGCGAGACAATATAACCGAATAAAGCCCAGTTATTGTCCATGAGCAATCAGGTAGAAACCAGTATTGTGAAGAAGATCAAGTATCTCCTTTACACGCCTTCCGATTACACCGGCGACGAGCCGTACCCGTTGATGATTTTTCTCCACGGGGCAGGGGAGAGGGGTGACAACCTTGACCTTGTGAAGATTCATGGTCCTCCAAAGGAGATCGCGGCGGGTTGGGAGCCCTCGTTCATCGTTGTTTCGCCGCAGGTCGCGGAGGGCGAGTGGTGGTCGCCTAGCACCGTTATCTGGATTCTTAATGAGTTGAAGGCCAAGATGAACATCGATGAGGACAGGATCTACCTCACCGGTCTCAGCATGGGCGGGTACGGCTCGTGGGACACGGCCATCAGGCACCCTAATATCTGGGCGGCGTTGGTTCCGATCTGCGGGAAGGGAGACCCGTTGATGGCAGAGCGGATCAAGCACATCCCGACCTGGATCTTCCACGGAGCGAAAGACTCAGTTGTGCCCTTCAAGCACTCCCAGGACATGTTCGATGCACTGGAGGGGTACGGGAACGCCAGGTTCACGGTCTACCCCGAGGCGGACCACGACAGCTGGACCGAGACATATAGTAATCCGGAGCTTTTCGAATGGATGCTGAGGCAGAGGCGGGGCCTGCGGTCTCCCGTGTTCCCCGAGTAATTTGCATCAAGTAACCTGACAAAAGGGAAAACATCAATCCTGTCCATTCGGGGAGCCTTTAAAACACGCGGTTTTAATGGAGAAATATTCTCAGGTGATTTGATGTCAAAGAAGAGCAGAACGCTGGCCGACACAATGGAAGACACCAAGGACAGGCACAGGCGGTACATGAGGGCCATACAGCACCCCATCAGGAGGGACATCCTCAGGACCATGGAGAAGGGGGCTTCTACGATGGATGACTTTGTACGGGAGTTGGGGGAGGAGCCCAGGGTACTTGACTGGCACTTGAAGAGCCTTGAGCACGGGTTCTGCATCGAGAGGGAAGGGGACAAGTTCACACTGACCAAGGAGGGCAGGATCGTGGACTATCTGGACAGAAAGGCCAAGAGATAACAGTGGGCCGTAACTTTTAGGCATTATTTAGTTTATTGTATGATCTACCGTCTTCGGTACTTCGTCAATGTTATATCCGGTCGTTCAATCTTCATCCATATATGAAGCCCTCTATGCTCTCATTTCTCCTAATAATCCTACTAACCACTAGTGTCAGCCTAATCGTGGTGTACTCATGGAATCCGCTGCCCGTGAAAGAAGACGTAAACCTGTTCCAGCCAGGAACCCAGCCAGGGGAAGCAGGGGTGTTCACCTCGCCTGACTATTGCAGCGCTTGTCATGGCGGATATGATAAAGATGTCGAACCCGCTGCAAACTGGAAAGGCTCCATGATGGCGCAGGCAGCAAGAGACCCTCTTTGGCTGACGGCGGTCACCGTGAGCTTACAGGACTCAATCTACACCACGGGAAATCCCAATGCAGGGGACATCTGTGTGAAATGCCACAGCCCATCTGGGTGGCTTGAGGAGAGAAGCGATCCTGTGAACATGGAGCAGCTGACGGGGATGGATTATGAGGGCGTCCACTGCGATTTCTGCCACAGGCTCGTTGATCCTATTGGAGCGAGCACCGAAAGGGACCAGGAGATACTGGGCAACCATACCCTCTTCGATGGATCACCCTACCTTACGGATGGTGTACCCACCAATTATGGAACAGGGGAGCTTCCTGATTATATCGAGAACGGCGGAGGCCAGTTCTTCGTGGACCCTGAAAGCATCCCGAGGGGGCCAAGAGGTTCCACATTGGCAGCCCACGATACCATCACTTCGATTTACCACAGCGAGGATATATGTGGGGTATGCCACGATGTCTCCAACCCCGTCTTGGCGAGCTTACTCATAGCTCCAGACGCACCAGAGACACAGGCAGCTAGCAGTTACTACCACGTGGAGCGTACATACAGCGAGTTCATCCTCAGCACCTTCGCCGAGGGAGCCGAGACCCGTATACCCGGGGTTGAGATAGCCTCAAGCTGTCAGGACTGCCACATGCCAGGAGTCGAGGGCAAGAGCTCAATATTGGGTACACCAATTTACGAGGAATTGGCACTCCACTCATTCGCGGGAGGAAACACATGGATATCTGGAATTCTAGCCTCAGCCGATCCCGGCTACGAAGGCTATGACGAGTACAACCACGAGATACTCTCAGGGGAAAAGTACTCCGGCGCAAGCATCCAGATCTCAGGGCTTGAAAACAGAGGGGAATCAATAACGGCTGTTTCAGAAAAGGCTACCGAGCTACTCCAGAACGCCGCAACCATTGAAGTGGTCGAGTCCAGCAAAGACGAAATCGTGCTAATAATCCACAACAACGCCGGACACAAGCTCACATCCGGGTTCCCCGAAGGCAGGAGGATGTTCCTCAACGTCAAGTACATCGACGAGGACGGTGCGCTCCTTGACGAAGTCAATCCATACTCGCCATTGGAGACCAGACTGGAATCCGGGAATGAGGTGTACTTGTCCGGAGGAAAACTGGACACGACTCATGACGAGCTGGTGTGGGAGGTGAAGATGAGCAGCATCGAGCTTACGGGCGAGGAGACCACATTCCATATGGCCCTGTCTACTGACAGGTACAAGGACAACAGGATACCCCCACGCGGATTCGACACCGACGGGATGTACGTTAGGCTCGTCCAGCCAAGATGGGTAGGAGAGGACGCACCGGGCTACTTCACTGAGGAAGAATACGCTGGAGGCTTCGACAAGATAACC
>Ga0209042_1000480_pt1 | contig 43123 bp, 36 predicted proteins | sample SaaInlV_200m_DNA_6_FD_184649 | JGI IMG/M metagenome (GOLD analysis project Ga0209042, IMG submission 184649) | Marine microbial communities from expanding oxygen minimum zones in the Saanich Inlet - SI037_S2LV_200m_DNA (SPAdes) (version 2) | ecosystem: Environmental > Aquatic > Marine >...
ATATCCGCAAACAGACGTCTTGGATGATAGCATAGACGATTACGCTGCTATTTCTCGCGATATCATCGACAGAGGAACAGACAAAACGATAGAAGTAGTCGAAGATATACTAGAGACCTCGGAAGAATTTATAGAAGAATTCCTAGTGACGTCTAAAGAAGTTGCTGAAGATTTCCTAGAAACCTCAGAAGAAGTTATAGAAGAATTCCTCGTGACCTCTAAAGAAGCTTCCGAAGAACTGCTAGAAGCCTCGGAAGAAGTTATAGAAGAACTCCTAGCGACGTCTAAAGAAGTTGCAGAAGATCTGCTAGAGATCTCAGAAGAAGTCGTAGAAGGACTCAAAGGCAAGGCCGAAGATTGGTTCGATACAACAGTAGAGTTCTTAAGAGAAGAAGATGAAGATTTTGCAACATATCCGCAAATAGACGTCTTGGATGATAGCATAGATGATTACGCTGCTATTTCTCGCGATATCATCGACAGAGGAACAGACAAAACAATAAAAGTTGCCGAAGATTGGTTTGATATAGCAATAGAGTTCTTAAGAGAAGAAGATGAAGATTTTGCAACATACCCGCAAATGGACGTCTTGGATGATAGCATAGACGATTACGCTGCTATTTCTCGCGGTATCATCGACAGAGGAACAGACAAAACAATAGAAGTTGCCGAAGATTGGCTCGATACAGTGGCGGAATTCTTAAGAGAAGAAGATGAAGATTTTGCGACATACCCGCAAATAGACGTCTTGGATGATAGCATAGATGATTACGCTGCTATTTCTCGCGATATCATCGACAGAGGACCTGCCAAAGCTATAGAAGCTGTCGAAGAATTCCTCGTGACCTCTAAAGAAGTTTCCGAAGAAATGCTGGAGGCCTCGGAAGAATTTATAGAAGAATTCCTCGTGACCTCAGAAGAAGTTATAGAAGAGCTCCTAGTGACTTCGGAAGAAGTTGCCGAAGATCTGCTAGAAACATCGGAAGAAGTTATCGAAGAATACCTAGTGACCTCAGAAGAAGTTATAGAAGAACTCCTAGTGACATCTAAAGAAGTTGCCGAAGATCTGCTAGAAACCTCAGAAGAAGTTATCGAAGAATTCCTCGTGACATATAAAGGAGCTCCCGAAGAATTCCTAGAGATCTCGGAAGAAGTTGCCGAAGATCTGCTGGCAACATCGGAAGAAGTAGTAGAAGAACTAAAAGACAAGGCTGAAGATTGGCTCGATACAACAGTAGAGTTCTTAAGAGAAGAAGATGAAGATTTTGCGACATATCCACCAATAGACGTCTTGGACGAAAGCATAGATGATTACGCTGCTATTTCTCGCGATATCTTCGATAACGGACCTGACAGAGCTATAGAATCCGTAGAAGAATTCCTCGTGACCTCTAAAGAAGCTGCCGAAGATCTGCTGGAGACCTCGGAAGAAGTCGTAGAAGAACTAAAAGACAAAGCTGAAGATTGGTTCGATATAGCGATAGAATTCTTAAGAGAAGAAGATGAAGATTTTGCAACATACCCGCAAACAGATGTCTTGGATGATAGCATAGACGATTACGCTGCTATTTCTCGCGATATCTTCGATAGAGCACCTGACAAAGCTATAGAAGCTGTCGAAGAAATCCTAGCGACGTCTAAAGAGGTTGCCGAAGAGCTTCTGGAGACCTCAGAAGAATTCCTAGAAACTTCAGAAGAAGTTATAGAAGAATATCTCGTGACCTCAGAAGAAGTTATCGAAGATCTCCTTGTTACCTCTAAAGAAGCTGCTGAAGATCTGCTGGATACTTCAGAAGAATTCCTAGTAACCTCTAAAAAATCCGCCGAAGAATTCCTCGTGACCCATAAAGAAGTTACAGGAGATTGGATTTCAGAGATCTCAGAAGAAGCAATGAAATGGATAGAAGATCTTGTCGCCGAAGAAGAACCTTCACTTACATCAGACGACACGGCTTCTTATGAAGAGGAATCAATAAGTATAGACGTCGACAAAACGATAAGCGATATCGAAGATCTTGATGCATATGGCGACTATGTGCCTACAACATTCGAATTTTCTAAAGATAGTATCAACGTCGGAGAAAGAGTAAGACAGTTCCAAATGCAGCTTGCAAAATGGTTCAAAAGAAACTACGCAACGACAGCACCGAAAAGAGAATATACTGCGCTTTCCAGCGACGAGCCAACACAAAACAGCCACGAAGAAAAAGCTCCCGAGCCAACACCTGATACTATACCGCAAGAAGAAGAAAGAAGCGCGGTAGAGATGCTGCTACAAAGAGAAATGTTTAAAAGAGAAGCAACGACAAACGAGTAATACTCAATGCTCAATGATCTTATACCAATTCTCGGTGAAAAGTTCAGAAATTGGACTCAAGATTTTTGTGTAGAAAGAAGTGCGGAGATCGCCGCAAGCATTTGTGTGCTAGCAAGATCGAGCGCAAAATTCTACGCAAAAAGATGAGGATGAATTTGTGAAGTTTTTATCGAGAATTGGTATTACTACGCTTCTACAGTGATGGCATTGACAGGACATTGGTTCGCTGTATCTTCGAGCTGGTCGAAGTCTATAGAAAGACATCCAGCTTCGATAACTTCAGCGATGCCGTCGTCGTTGATCTTAAAGCATTCAGGGCAAAGATTTTCGCATAAGCCGCAGCCGATGCATGTTTCTGGATTAACGGAAGCTTTTGGCATAGAAGAACTCCTTAAAAGAGGTGTTTTTAGGTAAAAATCATACTATATGACGATTGCACCACAGAATGCAAGAAATTATTCTGTAATATTGCCGGCCAAAATTCTTAAAACACGCCTTATACTAAGAGAGTTTCCACTCCTACGCGATATTGCTATGACATAACAGTCACTATAATAAGGGATATCTTTGTAAGCCTCTCTAGATTCAACACCTGAAACAACATACTTCGAGCCGAACATATCGTGTTCTTTAACGTACTTAAAAAAATCTTGGGCGACTCCTTCAGTTTTAAAGACAATTTCAGCGTATTTAGAAGGGATCTTCTTTCTCATAAGATGTCTTGGAATTATTGGAACAGGAAAAAAGACGACGTCTTCTAAATGTAAAACTATTGGTTGCAATGAAGGAGCCGTCATTCTTTAGCTTTTTCTCAATTTATTGACTTAATATTTCATTGATCATTGATCATTGATCATTGTTCTAGCGACATCCGTGGATCTAGAAGGGTATATGTTATGTCGGCAGTAAGGTACCCGAGAAGTGTCAGCGTTGAACTCATAAGCGCCGAGAACATGATGACGTTATAGTCGCGGTTTATCACGGCCTCATAGAAAAACCTTCCGAAGCCGTCGATGCCGAAGATCGTTTCTATTATCAGTGAACCGCCAAGGACGATACCAAGAGACCCCGCTACCGACGTCACGATGGTGATGGCGGCATTGCGCCCTACGTGGAAGATAAGAACATGTAGAGGGCTTAGGCCTTTGGCATGGGCAGTGCGTACATAATCTTGACGTAATACTTCAAGAACGGCAGTACGCGATAGCCGCGACTGTACAGCGAGCGTACCGTATAGCACTGCCAGCAGTGGTAGGCAGATATGCTGTAATATATCAAAAAACCTTTCGGAAGATGTGAAGGTGTTGTATATGCTGTCGGAACTGTTGAAGCCGCTGATGGGGATGGCGATGTCGGAGAAGAAAAAGGTGTTGTTAAGGGCAACCTTTTCGATGAGGAAAGGCGCGACGACGAAGATAGGAGTGGCGTATAACAGCAGGAACATGACGTTTAGGGTGATGTCCTGCCAACGATTTTGTCTTATAGACATATAGCATCCGAAAACCTGGCACAGGACAAAGGTTATAAGCATAGGAAGGATAGCAAGGGTAAGAGAGTATTTAAATCTTTTAGACACTTCACCGATGACTTTCTTGTTATTGTCATTACGAAGCGTTCCGAAATCCAGGGTCAAGACCCTGCTGAGATATCGTGCAAAACGTGTCTCTATAAATAAAATTTTTGCCTTTGAGATGTTGTCGGGTTCGAAGACATAGCTTTCTTTATTGCCTTCGTACCACAACGCCATCGTAGAGATTTTTTCGGTGATGACATCAGAAGGGTCGGCGGCGGATATCATCGCATTCCTCAAGATGTTATTGTCGACGGAGATTTTTTTGTTGTAGGCTTTTTTCTTTGCAGGAAGGCCAGGGCCGAGAAATGGTTGACGAGACCCTCCGCGGGCGAAGAACCGCGACGCTATAGATTTTGTGGCGATGTCACCATCACCTTCGATGATGTCAAGAAGATGTGGCATGACATAACGCGCCCTATCGCCGAAGGCCGTCTGTATCGCAGAGAAATCTTTTATAGACATCTCTTCAGCGTCGTCGGGGCTTTCTTTCTTGGTGATAAGCTGGACGATGACACGCGACACATCTTCTTTCGGCGTCGAAGACCAGCGGTTGAAAATTATAGGTAGTGTAAGACCATAATGTTCGCGGAAATGTAGGTATCGTTCGTCGCTGCCGAAGGCATCGCTAGCGCTTTCTTTTCTGCTGGCGTTTCCACTGTCGGAGATCTCTGTGACGGAAACAGGGTCGCCGGGAGCGAGGTTTATTATGACAAAATTTACTATTATGATGCATAGCAACGTCAGCGGGAGAAGCAAAAGTCTTCTTGTTATATAGCTTGCCATGGTAGCTATTCCTTAATCCAGAAGATACTACTGTCGGGCTCGGAAGTCGTCGCGCCAGGGATGATATCTTGGCGTTCTTTTGGGATGAAGACATTCTGAACATATTCTCGATACAGCAGCGCTCTCTTAGGAGTATATAAGAAGATGTATGGTGCTTCGTCGTGGAGGATTTTGTGAAAACGGTGATATAAAGATAGGCGACGCTCGCCATCGTATTCGTATTCTAAAGCTTCGATGATGCTGTCGGCTTCGGCATTGACAAAACCGATAGCGTTAGAAGAGCCTTTTTCTTTGGCGCCGGAAGAGTGCCACAGCTGTCGAGGTTTTTCGGGGGGAGTGCCAAGTTGCCATCCGAAGTATATGGCATCGAAGGATTTGGCCTCGAAGTCAGCAGAGAGATCATTGATGTCTACACCGTTGAGACGGCAGTCTACGCCGATTTCCTTAAGGGCGGTAGCAATGTATTCGCAGTTGGATTTAGTGGTAGGGTTCTTGACATAATATGTTAGGGAGAAAGAAAAAGGAACGCTCTTACCGTCGATGATCTTGTCGCGGATGCCGTCTTCGTTGGAATCGTACCACCCATCTTCTTCGAGGAGACGCCGGGCTTCGTAAGGGTCGAAAGGCCACGGCGGTATCGATGTGTCGTACGATGGAGAATTATAGAAGAAAGACCCTGTTATTTCAATGCCCATATCATTGAGGTTTTGCTTGATAATGCGTCTGCGGTCGATGGCATATGCCATAGCTTGACGTACCTTCTTGCTAGAGAAAAATGGCGTCGCATGGTTCCATCCTACATAGTTGTATGCACGATAGAGGTAGTCGAGGCGTCCTATGCCATTGTTGTTGGAAGCCTGCAAAAGATAGTCGTCGTCGTTGAGGAAGTTTTTTAGCTCGACAAGCTGTTCTGGACTGAGTTCATAGGTGTCGATGTTTCCGACTTTAAATTCTTGCCATATGGCATTGGGAGACTCTTTGAAGTTGACCTCTAAAGCTTCGGATAGAGCAGCATAGCGATTGTGATAGTCGCGGTTGCGTACGAAGCGTATCATATTGTCGGTCATACCGTCAAAAATCCAAGGACCACAGCTTACTATGATATTCTTCGCCCAGTGTTCTGCGAAATTATTGGCCCATACCGAGTCGATACGATAGGTGTCAAGGGCGCTGTCATCTTCGACGATCTTCGTTCCGTCGGAGAAATATTGATAAACAAAACGTGGTAATGGCTGAAGACCGCCGGTAAGACTCCTAGCAATATATTTTATCTTGGAAACTTTTTCGCCAGTAGCGGCGTCTTCAACGATTGAAGACTTCCACCGTGCGACGAAGGTGTAGTCGTCTATGACCTTAAGATCTTCAAGGTCTTGGAAGAAGGTTCTTTTAGCAGAAGCGCCACCTATAGTAAGGTGTGGGTTCATCATGGCGTCGAAGAAGAACTTAAAATCATAGGCAGTGACGTTATGTTTCTTGAGAAAATGTTCGGCAAGGACAACGTCTTCGGGGAAATGCTCTTGCTGGAGAGGCTCCCAGTATACGTCATGACGTAGGTGTACCCAAAATTCAGGGATGCCAGTGTCGGCATCTATACGTTCCTCGATTTTATAGGCCATATTGGGTGAGAGGGTCTCGTATTTTCCGAACTCGAGGTCTGCGACGGAGATAGAACATAGGCTGATGAAGCCAGCAATCGTTGAGAAGTTGCTGAAAGGGTGGAGGTTGTCGGGCTTGCCGACCATAGCATTGTGGCGTGTTCCGCTAGGAACAAAATCTTCGCCGAGGATCTCTGGTAGTGTAGTAGAATAAAAAACGTCTTCGTTGAGGATGTTAGGAATGGTGTCGTCGACATAAGAGCTTTTATAATCGAGATCATAGCCTTCTGAGGTGTCGTAAGAGACTTCATTAATGAGGCTTTGATTTTTGAGAATTATACGGAGGACGTCTTCTTTGATGTCCTCGGTTTCGAGACGCGTAGAAACTATTTCATCTTTAAGCTGGCTGATGTCATTGCGGAGTTTCTTGACGTCGCTCTCAAGCAATGACGAAGACCAATACAGCATCGCCATAAAAGCAAGAAGCCCTAAACTTATTACGAAGCGGAAGATATATAGCACGATAGGTTCTTTTTTCATGAGTTTTGAAAGCCCCATTTGTTTATAAGGAAATCTAAGGTGCCATCATCTATGACGGTTTCTAGTCCGCTATTGAAATGTTCCGAAAGGATTTTCCCTTCGGCGTCTTTTGGCGTTACAAGCCTTAGGGCGTCGTTGGTCAATGGCGACGAAGCGACCTTTAGAATTTTTGCATACGCATTCTTGCAATAAGAACGCCCCGAGACGATACCCATGATTACGGCGTCGACTTCATTGTTGACGAGCTTGTCGAGTGCTATGATATTATTTTCGTAGGACTCTATAAAAATTTCAGGGTGCTTTTTTAGGAGATATATGTTCTCAGAACCATTGAGGATGCCGAGCTTTTTTCCGGAGAGATCGTCAAGCGATGATATGTCTGAGTCTTCGTGGACGATGATGACGGGTCCCAAAGAAAAATAATGTTCGGAAAAATGGTATAGAGCTTTTTGTGAGGCGCGAGGATGGCGAGGTGAAAGAACACCATCATACGAGTCCTTCTCAAGGCCGTAGAAAAGCTGCTCTGTCGAAGCCTGCGATAGCTTAAAAACGATGTTTTCTTCTTTGGCGATAGCACGGAGAAGGTCGTCGGAAAAAGCACGGAGGTGTGCATTCTTGCCCATAAGAGGAAGGTTGCCCCACGAGGGGTCGCGGGCGATCCTGAAAGTTTTGTTCTCCATTTCTTTATCTTCGCCAGAAGAACATCCGACAAAGAAAAGACATATAAAACCCAACAAAAATAATATCGACCTCATAATCTACACCGTAATGATACTAAAAATATTTTTTCAGTGTAGCAAATCAATGATCAATGATCAATGATCAATTATCAATAAAAAGCTTATCTTATGCGTTATACAACTTTTGTTGGAGTGAAATCTAGGTGGTCGCACGAGGTGAAGATATATTGTATCTCGTTTTTCGTGCCGAATAAGGGCTTTTCAGTAGAGACATTATGGAGGTGCCCGAAGATGCATATGTCGACGTTGTATTTCTCGAGAAGACGCGAAACGGAAGAATCTTGAAGATCAGGGCCGATAGGGGGGAAGTGTGTTATTACGATACGCTGCTTCGCCGCAGGGTTCATAGCTTTAAGGCCAAGCTCTAGGCGGTGAAGCTCACGGGAAAAGATCTTTTCTTGCTGTTCTTTGTCGGAAGGAGACGTTCCGATGTTTATGCCCTCAGTCTCGACGAAGGAAATACAGTCGTTGAAAGAAAACTCCGTAGTGTCCCACAGCCGCGTTCCTGTTATTGAGACATCACCCCAGTCGAAAGCATTGTTTTGTATAGGATGTATCGATTTCGGCAACACTGCTTTCATCTTCTTCATAGAAGACCACCAGTAGTCGTGGTTTCCGCGGACGATGACTTTCGTGCCGGGAAGTCCACCGACCCACGAAAGGTCGGCGGCGGCAGCATCGAGGGTCATCGCCCAGGAGATGTCTCCGGCGATGAGGACGAGGTCGTCATTGCCGATGTTCTTACGCCACCGTTCCTGGATTTTGTCGGTATAGTTTTCCCAGGGGCCACCGAAGACGTCCATCTTTTTGTCGGCGTCTTCGAAGGCAAGGTGCAGATCTGATAGTGCCCATATTGTCATAATAATTCTCCTATGTTTTTGACGAAAGGACCCCTGCGCCGATGATACCGTCGTAGCCGTCGTCGTAGCCCAAGGCTACAAGCTTGTCTATCCCTACATTTTTAATCTCTTCGACGAAAAGCGATCGGTACCGTTCTCCGCCATTGATTGCGAGACCACCCATTAAGACGATGACGTCGGGGTCGTTGGCGACGATGATATTTTTGAGGGTCTTGGCGAGGATATGTATAGAGGTTTTGATGACAGCTATAGCGAAAGCATCTTCATCGTCGACGTATTGCAGCAGCTTCTGAGGAAAAGTTTCTGCTTTCTTGGTCGTTATGTTTTTGTTAAGGGCGGAAAGTATAAAAAGTTCTCTGTATTTTTCATCTTCAGCCATAGCTTCGGCGAGTTTGACGATGCCGTTGCCAGAGCAGTACCTTTCCAGTACGCCCGACAGCGGTTTATCGTCGAAGAAAACTTTTTCGGTGGTGAACGTTAGCAGTCCTATCTCTTCGAAACTTTCTGCTGCCTCGAGGGATATTTCTTTATGTTTTGTGTCGTAGACCTTAGCGCCGATGCCACTACTTATCGTCATAGACATTATTTTGTGATGCGAAGAAAATCGTGGGTCTTTGCCGTAGCGTGCTGCTGCGGCAGTCATATCGTTGATGACGGTGACGTCACACTTCCACGTTTCGGAAAGCGTCGACGTTGGCAGCTCACAGTCTTCGTCGCCCCAGATGTTGTGAGAATATATTATCGTGCCATCATCAGTGACGGGGCCCGCCATCGCTAACATTATCTTCGAGAAATTATGGCGTTGCCTGTATCCGGCGACCTTTTCGGCGAGGTCTGCTATCCACACCTTCTGGACGTCGCTGACAGAAGCCCCACGAAGCTTTTTGTCTTTGTAGTTTTTTGTCGGGAACGAAGAGATATCGTGAAGCTCCTCGCCGTCCCATATTGCCATCCGCGTCGTTGTGCCGCCGCTGTCGATGACGAGGATTTTGTTGTTGTCGTGATTTTGTGCCATAGCAAAATACTATCTTTATGATTTTGATTCTTCGGGAGAAAAGAAAAGAGGGAAGTCTAGAAGGTTGACGAGAGCATGTTTTGCAGGGTCTTCTTGGTCGAACGCTGCGGCGATATCACCAAGGCGCTGGTCGAGGATCGTCTGTATCGCTCGTTCGTGTTCGTCGCTGTCTAGGTAGCTGAAATATTCTATGCAGATCTCAAGGAGTTCGCGGAAATCATCTTCGGTGTTAAGAAGGCACAATGTTTTCTTTGCTATAGGGACAAAGAGCTTGTGGGTGCCGTCCTGGACGAGGAAAGACAAGACGTCGAAGCAGAATTCTAAGTTTAAAGACGTCTTCGATGTTTTAGCGAAGAGAGAGCTTATTATCTCGGCGGATTCATCGAAATCATAGCGAGCAACAAGGCGCGCCTGAAGGAAGGTGAACCATTTTGCGTCAGAGATGTATTCTGTGAAGCCCTCGACAAGCTCAGAAGCATAAGAGGTGTTGTTATTGTCAAGCTCTTCGGAGATGAAGTCGTAAAGAAAGCTTTCGATGTCATTGGCGCAGTTGGCGGTGAGAGCGGTGAAGATCTCGGAAGGTTTCCCACCTTCGTCGATGTTCTCGTCAAGGATGATCTGTAGGTTCGCGATGAGGTCTTCGAGATGTTCGGTGTTTTCTACATCTCCGCGGTCGTAGCTGTTGATGCTGTGGTCAAGCTCGTCGCAGAAGACAGAAAACGAAAGCTTCTCGGGGATGAAACGACGCCATAACTCGAAGACAAGAAGATATATCTGATCTTGTATGACGATCTCTTCCGTGGTGTCGATAAAAATATCAGCGAGGTCTTCGGGGGTGTCATATTTATTTGAGAGTACAAGGAAATTATCAATCTCTAGGGCGATATCAAGATTGTCGAGACGTAATAATATCTCTTCGGTGTCGAGAGCTCTATAGTCTTCGACCTGCCACTTTTCGACGTCGAGAGTATCGTCGCGAAAGTAATTCATTAGTAATAGATTGTATAGCGCCCGACGTTCCATTTCCATAGAACATAACCTCACAGATTGTTTTACTTTTTATCGTATGCTTTTTATCGCAGCCTATTCAATTTTTCGTTCATAATAGTTTTTACTTCGCAGATTTTTTTTTCTAGGCTTGATATTTTAAAGGAGACATCATCGTAATGATCTATGATAGAACGAAAAGAAGCACCATGAGTATTCCGTGGATCCTCAAGGCTTTTGACATTAGATTCGTTATTATATGCTTTTTCGTTCATACTATGGAGAATGTGTTTTGTGTTACCATCATATGTAGCGTAAACGATGATATTAAAGCTACATTATTTCTACTAACTCTATAGATATATACCCTATATCGCCCGAAGGCGTCGCAATTTTTATCCACGGAGCTTTGTCAGTGGCGTCGAGGATCTTGACGGTGATGCCGGCAAGGAGAGGCTTAGCAGTGACGCTTTTGTAGTGGTCTCCGGCGTCACAGCGCAGCACTGTAGGATCTATAACGATACCTCGTGAGTGTGCAGTGGTGATGCTTGTCATTGCGCTTAAGAATAATATGGCGGCTAGAGCCGTAAACCATAGAGCTATAAGTTTTATTCGTCGCCGTCGCTGCCATAAGAATAAAGACCACAATGCCGTAGCGGCAACGGTGAAGATTGTGAAAAGCACAGACCTTTCTTTGAAAGAAAAGACTTTATGGAAGAATAATAGCGTAGTAGTAATATATCGCGGATTTTCGGGGGCGACGCCAGCTTTTTTCAGCGATAAAGCAAGATGATGCCGTATCTTTTTCTCGCGAGGAAGAAGTTTTAAGGCTTTGTTATAATAGACGATAGCGTGTGGGTATTCGCCAAGATGAAAATAGCAGTTGCCAATGTTGTAATATAGCTTTCCATATGACGGATATTTTTTTTCTGCTTCGGAGTATAGAAGAAGAGCTTCGTTGAAAGCAGCAGAACGGTCAGCAAAGGTTTCGGCGCGCTCGCCGGCAGTATAGCTTTCGTATGCTGTAGCAAGGATGTCGTCAGAAGCATCGACGAAAGAATGTATTAGCATCGCAGATATTATTAGCAAAAAGATTTTTTTCATATGGAGTCCTCAAAGAATATATGGCGTGCCTGTTTTATTACGTCGTTGATATCAACACCTTCTTTTTTTAGGAAACGACGCTCGTCGATCCCCTCGAAGAAAAGACGCACTGCACCACAGCGCCCTTCGCGAGGAAGATGGGAAAATGTTCCGCCATCGATATGATGTCCTTGTTCTTGGAGGCGTAGAATAAAAGCTTTCTCCAGAGCAGCGAAGAACTTCTGCTCCTCGTTTTTTACGGCGAGGGCATGATAAAAAAGCTCTGTACTGCCGATGCCTTGACTTTTTTTCTTCTTCATAATATTCCGCATAACAGCCTGAAAAATTATCACGATAAAAGCAAAAGGAGCAAGCCATAGGATGCTATTATTTTCGAATGGCGATGACGATAGCTGTTTGTCAGAAAGAATTTCATTGCCGGCAAGGACGATAAGTCCTGGAGTGTAGATGTCGTCATCATCGTCGATGATCGCTGTAGCGATGTCGGAAGATATAGATATAGGAAGCACCGTTATAGGAAGAAGCCCGAGAGTTTGTGTGATATAACGTTCTTTTGTCGGAGAGAACGACGAAATTTCAATAGAAGGGATAAAGGAAACGTCGGAAGATAAAGGACGTAGCTCTATCTTGAAGGTTTTTTTGTTGCCTTCGGTTTTTATGTCAGGAGGGAGGTCGCTGATACGGAAAGCTCTCTGGAATTCCGGAAGCTGCCGTATTTCAGGAAACTGTACCGTCGAAAGAGGGCCGTCACCGACGAACGACACCTCAACGACGATCTTGTCGCCGACGTGAACTTCCTCGGGAGTAACCATCGTTATCGTCGCTGTATATTCGCCGATAGCACCAGAGAATGACGGCGGGCGCCCTTTTTCTGGGAAGTCTGCCACCGTTATCGTCATGGCCGGCGTAGCGGCACGAAGAGGGGCGCCGAGGTATGTCTTCCTGCCAAAGAAATCCTGCCGGTATGACTTTCCTTCTATAACAGAAGGTTCGAAGGCATGCTCTCCGGGTTTTGTTGCTTCGACGTCTTGGAGGATCTCTTTGACGTTGTATCCTCCGTTGGAGTATGCCCTGATGCGATGAGCCCCTGTATTGCGGAAGCCTTCGGCGTCGAGAAAGGGAAGGTACTCATAAGTGATCTCTACGGGGTCTTTAGAGAAGATCCTATAGACGAAAGTAGCGCTCTGTCCAGGATATAGACGCTCAGGGCCTTCGAGCGATGCTTGTAAGCGGAAAGATTCGTCGCTGGCAACGTCGGCAATGACATAACTTATCGCCGAAGATCGGTGTTTTTCACCGCCGATGACGACAGATATCGGCATAAGAGTATGAGCGCCGATATCCTGCGGCGGAATGAAAAAACGGTATCTTGAATTCGTTGTATTCGACTCGCTGCGCTTGCCATTGATGATAGAGACAGAAGATTGATACGAGTCATTGAGGAATTCGACAGTAAGAGGCTTGCCTTCGAGGAAGAAGGTGCCGATATCAATTTCTTCTTCGCCGTCGTGAGAGATATTTATCATCCCTTCGATAGGCCTGTCTACCGTAGAGGATTCGTCATTAATACGTACTGTAACAGTGACGTCGGCATATACGGAAAAAAAGAAAAATATATACAACGGCAAAAGAAATGCCAGAGGTCTTCGTAGCATTACCATGGGTGCTGTCCTTGTTTTATCGGCTTTTTATTGGTTTCATGGATAGTGTCTTCTTGGTCCATTTGCTTCAAAAGAAACATGACGTCGTTGAAACTGTTTTCTTCAGCAGGGCTTATGTTTTCAGCGTCTTGTTCATCGCCACCATCATTATCAACGAGATCGTCGAGATTATCATTGCCATTATCATTATCCTGATTTTCATCACTATTGTCAGCATCGCTGTTATTTTCTTGCTGTTTCTTAAGAAGGTCGTAAGCGGCAATAAGCTCTTCGGTGCTTTCTCCTATAGTGTCGATATCAAAAAGGTCTAGCGCCGAAGAGTAATGATGTTGAGCTTCACGAAAAGAAGCCTCTTCATCGGCGGGTATTTTATCATCAAGAGCATCCCAAACTTTTCTCCACGGCAATGTTTCTTTACCAAGGCCTTCGAGATGGTGTTTTTTTGTGGTTTTGTTGGCGTCGGCGTTGTCAAGCGTTATAGTTTCTTTTATTAGACTCTCGAGATGTTCTGCTATGGTGTTGCAGCCCTCTTCGAAAGACAAAGACGACAGCCATTGTTCATAATTCTGCTGCGATAATTTCGATAATAGATTTTGTAGGAGATTTTTCGTGTCTTCGAAATTTTTAGGAGACACTGCAGAGTCTTCGCCGTAGAGCTCGGCGGCGATAATGTATTTCTTTTGTGCCTCTGCTATTGTGGCAACGCCTTCTGTGGCAAGCGCTATAGCTCGAGAGATGTCTTCGTCGGAGAGGCTTTGTGCATACCCTAGAAGAGCAGAAGCTTTGGTGTATAGAGTATATGCTGAAACATGCGGAGGGATATCGACGATGTCTAGCGCGCGCGAGCAATATGAAAGGGCATCTTCCCAATGTTTTTCGGCGACGAAGATCTCTGCGATGTTGGTGATAACGACGCTGCGCTCTATAGGAGATAAATTATTGTCGAGAGCACGATTATACTCTTCTATAGCACGAAACGGCTGCCCTACATGATACAACGCCTCAGCCTCTTTGATGATGTCGTCGCTGCCATGGGAGTATAACGCGGAAGAAAAGGCAAAGAAAAATATTATGACAAAAACTTTGTTTTTCATAACACCCTCCTTTTTCTGTGTATCGCTGTTGCAAAGAGATAGTATGTCAATGCCACTATAGCAAAAGCTAGAGGTGTCTGGTAATATAGGTCATAGTATATTTCAGCATTCTTTTCTACAGACCGCATGACAGCATTGGTGACGGCATAGGAAGACTCTTCTTCGATGTAAGGGCTATCGTTTTCTATTGTACCAATAATGTCTTCTGCGATGATAAGCGGTGAAGCATCATTGGCGAAATAGTAGCGACCACGGCCTTCATCGCTGAGAGCACGAAGAAGACCTTCGTCGAGAGAGGAGCGTACAGTGTTGCCGTCGAGAGTGATGTCAGGGATGATATCACCGCTATGGCTTCCGACGCCTATGCAGAAAGTTCTAAGATTCAAATCCTCGGCACCACGGAGACACTGCGTTATTGCCAGCATCTCAGTTTTTCTGGCGCTGCCGGATAAACCTTCTAGACGAGTGTCGCCACCATCGGTGACGATAATTAGAGTGCGCGCCTTATCGACACCACGCTGTAGGTGCTTTTCTTTTACGGTGTCGAGAGCTTCCAAGATGTCAGTGCCGGCGACGTCGCCTTCGTTGATAGAAGCCTTTTTGAGCATAAGCCTGAAGAAAAGCGTGTCCACCGTAGGAGGCACTAACGTGGTGACTTCCGAGGTGAAAGCATAAAGCGATACTGACTGCCCACGTAACATCGTGCAGCATTCGTCGATGATATCTTTTGCATAGTCAAGACGCGATGTTCCTGTTCTCATATCAGCAACAGACATAGACGCCGACGCATCTAATAAGAAGATAACATCGTGGGCTTTGCGACGACGCGATATGGTAACGCTTACATCATCGTCAACATCCTCGAAGGAGGCCTCTGCAATAATATTGACATCGTCATCATCGGCGTTGAGATATTGGATATTTCCACGAGGGTCCATAAAAGCCAGCACAGCAGAAACCCATACGACACACAGCGCTATAGCACGAAACAGTCGAAGCCTTCGCTCAGGAAGGACCGCGATCTTTTTTAGAGAATCCTTGTCGGCAAAAGCTTTTAGATCTCGCTCTCTGCAATAATATTCATATACGATAACAGCAGCGATGGGAGCCAAAAGCAGCATAAAATACGATCCTTTAGGGACGCCGTAGACGATAGCATCGAAAAACATCATAGTGTCCTCCTGAAGAATAAAGCCTCCGAAAACACAGCGAACAATAACATCACAAGACCAGCGCCAATAAGACCATGATAATATGATTTGTGGCGGCGTGGGGCCTCGTCTTTAACGACGACGTCTTCATGGATGGCGATGACGGTATCTTCTCCGCCGGGAAGCTCTGACGTTTCAAGGGCGTCGATCTCAGAATATATATTCTGGAGGCTCTCAATGTTATCGGCGATGAAAAGCTTGCCGCCAGTAGCTTCAGCGGCATCATGCAACGCTTTGCGCTGTAAAGAATAACGAGGATGGCGGATTATTGGCTCTATGTCGATGATATAGGTCTTTATGTCATTGTCACCAGCATACTGCGCAGCAGCAGATAAAGACATCTCACGAAGAGGATGCCCAGCATCGAGAGGGCTGGGATGCTGAATGCCGTCAGTGACGACGACGATGACGGTGTTTTTTATGTCGTAAGAAGGGGAGTCGTCACCGATAAGGTCTCGAGAGAAATGCTTGGTAGCAGCAATAAGGTTCGCCGTCTTGAAGATAGCATAGCCTATGGCAGTGCCGTCTTCGTCGCGGTATTGTACGACATCAAGATCATCGAGATTATCAAGGATGGCACCATGGTCGAGAGTAAGAGGTGCTACGACGGTAGCAACGCGTGCGAAGCGTATTATCCCTATCATATCATTGCCATGGCCAGGAAGGCCAGAAGCCCTGTCTCCGGCGATAAACTTCTTTGTAGTGTCTTTTAGCGCAGCGATACGAGAGATGTTGCCATTGGAGCTAGAAAGCTTTTCTAGCATGGAACTCGAGCAGTCAAGGACAAGATATAAAGCAATGCCTTCGGTGGGAAGCGGCTCTATATCATAACGCTCGTCGTCGAAGCCGTCGACAATATCATTAGAACCATTACCGACAAGATGTGGATCGATGAAGGCAATGACAAAAAACGCCAAGGCGACAAAATAACAAAGCCTAGGGATGAATATAAGCCGTTCTTTAACACTGCTTGGAATGTTGGTAAGAACGTCGAGACTAGAATATGCGATATGATGGTTTTCACGGCGACAACGAAATACGTATAGCACGACACCAACGCCAACAAAAAAAATAAGGGCGATGAAAATAGCAACAATATCAAAAAGTAAAGTCATACTGAACCTGAACAATATTTATTAACTGATTTTACGTGATATCCAGAATTTTTCACCACAACGAAGCGCATATTCATTTATCAATTTATAATTGATGTTACGCGCTACCGATTTTTTCACCACAGAGCACACAGAGAGCGCCCACCGCGCAGAGCGCGCGCAGCGGACGCACAGCTGTCGCCATTGTCGTTGATTGTGCTTCCTTTCTTTGTTTTTCCTATAGCAAACGTAAAGATATAATCTTACTCTTACGACAACGGCGAGAGGGGGCACTGCCGTGCCCGGGTTTATTCAATGTTCAATGAAAAAGGGGGTCTGGGGGAGAATCCCCCAGCCATGTTCTTTTTCCTCTCTGTGTTCTCTGTGACTCTGTGGTGAAAAATCCTATTCCGAAATTCCTTCTTAATAATGGCTATCGCGTAAGGTCAGTTATAAGTATTTAATGCTCCGAACTCCGAACTCTGAACTTATTATGCGACAAGAACCTTGCTGATATGGTCTTCGGTGAGAGGGAGCTTCTTACGTAGGATGCGCATAGCTTGCTGGCGACGGCGGCGTGTGTCTTTGTCTTGGGCATAAGAAGATAGACACTCTTGTATATGGTGGGCTTTGGTGAAATTTCCTGCACGAGCTTCACAGGCACTAAGGATCTCCCAAGATAGGGGACTGGAGTTTAACATCACAGCTTGGTGTGCCATAGCAAGGCCGTCGTCATCGGAAAGCGAGGAGCTTAACCCTACACCATAAAGCCACGCCAGAGAAAGATATCCGGAAACATGGCGGGGGAAAGCGTCGGCGAGCTTGAGATATACTCCCTCGGCGTCTTCCCATAGACGATGCTGCTCAAGGCAATACCCCAGGAAAGCAAGAAGCTGTGGAGAGCGCACGCCCTTCTTCAAGGCCGCCTGTAGATACAGCCTCCCATGGTCGTATTGTTGCGTCATGACAGAACATATCCCCGCCTGGTGGAGGATATTTGCGTCGCCGAGGTTCCACGCCTCGACACTGCGATATAAGATTAGAGCTTTGTTAAAGAAGCCTTTCGCCTCGAAACATTCACCAAGGCCTAAAACAGCATCGGTGGCGGAGTCGTCGAGACGTACTATCTCAGAAAAACAGCGCTCGGCATCGTCCCAATGCCTAAGGCTCTTGTGACAGAAACCTATGCGATATAAAACATGATGATTGCTCCAGCCACACTCTTGAGAGCGAAGATATAAGACGAGAGCTTTGTCGTAACCCCGCCACGAAAAATGACAGTCGCCGGCAAGGGCAAGAAGCCTGCCGTTTCGGGATGTTTCAGTGATGTTCTTGAGGACGTCCCACGCCTCGAAGGGCTTGTCGTTATGGAAAAGCGCCGAAGCGAGGTCAAAGAAATCATCTTCATTACGAAGAAGAGGAGCACGGGAATTTAGAGCTTTTAAGGCTTCGTCATAGTTTCCAGACTCCATAAGAACACGGGCGCGCTCTTGGAGAAGTGAAGGATGTGAAGGGTGATTAATAAGAGCTTTATCGAGGAAAGAAAGGGCTTTTTCCCACTGTTTTGTGCCACGAAGAACTTGCGAATAAAAAAGAGAGGTTTTAAACCCTCCTTTTTCTACGGCGACAAGAGGGGAAAGAACGGCGTCGGCAGCGTCCCAGTCGCGTAGAGCAACAAGACGTTCTGCGTTTTCTAGGGCATCACTGATCGCATGGCTTGCTCTATGACGGTAAAGCAGCCAAAAGCGGAGCGAAAAAAGCCCCGAAACAATGGCGAAGAAAACTACTATAAAATAAACCAACGTAATAGCACCTTAAATTGGTATTATCCGCATTTAAATAATAAATACCATCTTTCACCATTTATTCGCCAGGTTAAAGTGAATATTTTATGCTTATTTATGCTTTCCTAGCCTTTGTCCCATAAGACCACGAACTTCGAGTCCCTGCTCCGAGGATTTGACAAGGTCTTCATCGAAGACAATAGTATCGGGTTTGAAGAGAAGTATTATAGTAGAGGCGCCGAAGGAGAAGAACCCTTTCTCGTCGCCTTTTTTTGCAGACACGTTACATTCGTATGTCTGTGTTATCGATCCGACATTAGTGGCGCCGACCTCGAGGTAAAGTACAGTATCAAAAGTTTCGGTATTCAAAGCGCAAACAGTACGCTTATTTTCCATGAAGATATCGGCGTTCTTCTTAAAGGCCACTGGGTTAACAGAATACAACCACCCGTTGATGAGGTGCGAAGGGCCGGGGATGCAGTCGCAAGGGAAATGAAACCTATGATAATCAGCAGGACACAGCCTTGCGATAACCATACTTCCGGCAGCATAGTCTTTGGCAAGCTCTTCGTTTTTTAGAAGCTTAGAAAGGTCGAGAGAATGGCCTTTGACGAAGAATTCTTCGGCGACATCAAGATGCTGGTATACGGTATACCGCGCATCGGCAGGGAGCATAGCGACGTCATCGCCGACGGTAATAGGGCGCGCTTCTTTTGTTAGCTTCCTGCTGAAAAAGTCGTCGAAAGACACAAAACTGTCAATATCATCGGCGAACTCCTTAACATCGATGTCGAAGCCCTCAACAAAAGGGCGTATCTTCTTCGTAGTGCGATGCCTTCGCTGCAGCCATCCATATAGTGCAGAGAATATCGGCGTCTTCGAGATGAAGAGGGCAATAGCGCCGAAGATCTTATTGAGGAGGCCGCTACCATAAGGTATCGTTATCCACATAGCCCCCAGGACTTTTTCTGTTTTCTTTGCGCCGCTCTTCCTGTCGAGATAATTTACTTCTTTCATAAGACTCTTGAAATTTAAGGGGTTATCATATATCATCAAAGAATATTTTTATAAAAAACAACTATACCATAATGGACTTTGTTCATCAAACACCTAAAGAAGGCGATACTATCGCCGCCATCGCTACACCACCAGGATCTGGCGGCGTCGCTATCATAAGGATATCAGGGCCTAACGCCCTCGACCTTGCAGACAGGTTTTTTTCTGGGAAAGTAAAAAGCTACACCACCCACACAGCACACTATGGCAAAGTCCTTGGCGCCGACGGCGAAGTCATCGACGATGCCCTTCTTCTCGTTATGCTCGGAGAAAAATCATACACCGGCGAAGATACCGTAGAAGTCCACTGCCACGGCGGCAGCCTGATAGCACGCGCAGTCCTCGAGACCTTCATCACCGGCGGCGCGCGGATGGCACAGCCCGGAGAGTTTACCTTTAGAGCATTCATGAGCGGAAAGCTCGACCTCGCACAAGCAGAAGCGGTGCAAGAGCTCATCGCCGCACAAAGCTCCTACGCACTAAACGCCGCAGGAAGTCAGCTGCAAGGAGCTCTCTCGAAAAAAATACAAGGCTTCCAACATGACCTCACCGATATCGCAGCGATACTAGAAGCATGGGTGGACTTCCCTGAAGAAGACCTAGAATTCGCCCCACGAGAAGAGCTTTGCGAGAAGCTCAGCGACGCCGAAGACTCAATAAAAAGACTCCTAGACACCTTCCATGACGGTAAAGTCGCCCACGACGGCATAACGATGTGTCTAGTAGGAGCTCCTAACGTCGGTAAATCTTCGATAATGAACGTGCTCCTAGGAAAAGACCGCGCTATAGTGACGCATATCCCAGGAACGACGCGCGACGTCTTAGAAGACAACATAAAACTTAACGACCTGCACTTCCGACTTCTCGATACCGCAGGGATACGTGATGACGCAGAACTAATAGAACGCGAAGGGATACGTAAAACCCATGAAGCAATACAAGAAGCTGACCTTATACTCTTCGTCCTAGATGTGACAAAAGGGATAGAAGCCTTCGAAGCGAAGATGCTAGCAGAACTCCCGCACAATAGAACGATATGCGTCTGGAATAAAAAAGATATGCCCCACGAAGCCCTCGAAAGCATCAACATCGCCGCTACAGTAGAAGTCTCGGCACTGCAAAACAAAGGCTTCGACGATCTTAAAAATGCTATCGACAAAATCGTATGGGATAAAGGCCCTCCATCGAAAGAAGAAGTCCTCGTGACAAGTACCAGACATAAAGAAGCCCTAGCACATGCTCTAGAGGCAGCATCACGCGTTCGCGAAGGTCTAACTACCGACGTGTCTCCAGAATTTCTCGCTAGCGATATGCGAGAATGCCTTAACGCACTAGGGTCGATAATCGGCACAAACATCACCGAAGATATCCTCACAACAATATTCTCGAAGTTCTGCGTAGGGAAATAACCAAATGAACTCAAAAGCACGAAAGATCACGCAAATCCTCGACGAACTATATCCACATCCAGAAATACCACTGCACCATACCACCCCATACACACTACTGATAGCCGTACTCCTCTCAGCACAGTGCACAGACAAACGTGTAAACAGCATAACACCAGAACTATTCGCCCTCGCCAATAACCCACAAGACATGGCACGCCTCGGCATCGCCACAATACAGAAAATAATACACACATGCGGACTAGCACCAACAAAAGCCCGCGCAATACACGCCCTATCAAAGATCCTTATAGAAAAACACAACGGCATCGTACCCGACAACTTCAAAGACCTAGAAGCCCTCCCAGGCGTAGGACATAAGACCGCCTCAGTAGTGATGGCACAAGCATTCGGTCACGACGCATTCCCCGTAGACACACACATACATCGCTGCGCAAAAAGATGGGAATTAACCTCAGGGAAAAGCATCGCCCAAACAGAAAAAGACCTAAAAGCCATCTTCCCCAAAAAAAGCTGGTCAAAGATCCACTTGCAAATCATCTACTACGCACGCCAATACTGCACCGCCCGCAACCACAACACCACAACATGCCCCATCTGTCAAGTGTCAAGGGCTCCGCGCCCTTGACAATCCGCGACAAGGGGTCTAGACCCCTTGTATCCCCGCGGCAAAGCAAAGGAGCGATGGCGAAACGCCATAGCGCCTTTGCTTTGCCTTTGCCGTCATCACCATCGAAACGATGGCGATGAGGTTTTTCTACGCATTAGTAGAGGCAAATAAATATTTTACTCAATACATTGAGTAATTTTACTCAATACATTGAGTAAAATGGTTGACTTCTCCGAGGCGCTGTGTTAATATTATAAATATATTGAAAAGAGTGCTTTTTGGAGGGCGCCATGAAGAAAAGATCTATATACAAGCATCTTATTAATAGGGTGAGAGAGCCTCGTCGATTTATTCAGGTGCTTTTGGGCCCTAGGCAGGTGGGGAAAACCACTTTAGCCTTGCAGGTTTCAAAAACTTTACGTAGGCCGATTCATTATATTTCTGCTGATCTTGTGACTTTACAAGATTTAGTTTGGCTAGAACAGCAGTGGGAAGTTGCGAGAACAAAGGTGAAAAAAGAAAAAGGGGCTGTATTAATCATTGACGAAGTGCAGAAAATTCCTCATTGGTCTGACATGATAAAGTCTTTGTGGGATCAAGATAGTCGTAATGGGGTTAATTTACATGTTATCATTCTTGGTTCATCGCCATGGTTAGTGCAAAAAGGACTTACAGAGAGCCTGGCGGGGCGTTTTGAGGTTATTCCTGTTACTCATTGGTCTTATGCAGAGATGCAGAAACATTTCGGTTGGTCGTTGGAGCAGTATATTTATTTTGGAGGATATCCTGGTGCGGCACCTCTTGTAGATGTCAAAGATCAGTCGCGATGGAGTCATTATATCAATGATTCGTTAATTGAAACGACGATTTCTCGTGATATCTTGCTTATGAAGCAGGTGAATAAGCCAGCATTATTAAGAAGACTATTTCAGCTTGGCTGTAATTATTCTGGGCAGATTTTATCGTATAATAAGATGATAGGACAACTACAAGATGCAGGGAATTCGACGACATTAGCACATTATCTTGATTTATTGTCGGGTGCCGGCTTGTTGGAAGGCTTACAGAAATATGCACAACAAAATGTTAGACGGCGTGGATCGAGTCCGAAATTTTCGGTGTTCAATACAGCGTTGATGTCAGCACAATCGGCTAAAACATTCGATGAGGCTCGCTCAGATCATGAATATTGGGGTAGGCTTGTTGAGTCATCTATTGGTGCTCATATTTTGAACTCCATCAGGGGAACACAGATAGAGGTATTCTATTGGCGAGAAGGCGATAAAGAGGTGGATTTTGTTTTGAAGAAAGGGGATAGGATTACAGCAATTGAGGTGAAGTCGGGGACAAAAAAAATGAAAGAATCGGGCATGGATAAATTTGTAAGTGCGTTTCGTCCCGACTGCGTTCTTCTTGTAGGAAATAATGGAATACCCGTGCAGGATTTTCTTAGTTCACCGATTTCTGATTTTATCTAGATAGCGGTAGATCCATGCCTTACCAGATCATTATGCTAGAACAGTATGTTGCTGACCTATTTATCATCATCATCGCGTAGCGATGGTGATGACGGCAGAGACAAAGCAAAGAGTGAAGGCAGTTTCTGCCTTTGCTCTTTGCTTTGTCGTGGGGATGCAAGGGGTCTGGACCCCTTGCCGCGGGTGGCGGGGCGCGGAGCACCGCCATTAGTTAGATGTGTTTTAGTGAGGTTGTGATGAGTTCTAGTAGTGGGAGGGTGTCGTTGGTGGTTCCTGAGAGGGTTTTGTTTATGGCTTTTTCTACGGATTTTTTGTTATAGCCGAGGTTTGTGAGGGCGCTTATGGCGTCTTCGATATCTTTTGATTGTGGGGTGGCTTTTGTTGTGGAGAAGCGTGTGCAGATGTTGTTGATGGAGGAGAATTTGTCACGGATGTCTATTACGAGGCGTTCTGCGGTCTTTTTCCCTATGCCTGGGGTTTTTGCTATGAGGGCAGTGTCGTTGGTATTTATTGCGGTGTGTAGTGCTTCGGCGTCGAGGCTGCTTATTAGGGCGAGAGCCATCTTTGGTCCTATCCCTGATACTGTTAGGAGGAGGTTAAAGATATCGCGCTCTTGTGTCGTCAGGAAGCCGTATAGTGCTTGGAAGTTCTCGCGTATTATGAAGGAGGTATGCAGGGTAATATCAGCTTCTGTTGCGGGCATTTTTCCGTAGTCGCTGGCGCTTATGAATATTTTATATCCTATACCGTTGACGTCTATTATTGCGTGTGTGGGGTATAGCTCGAAGAGCTCACCTTTTACGAAATCTATCATTTATTTAGCCTCTGAAGTTTTACATTTCATATTTTTCATGCCAGTTATTATGTGCGGCGTTGCTATGGCATATTGCCAGTGCCAGGGCGTCGGCGGCATCTTCTGGCGGTTCTTTTGCTAGTTTTAGAAGGACTTTAATCATGTTTTGCACTTGATGTTTTTTTGCGTTGCCTTGTCCTACTGCGGCGAGTTTTACTTTAGAGGGTGTATATTCGAATACGGGGATGCCTCGCAGTGTCGCTGCTAGTATTGCCATGCCTCGTGCCATCCCGAGTTTTATTGCGCTTTGCGGGTTTTTACCGACGTATTGCGTTTCGACGACGAGGGCGGTGGGGTTGTGTTTATCTAGGAGGACGCATATTGCGTCGAAGATTATTCGGTATCGTTGTGAAAGTTTATCTTTTCTTGGTGGGCGTATACATCCGTAGTCGATGACGTTATGCGAGCGAGGGTTTGTGGCATCGATGATGCCATATCCTGTTACTACTGTTCCTGGATCTATTCCGATGATAATCACGGTTAAACCCGTGGTTGCGATCTATCTTTTCTTTAGCGCCATAGAGTTAGGTAAGATGGCTCAGTGCACGACAAGCGGATAGTTGTAACTATTCGCGAGGAGTAAAATGAGCCAGATTGCCTGACACTATGGATGCTATAGGAAATAGATCTGTTTTTAAAGCCCTGACAAGAAATTTTAACTACGTAAAGATAAATATCTTAAGCCATCGCTACTTCTTATTATTTTTATTTGCTCGTTTGCCTTTATCTTGCTTCACCATATCTCTTTTTGCAGCAGCGCATCTACTTTGCTTCTATCCTCGCGAATGTTTTAACATTCGCTCGTCTTTCATCTTCGTATCTGTACCACTGCAAAAATTCTATGGTAAAGGATAGGTCGCAATCACGGGTTTTAAAACAGGTTTTCTTTATGTTTTCCATCTTGCTGTGTATCTTCGCCGAAGATTTCCTGCTGCACTCGTGGCGGCGATGTCTCTATGGTGTCGGTGGCGATGCCGCCGTCGAAGGCATTCTGGAAGTTTTGTTGTTGCGGCTGCTGTTGCTGCTGTAGCTGCTGCTGAGGGACTCCCAGGGCATTTTTTATGTTGGAGAAAACGCCTTTAAGCTGCTGGTATTCGCCTTGTACCTGTTCTAGTTCTTTCATCCGTCGTGTGTTGCGCTCGTATTTCTCGTTGAGGGAGGAGTATTGTTCTTCGTGATGTTTGACTTTTTCTTCGGCAGTTTTGACGCTTTCTTTTACGAAGGCATGCATTCTTTCTTCATTGGCGGTAAGGATTTTTATCTTGTCTTGCTGCTGTGTTAGCGTCGTGGTATATTCTGTGGCGCGGTTTTGAAGCTGCATAGAATAAACTTTCTGCTTCTCAACGTAGTCTTGGAGCATGGTATTCTCTTTGACTTTCTTGGCCATGTGGTGTTGCGCTTGCTTGATATACAGGTCTTTGTCGTAGACTTTCTTCTGTAGGACGCCGATGGTGTTTTCTAGCTTTTCTTGGTCATCGAGAATCTCTTCGATGTCAGTGGCTTTCTTCTGTAGCTCTTCGTCTTTAGTTTTCACGACGTTTTCTGTTTCGTGGATTTTTCCTTCTAATGATGTTTTCTCGTCGAGGGCTTCTTGTAGGCTCATCGTCGCTGCAAGGAATTTCTCTGAGAGCTCGGTGTGTTTTCCTTCGAGGGAGGATTTTTCTTCTGCGATGACGCTGCTATTTTCTAGGGCTTTTTGATATATGGTGATCTCTTCCGAGAACCTTGTCACTACGGCATTGTGAGAGTCTTTTTGTACTGACATCTCTCTTTCTTTGTCGCGCAGCTCTTGTTTTATTATGTCTAGCTGTCCGACTGTTTCGTGGAGGTCTTCGATATCTTTTTCTAGGGACCTTCGTTCTTCTGCTGCTGCGGAGACTTTTGCGTTGAGACGCTCGTTTTCGTTTGAAATCGCGTCGTATCGGTCGTGGAGGTTCGACAGCTGATGTTTGTTCTCTGCGACGGCATTGTCGGCGGCTTTTAGAGCTTGCTCCAGCTGTTCCGTATGCTGCCTAGAGCTGTCGTTGTCGCCGGAAGACTCTTTTATACGATCTTCTAGCGTTGCTATTGTTGCCGTGAGGGTTTTATTTTCGGTGCGTAGCTCATAATAGCGTTCTTCTAGGGAGGCTTTCTCTTCGACGATGGCGTCGTAGCGCTTCTCGATGTCGAAGGCTTTCTCCTGCCCGCGCGATAGCGCTGCTTTTATGGTATTAAGGTCGCAGGAAAGCTCTTCGAGGCGAAGGCTTTTCTCGAGAAGGCTTTCTTCGGCCTTATTTTTGTCTTCGACAGAGAAGCTCTCTGTTGTCATCGTAGGTTTTGCGTCGCCGAAAGTCTGGGCGATGAGGTTTTTCTCTGTGGTGACAGTCTCGATGTTTTTCTCTAGGGAGGCGATATGCTTTTCTGCGCTGAAGAGCTTTTCTTTCGTCGTCGTCAGAGCCTCTTCTAGGGTAGCGGACCGGTCTTTTAGACCAGAAAGCGAGCCTTGGAGGCCTTCGTAGTCGTCTTGTGCTGAAGACGCTTCGTTTAGGACGAAAAGCTTCTCTTCTTCGAGGGCAAGGCGTGCTTTTTGTTCTTCGCCGAGGAGGACTTCGAGCTCATGGCGACGCATCTCTGACTCTCTATAGCGCTTCTCAAGGTCGTCGACTCCTATGGTGAAATCCTTGTCGTAGCGCGAGGCGTCGAAGAGTAAAGACGTCTTCTTCTGGTGTTCTTCTTTCTTTGCGGCGAGCTTCGTTAAAGACGTTTCTAGGGAAGAGATCTTACGGCGTGCGCTTTCTAGGGCTTTTTGTGAGGTGGCGAGTTTCCCTTCATCGGAAGCCTCTTCGGCGAGGATTTCGTTGAGACGAGAAGTTTTTCCTCGTAGCGCTTCGTTTTCGATGGAGGTATTGGTGAGCTTCTCTTTGATGACTTCGTCTTCATGTCGTAGCTTTTTGATGATATGCTTGGCGGCATGGAGGTTCTCTTCGAAGGCAGAAAGCTGCTCTTTTAGGGAGGAATTTTTTTCTTCGAGGTGGAGTATGACGTCGGAATTTTTCCGTTCGGAGGTCTTACTTTTTTTTAGCAATGCCTGTGTTTTTTCTACTACTCCGTAGAAATTGTTGTGTTCTTCTTGTAGCGTAGAATGTTTTTTCTCTAGAGAAGAGTATTTCTCTACTAGGGATTTAGAAGCATGCTGTAAGGCCTGGAACTTATCTTTTTTCTCCTGCAGGTCTGTTTCTTTTATCGCTAGGGAGATGCGAGCCTTTTCGAGGTCTTTCTCGAGGATATGTATTGCCGTGTCTTTCTTGGCGTCGTCGATACGCCCGGCTTTAAGCTTACGTATTGTGGCGTGAGCTTTCTGACATAACGCTGTGAGCTCGTCGTTCTCTGTGGAACTTTCTTTCGCGAAGATTTCTAGGCTATGGATTTTGTCTTTAAGAGCAGAGATGATAGCATCATCATGCGATACCCTAGGAGCTTCACGACGGACGGAAGTGCTACGCGCCTTCTCTTCGAAGTGTCGGTCACGGAGAGAGGTAAGCAGTTTCTTAAGCTTAGCCTTGTCAGTGGTGAGGTTGTTATGGGGATCACGACGATGAAGATCGCGAAGCTTTTCTTTGAGGACAGAAAACTTCTCTTCGAGCTCGGGGTCTCCGAGGTCGACAGACGCTATGCCATCGTTGTCATCGTGCTCTTCAATAAGAAGATCTTGTAGGATCTTTTTATAATCTTTATTCTTTGATAATGTTGAATTCAATGGTAGACTCCATGCCAATACTTGACTTGTATATAAAATCAATAGTACTCTTATAGTCGATGAGGTTTAAAAAGTGAAAGATAATTATTACCCATGATTGCGACTTATCCTTTGCCATAGGGTTTATATAGCGGATAGTTATGGCGTTTAGCGGATAGAAACTACCTATCCGCTATAAAAAGTATGGTGAAGCTAAATAATAGCAAATGGGCAAATAAAAATAATAAGAAATAGTAAGGGCATATTCATTGATCATTGTTTAATGATCATTGTTCAATGAAAAAATGAGCCATCTCACCTAACTCTATGGCGCTAAAGGAAAGATAGGTCACAATCATGGGTTATAGCAACATAAAGAATATCGTCGTTCGCATGCCGAACTGGCTTGGCGACATCATCATGGCAACGCCGGTGCTAGAGGATCTGCGAGAGAGGTTCCCCGAGGCCAATATCGTCGCTATGTGCCAGAGCAATGGCGCTGCAATACTCGAAGGTAACCCCTTCATCGATGAGATCTTCGCATATCAACGCCCCAAGACAAATAGCGAGAAAACGGCGATAATAGAGAAAATCCGCGATGGAAATTATGACCTAGGTGTCCTTACGACGAACTCCTTCTCGTCAGCATGGTGGTTTTTGCGTGGTAAGGTGAAGCAGAGGATAGGGTATACCGGAAATCTTAGGGGGTTCCTGCTTACTACGGCGATACCTTTCCCCAAAGAAAGAGAATGCCAGCACCTTGTCGATACATACAAAAACATCCTAACGCCCTTAGGAACAAAGATTTCTAAAAGCACCACGCAATGCTATGTCAGCGATGAAGAGCGTCGCCATGCAAATATAACCCTAGAAGATCTTGGTGTCCCTACCGATGCTACCATCATCGGTATCAACGCAAGCGCAGCTTTTGGTACGGCGAAGTGTTGGCTTCCCGAGCGTTTTGCCGGCCTAACACAGCGCCTCCTCGAAGACATTAACGTTCACGTACTATATTTCGGCGATGCTAGCGGGACATCGCTTATCGAGGGGATATGTTCGAATTTCACAGAAAGAGTGTATTCTATGGCGGGGAAGACATCATTACGATCGTTTATATCCCTCGTCGCGGCATGTAACGTCTTCATCACCAATGACAGCGGCCCTATGCATATCGCCGCGGCACTTAAGACGCCGCTAGTAGCAATCTTCGGCTCTACAAACGATACCACCACAGGCCCATATCAGTGGGGTACTGTTATCCACAACCGCGTGTCGTGTTCGCCGTGCTACAAAAGGGAGTGCCCTACGGACTTCCGATGTATGAGAAGTATAAGCGTCGAAGATGTATATCGCGAGACGAAGAAAGTCTTACACAACGAAGACCGCCTATCTCGTCTTGATGAACAGAAAAAGCTCCTTCTTGAAGACAAGCCAGAGACACCAAAGGTTACGCCCTATGGAAAGTGTGACGTTGTCGATATGTCGATACGTAATAGCGACGCTGTAGCCGCCGGCACTGTTGGATGCGTCATCATCGCCGGTGGAGAGGGGACACGCCTTGGGGTACAAGGACCTAAAGGGGCATTCCCAACGTCTGTGATAGAAAACAAAAGCCTTTTTCAGATGTTCGCCGAGAAGGTTGTCGCCGCAGGGAAACAAGGCGATAGAAACCTTCCTCTGGCGATAATGACTTCTTCGAAAAACCACGACGCTACGGTATCGTTCTTTGAGGAACATAATTTTTTCGGGCTTAATAGTGACGACGTTTCCTTCTTCAAACAGGGGACGCTGCCATACCTCGACGACGAAGGTAATGTTTTCTTCGAAGAAAAAGATGTCATCGCCGAAGGCCCTGATGGTAACGGCACCACGCTCAAGAATTTCTATGACTCTGGACTATGGCGACAGTGGTACGACAACGGGATACGATATCTTAACATCGTCCTTGTTGATAACCCGCTTGCTATGCCTTACGACCCGCGTCTTGTAGAATATCATATCAATAAAGGCGGTGACGTCACAGTACAATGCATAGAAAAAAAAGAGCCTCAAGAAAAACTCGGCGTCATGGCACGTAACGGCGACGATACCGTCGTCGTAGAATATACCGAGCTTTCCGAAGACGAAAAAACAGCGACAAATACCTCCGGCGAGCTCCTTTATGGGTTGGGGCACATAGGAATATATTGTCTTAACATGGACTTTGTCGAGAAGGTAGCGACACATAAAACCCCTATGCCTCTACACCTTGCATATAAGAATGTTAAAAAAATCGACGGCGATACCATGGCATGGAAATTCGAAGCGTTTATCTTCGACATCCTTCAGTACGCAGAAAATGTTAACGTCGTACTTTATCCACGCGATAAATGCTTCGCGCCGCTTAAGAATAAAGACGGCGATGACAGCATAAAAACTGTTCATGAAGCATTACAGCATTATGACTCTGCAGCATTTAAAGAGCTCTTCGGCAGAGAAACAACGGTGCCGACAGAACTTTCGCAGGAGTTCCACTACCCGACACAACGCCTTATCGACGCATGCCGAGAAAGCGACGTCGCCGGAGGGTATATCGAGGAAAGAAGTATAATATCGAGGGAAAAATAATGAAAATTATCACAGCACAAGAGATGGGACGCATAGAAAAAATGGCGTATGATGATGGCGCCAAAGAAAAAACGTTCATGAAAAATGCAGGGACTGGCGTAGCACAAGAAGTGCAGCAGTATGTCTTCGACGGACATCTTAAGAAAAACGTTACGATAGTATGTGGTAAGGGCAACAACGCTGGCGATGCATATGTCGCAGCGATAATTTTTAAACGCAAAAAATATGCCGTGAAAGTCTTACAGCTTTTCCCCATAGAAGAATGCTCGCCGCTACTGAAAGAAAATTATCACGGTTTTATCAAAGAAAAAGGTCATGTTACCTTCGTCGAAGATGTCAGCGATATTACCTTCGACGATGAAACCGTCATTATCGACGGCATCCTCGGAACGGGCTTCCACGGCAACGTCGAAGGCTTCCTCGATGCAGTAATAACAAAGATCAACAACTCAAAACTTCCCGTCATCGCCATCGATATGCCTTCAGGATTAAATGGCACGACAGGAGAAGCCGGCGATACTGCAATACGCGCCACCAAGACGATATCCCTAGGACTTCCCAAAACAGGGTTTTTCATCAGCAACGGATGGGACTGCGTCGGAAAACTACAACACGTTGACTTCGGCCTAGAACAAAAATATATCGAAGAAGCCGACAGCACACTATCGATGCTTGTCGAAGATGATATGAAGCCCCTTATGCCAGAAATTATACCATCACGAAACAAATACCAGGCAGGGTATGTCGTAGGGATAGCAGGGTCGCCAGGGATGGCAGGGGCCGCGATGCTCGCCGGAGAAGCTTCACTACGCGGAGGTGCAGGGATAACGCGCGTCTTCCACCCAAAAGGCATGGAAGCCGAGATGGCAGAAGCACCATACGAGCTGATAACACAAAGCTACACAAACAATGACATAAACACTGTCGCAGAAGCCCTTAACAAAGCCTCTGCAGTGTTCGTAGGGCCAGGAATAGGAAAACAGCCCGCAACGAAAGAGTTCTTAAAAGAAATTATCCGCGAAATAAAAAAGCCGTGCGTCTTCGATGCCGATGCCCTTAATATCATCGCAGAAGATAACACTATACAAATACCAAAAGGCGCAATACTGACCCCACACGTCGGTGAGATGTGTAGGCTCCTCGGAAAAGAAAATACCAAAACCATCGACGAAGACTTCCTAGAACAATGCCAGAAATATAGCGACGACAAAAACATCACAGTAATACTAAAAGGTGGACCGACATTCATATTCCACCCCGAAACAACGCCCGTCGTCAATACCTTCGGAGACCCGGGAATGGCCACTGCCGGCAGCGGCGACGCCCTCACAGGCCTTGTAGCAGCACTGCTAGCACAAAAACTAAAACCATACGACGCCGCACGACTAGCAGTATACCTCCACTCCTACGCAGGAGAATGCGCAGCACAAGACCTTACATCATACTGCATGACAGCCTCAGACATAATAGAATACTTCCCCGAAGCCTTCAGCATAGCGTAATGGCGGAGCTCCGTACCCTTTTTTGTAGCGCATAGGAATAGCGTATAGCGTATAGATTTTACTTATCCGTTAAACGTTATAACTATCCGCTATAAAAAAACGAGGGTGATGAAAAAACACAGCTATAATCTATTTAACTGATGTTACGCGAAAATTCTTGTTAGAGAGAGAAAAAGATAAAACTCTTTATATTGTGGGTGTTGCGCAAGGTAAGTGATAGGCATAAAGATAATATAAAAATCCGGAATATAATACCACGGAGCCACGGAGTTCACGGAGTAGGAGGAAAAGAAGATGGGGAATTGGCTATGGGTTTCACCCCTAGAACCCCGAGGGTTTTTTAAAAAAGTTCATAGACCAAAAATGGGGGTTCGGGGGTGTCCCCTGACAATATTTTTTTCTCTTTGAAGCTTCTCTCCGTGTCCTCCGTGCCTCCGTGGTAGGAAATCTTATTTCGAAATTCCTTCATAATAGTGCTTATTCCGCAAGTTCAGCTAATACACTCTTCAAATCATTGTCATATTCCGTTTCCGACATTTCAGCCCAACTACGACCATCTTCGTCATAATTAATAGAGCCATCAAGAGATTCTGTGAAGCCTGGTTCTTCAGGCACATGAATATTCACAATAGAATCATTAAAAATTCTGTCAAAATAAAGTATTGCTATTGTGGTTGCTTTAGTTGATTTTTCTGCTGAACGCATTTTGCTAAAAATCAAGTTGGCTAGAGTGCTTATACTTCTGATTGGAATTTCTTCTTGTGCATATTCGTAAAACAAAGCTGCAGCGGTAGATAGAAAAGCCTTTCGGGCTTTGTTGGCACCGTCTTCTAGTGTCGGCAAATAACCTTGTTTAATAGGTAAATTTAGGTCTTCAGAAACCTCTAGTTCTTTTTCTAAATTGATGTATGTTACGCGACTGTCATGGAAGTTGGTTATTCGCATATCAGAAAGCACTTCAAAGTAAAGCGCGGAGATGAACGATATTCTTTCATCTGAGACTGTGCAAGAATTAAAGTGTACTTTGATTGCTTCACAGGCCGGATCTATGATTGAATCGTCTACTGAACCGTGTTCAATTGCACGTTTTAAGGGCACAAAATCAAATGGAATCATTTTCAGTTTTTCCTTCTTTAAAGACATCATTGCCACTAAATGTACGGTGGCAAATAAGCCTGTTTTTTTCTTGTTTACTCATTTTTTTAATCTCAAGTTCTCGTTTGGTGGCCTGAGACCGGTTTTTATGCTTTTCCTGAAAAACAACCTTTTTAGGAGCGTCAGAACGGAAAAATTTTGCTCCTTTAGAACCAAAGTGTTCCTGGAAACGTCTACTTATGTCTGTAGTTATTCCTGTATATAGCCGACCCAAAACAGTTTCGATAATATATACGGTCCATTCATTTTCTTCACTCATAAATAAACGCCTTTTATGTTGTGAAAAATCCTATTCCTGTCTCCGAACTCCGAACTCCGAACCCTGAACTCCGAACTACGCAGCATAGCTGCGTTTGCTGCATTATTCCAGCGGATCAATATAACCGTCGATGATGCCTTTGATGATATTTTCCGTTGTCCTTTCCGTCTCTTCGGAAGGTCCGACCATCTCGTTGAAAACAGTTTTGATGCCACCGTTTCTGTAGTTTAGGATATAACGCTTCTCACCAAAAGCACCTTCCCTCGTAAGAGATATCATATCGTTGAGAATAGCATCCCAGGAATATACCTGCGAAGCAATGACGTTGTTTGGAGAGATTGCGCTATTGTCGATTTCAGCGCCAAGCCAGAAAATGTCATTGGACTCTGCAACATAAAGAGCCCCTAACGCCTGCGGAGATATCCCAGAAAGTACCTGCGCGCCGCTGAGGAGCAGCATGCTGGCAGGCTCTGCAGAATAGTCAGGATACCACGGCGACTGTATATAGTTGGCAGTAAAGCTGCTGCCTGGAGATGCAGAGAGAAGGCCATTGTATAAGCCTCGAGAATACCTGTCGTTATAAAGAGAAATATCGTCTTCGGTGGTGATAAGACCCAAAGAAGCAAAGTCAAAAGAAAGGCCCGCGATGATGCCATTGACATATCCCGCCTCTTCAGAAGCTACAGAGTAGAAGAAAATGTTGTCGAAGGAAAGAAAGTCGTCGCCATCATCGAAATATGGTACCGCAAAGCGTGTGTCAGGGAAATCGGTAGAGATGCTGAGAATAGCTTCTTTGTATATATCACTATGAGCGATGACAAGGTCGTAGCCCTTTTCGGCATATTTTGCGATGACCCTCTTCGCAGTCTCAAGGTTTAATACCTTCTCAACAACAGAAAATTTGTCGATAGAAGAACTCTTGCCGCTATATCGTATGCGACGCAATGGCGCATATATCGACTGACTCCACGAATCGTCATCCCTCCTAGAAGGAAGAACAAGGGCGACCTTGAATTCTTCGGTGTCCTGAGGACGTACGACTTCTACAGCATCAGCAGAAGATTTTTTGCTCTTGCCTTTAACATCACTCCACGGCCACGAGAAACTCGACAGCGTAATAACAAGAGCGATAAGAACAAACGAGAGAGATAGCGAAAAATACCTTTTCATTGCAACACTTCCATACTAGATAACATAATAACATACTACGAAAGAAAAGATATTTAGTAAAGAACGCTTCTTTATTTACGCACAGCTTTTTTCTTCTTGGGAGCTGCTTTACGTACAGGACGCTTAGCAATAAGCTTGGGATCTTGAAGGCGTAAGAAAAAAAGACGGTAGAAAATACGTAAAAAACGTCGAGGAGCATTGATGATTTTGTTGTGGCGAGAAAAGAAATCTTTGGTGAAAGGCGTAACAGTACTATTCCATAACACGTGAAGAGGCTTGGGATCGGAAGATTCTGTGTCTTCATGATTTTCAACCTTAAGGGGAGGAGCATCAGCATGACGAGACATGCTGTCACGGACTTCAGTAAGACCGCCGGCAGGAGGACGCTGAGGTTGCTGACCTTGTGGTCCTGATGGATATTGTCGTGGCTGCATAGTTTAACTCTCTTACTATAAAGGTAATAAAAACATAATAGAAAGGATTTTAACAGTAAATAATCTTATTGTCAACCATAATATCCTTTATACCAGTCAACAAACTTCGCAACGCCATCTTCTAGTGAAATCTTGGGCTCGAAGCCCAAAAGTTCAGTGCTATGCTCAATATCGGCGTACGTTCGGAGTACGTCACCATCCTGCATAGGCATATAATTTTTCTTCGCAGGGATATCTAGGCTTTTTTCTATTATAGCGATAAAATCTTCGAGCTTTTCAGGCTTATTATTTCCGAGGTTGAAAACCTCACATCCTGCGCCGAGGTCTATAGCAGCGGCGACACCATTAACGATGTCGTCGACATATGTGAAGTCTCGACTTAGTTTCCCGTTGTTATATACGTCGATAGGTGTCCCTTCCAAGATCTTCTTTACGAAAAGAAAACATGCCATATCGGGACGTCCCCACGGACCATATACCGTAAAAAAACGCAGCCCCGTTACAGGAATCCCAAAAAGATGATGATATGCGTGGGCCATCAATTCGTTAGATTTTTTTGTCGCGCCATAGAGGCTTACCGGGGTTTCGGTGACATCATCGACAGAAAACGGAACCTTTTCATTGAGGCCATATATCGACGACGATGATGCATAGATGAAAGGTATAGAGCTTCTTTCTCGCAGAACCTCCATCATAGTGACGAAACCTTCGATGTTCGACGTTATATACGCTTGAGGGTTTTCTAAAGAATAACGTACCCCTGCCTGCGCGGCGAGGTGTAAGACGTGGGTGATGGCGTTGTCATCAATGACAGAGGCTACAGACTTGCCGTCGCAGATATCGCCTTCGATGACAGTGATGCCTTCATCTTCCAAAACCTTTGCCCTGTCACGCTTTAAAGTCGGGTCGTAGTAGTCGTTGAAATTGTCGTATCCGACAACGAAATCGCCACGGTTTTTATGGTGTCGTGCACAGTGGAAGCCTATAAAACCTGCGGCTCCTGTTACTAATATACGTTTCATAGCGTCGCCTTCCATTGGTGGAGGATTATAGACTCAAGGTCAGGGAATTCGGGCTTCCAGCCCAGCTCTTTCTGCGCCTTCTTGGCAGAAGCAACAAGGACGTCAGGATCTCCAGCACGGCGCTCGCCTTCGATGACGGTGAAGTTTACTCCAGTGACTTTCTTGGCAGTATCGATGACGTCGCTGACACTATAGCCGTCGCCATTGCCGAGGTTGTACTGTGATGATGTGGCATCATCGACGAGAAGCTTCTCAAGGGCGGAAATGTGTGCAGAGGCAAGGTCGTGGATGTGTATGTAGTCGCGGACACACGTTCCGTCGATAGTGTCGTAGTCGGTGCCGAAGATCGTGACAGGAGACTCCTTTTCGATGGCATTGAGTATGACGGGAATAATGTTAGTGCTATTAATATTATAGTTTTTATGCTCGCCAGAAGGGTCGCCGCCAGCAGCGTTGAAATATCGTAAACAACACGATTTCATACCATAGGCGATGTCATAGTCACCGAGGATCTTTTCTATCATAAGCTTTGTTCTGCCATAAGGATTGATAGGAAGGACGCGGTGTTCTTCGTCGATGAGATCTTTTTCTGGAGAACCGAATATCGCTGCAGATGACGAGAATAAGAAACGTTTCACACCATAGTCGACCATAGTGTCAAGAAGAGCCAAGGTATTGACGACATTGTTGTGGTAGTATTTCCCTGGGTCTTTGACAGACTCCCCAACAGCGGTATGCGCCGCGAAATGCATGACGGCGTCGATGTCATTGTCTTCGAAAACCTTCTTCAGCGTAGCAGTGTCGCCGAGATCTCCGACGATAAGAGTACCAACATTGACGGCGTCTTTGTTGCCAGTACTAAGGTTGTCAAGGACGATAGTTTCAAAACCTTTCTTGTTCATCATAAGGTTGACGTACGAGCCGATATATCCAGCACCACCGACGATTAAAATAGCCATAATTATGCCCCTCTCATATTTAAGATCTCTAAGATTGTGGCTTAAAACGTCACAAATGTCAATGTTAGAGCTTGCATCGCAGAAGAACTATTGGTATTCTAGCAAGATATTCTTACTAAAAACCTGGGGCTTACCATGAAATTATCGATATTCGTACCAATATACAACGAAGAAGACAACATTCCCTTGTTGTATAAATCATTGCATGACGTCCTTGAAAACCTCGAGCATGACTACGAAGTTATCCTTGTCAACGACGGCTCTTCCGACAACAGCAAAGCGCTTCTCGATGAGCTCGCCGAAAAGGACAAGCACATCAAAGTTATACACTTCCGCCGCAACTACGGGCAGACGGCAGCGATGATGGCGGGAATTGACTACGCCACCGGTGACGTCCTTATCCCTATGGACGGCGATCTACAAAACGACCCCGCTGACATACCAAAACTTCTCGCTAAGCTCGACGAAGGATATGACGTCGTCTCAGGATGGAGAAAAAATCGTAAAGATAACGGTATCATGCGTATATTGCCGAGCAGGATAGCAAACTGGCTGGTATCGAAGATATCTGGAGTGAAACTTCATGATACAGGATGCTCGCTTAAAGCATACCGACGTGATGTCATCAAAGGCGTAAAATTATATGGCGAGATGCACAGATTCATACCAATATACGCCACATTGGAAGGCGCTAAGGTCGCAGAGGTCGTCGTCAACCACAGACCTCGTATCCATGGCGTCTCGGAATATGGCATAGAAAGAACCTTCAAAGTTATCCTCGACCTTATCGTCGTGAACTTCTTAGCGAAATATTCGCAGAAACCAATATACGTCTTCGGGGGTGGCGGGCTGGTGAGCTTTGGGCTTTCTTTCATCTCGTTTGTAGGGATGCTTTTCTATAAATTTGGACTTGGAGTGTCTTTCAGCAGAACACCATTGCCTATAGTGACGGTAGCTTTTGGTCTTATGGGCTTCATGGCGATATTTATAGGGATACTTTCGGAGATCCTCATGAGGACATATTACGAGTCGCAGAATAAATCAGTATATACCGTCGACGAACACCACAATGTGGAGTAAACAATGAAAAAAGCACTAGTTTGTGGCGTCAGCGGACAAGACGGCGCATATCTCTCCAAGCTGCTCCTATCAAAAGGATACGATGTCATCGGGACGTCACGCGATGCTACGACGTCGACATTTGCAGGCCTAAAAAAAGTTGGTGTATATGATGATATCGAGAAAGTGTCTATGGCGATAAGCGATTTCCGTAGCGTAGCCTCTGTCTTGAAAAAATATCGCCCCGATGAGATATATAACTTGGCAGGACAAAGCTCAGTAGGGCTTTCGTTCGAACAGCCCGTAGAGACGATAGACAGCATAGTAACAGGGACGCTGAATATCCTAGAAGCTATACGTTTCGAAGAGCGCGACATAAAGTTCTATAATGCCGGGTCTAGCGAATGTTTCGGCGATATAGGCGACACCCCCGCCGATGAAAACACACCATTCAAACCACGAAGTCCATACGCCCTAGCAAAAGCGTCGGCATATAACCTCATATCAGTATATCGCGAAGCATATGGATTATTCGCATGTACAGGGATACTCTTTAACCACGAGTCACCACTACGCTATGAGCGCTTTGTAACACAGAAAATAGTAAAAGCAGCAGCACGTATCGCTGCAGGATCGAAAGAAAAACTTAAACTCGGAAATATCGATATCTATAGAGACTGGGGATGGGCGCCGGAATATGCAGAAGCAATATGGCTCATACTACAACAACAAAAACCTCAAGACTTCGTCGTCGCCACAGGGAAAACAATATCGTTGACGGAGTTTGTAGAAAAAGCCTTCGCATACTTTAACCTCGACTGGAAAGAACATGTTGATGTTGATGAAAGCAGCTTAAGACCACTAGATATCCATATGGGAAAAGCAAGCCCCAAAAAAGCTGAAGAAATATTAGGATGGAAAGCGACATCGGATGTCGACGATGTTGTACGTATGATGTGCGACGATGCAAAACAAGGCTGACGATGAAAAAAACTCACGCATATTCATATTGGAAGATAGTATGGCAGCAGTTTAAGAAGAATAAAATCGGCTGCGCCGCCCTTGTTATTATAGCGATTTTCGTTATATGTGGTATATACGCCCCTATTCTTGCGTCGAGCAAACCAATCTTCCTTGTATATGATGGTGAAATATATTTCCCCTTGTTTCGACATCTTTTCTATCGAGGGTTCTTCACAAAACGCCTAGACATTTTCTTCAACATAATGATGTTCGCAACACCAGTGATGGTGGTGACGATGCTATCCTTACGGCGAGGACGTAAAGCCGCTATGGTAACGATATTATCAGCAGTGATAGCGCTTTTTCTATATCTTAGCTTCGCTACACCAAAAGACCCCGCCAAAGACGCGGCTCTCAGCGCAGCAAGACAGCATATCATCCAAGAACAACTTATCGTCTCTGACAGAGACCCTCTCCTCGAGCCCTTTCCTATATATGAAGACTGGGACTTCAACCTCCAGCATATGAACGAATATGCCAAGATTAATATGTTGATACGCTACCGTCTTCGGAAAGAACAACATCATCGCCTTCAAAAATATTACGATGGCAATAACTCCGACGGATTTGTTATTCAGACGCTATGGCAGGTGGCGAAAGAAAATGACGAGAATCAGATAAAACGCCTAGAAGCAAAACTGCAAGGAAAAGAAGGCGTATACGTTAAAGCTTTTATGCAGATGCCGTTCCTCGCCGAAGAATATCAGAAGAAGCCTACAGAACGTAAACGCAAACGCCTAGAGAAAATACGTATCATCGTCGGAGAATACGAGAGCACTATAGCGAAGATATCTTTCATCAAAGATCGTAGGAAATGGCTAGAATGCGAGAATGCAAAAATTTTGCACTTAACAATGCCATTGCTAAAGAACTTCCACTGGGAAGACGACGCCGGCGGTGAGCAAGCGATAAATTCCATAGTGAAATGGTGGGACCTTACACGTATCAACCGTAAAGATCTCGTCGCAGGACTTATCTTCGGAATAAGGATATCGCTAGTAGTAGGACTCCTCGCCGTCGCTGCACAGCTTTCGATAGGGATACCAATAGGCTCTATGGCAGGATACTACGGCGGCAAGACGGACATTCTCGTCAACAGGATGCTGGAGATCTGGGAGGCGATGCCGACGTTCTTCATGCTGCTAATGGTCGTCGCTATTGTACAGAGCAAATCGATATTCCTTGTGATATCGGTGTTAGGAATATTCGGATGGACAGGATACAGCAGGTTCATCAGAGGGGAATTCTTAAAGCAGCGAAGCCTGCCTTATGTCGATGCATGTCACGCCATGGGCTTCGGCGACAGGCGTATCGTCTTTTCGCATATCCTCCCCAATGCAATACCACCAATACTCACGATAATACCTTTCTCGATAATGGCTGCGATAACAAGCGAAGCAGGACTTTCGTTTATCGGCCTTGGAGAAGAAGGGTCGTGCTCATGGGGTGTCCTCATGGACGAAGGGCGTTCTGCCTTCCCCGGCGAAAGCTACCTACTGTGGCCGCCAGCATTGATGCTCACCACGCTTCTTATCGCCATCGCCCTCGTCGGCGATGCCTTCCGCGACGCTCTCGACCCAAAAATGCGAAAATAATTTTTTCACCACAGAGTTCCTCAGGGCGACCTGTCGCCCCTGCAATAAAAAATAACAAGCCCCAATTTTTTCACCACAGAGCCACAGAGCACACAGAGAGCGCCCACTGCGCAGAGCGCGCGCAGTGGGCGCACAGCTGTCGCCGTTGTCGAGAATTGCACTTTTTTCTTTGTTTTTATTATAGCAAACGTTACAACACAATTCAGTTCTTGCGACAACGGCGAGAGGGGGCACTGCCGTGTCCGGGTTTATTCATTGTTCATTGAACAATTATCATTGAGCATTGTTAAGAATGAGTTCGGAATTCGGAGCTTTTTCGGTGATCAATGCTCAATGTTCAATGTCCAATGTTCAATGAAAAAGGGGGTCTGGGGGATTCCCCCAGCCATGTTTTTTCCTCTCTGTGTTCTCTGTGGCTCTGTGGTAGAAATTCCTACTCCTAACTCCGAACTCCGAACTATGCAGCGTAGAGGCATTATCCAAATATCGCTTTAAGGATATAGAAGAAAACTATCGTCAAGGCTGCTCCAGCGGGGATGGTGATGAACCATGAGAGAACGATGTCGCGGATGGTCCCCATGTTTAGGGCGCTCATACCGCGGGCGATGCCGACGCCGAAGATCGCACCGACGAGGATATGTGTCGTCGATACAGGAAGTCCGAAGCTCGAAGCCAGGACTATCGTCGTAGAAGCCCCGATCTCCGCAGCAAAGCCCCGCGAAGGGGTAAGTTCTGTGATCTTCTTCCCTATAGTCTCTATGACACGCCAGCCCCACGTCCCTAAACCGAAAATTATTCCGCAGCCACCGAGGACGAGGATCCAGGCAGGGATCTCGGTAGCGCCGACGACGAAGCCGTTGGAAAGGACAGAAACACACGCAGCAAGAGGGCCTATGGCATTGGCGACGTCATTGGCGCCATGGGCGAACGCCATAAAACATGCAGTTATGAGCTGTAACGATGCGAAGATCTTCTCGACAGGAGCGAAATGCGCATGCTCTCCGATATTTTTATCGTGGTAGTCAATGTGCTCTTTTAGAGCCTTGGCCTCGTCGACGACAAGAGATACCTGGTAGTTAAGATCTCCCTTAGACGCTATTTGCATACGTTGAAGGTGCTTCAAAGCTTTCCTCAGAGCAGTAACAGCTACAGGGCTTTGGTATGGGAGATCGCTGCTGTCAGGAGCTTTTATCCTACGTATCAAGAAGCCGATGACTATGCTTCCTATCAATCCAATAGAAAGGGCTAAAGCCGCCGTCTCTAAAAACGAAAGGTCTAGGTTGACATTCTTAAGCCCACGGAAAAGTAGTATCGACGAAAGCATAGTAAGCATGCAGAAGACAATATACGGTATCGTCTTCTTGGCAGCATTGAGAGGATGAGGGGAATAGAAGATTTTCTTACGTATCGATACGAAAGCGATATATGATATAGTCCCGCCCATTAGCGGCGAAATCACCCAGCTAATAACTATCGATGCTACCTTGTTCCAATGTATGCCATTGACACCACCGATGACGAGGCCGAAGCCAACAAGAGCTCCTACGATAGAATGCGTCGTCGAGACAGGCCACCCCTTATACGAAGCAAGCTGAAGCCATACCCCAGCAGCGAGCAAAGCACCGATCATTCCGAAGACGAGAAGCATAGGATCGTCGACGAAAAGGTCCATCTTGACGATGCCTTTCTGTACAGTCTCAGAGACGTTAGACCCGAAGAAAAATGCGCCACAAAATTCTAATGACGCCGCGATGATGACAGCACGCTTTAACGTCAAAGCACCAGAACCTACGGCAGTGCCGATAGCATTGGCAGCATCATTGGCGCCGAGACTCCATGACATATATAAGCCACTTAATAAAGCAATTATAAAAAGAAGAGTTACGTTGTCCATTGGTTTCTGTGCCCTGTAATTATGATATGTCGAGCATAGTACGAACTTTATAGGCGAGCTTCTCGGAGATGTTCGAGATCCCAGAGATCTCACCAAAAAGATGCTGCCACAAAGAGAATATCGGCGGTGTCATGTCATCGCCGATGTCAAAGATAAGTTGGAGAAGCGTCCTCTGAAGGACGTCGGCTTCGTGCTCTTTAAGAGCAACTTCGTCAACGAGACGCTTGACCTTCTCCGCTTCAACACCGCCAAACGACGACTGCAGAAGGGTGTCAATCTCTTCGACGATAAGACGTGCCGTATCGAAAGAATCGATGTTTTTGTCCAAGAACTTCTGGAAGGTCTCAAGAAAATCTCCTGAAGGCATGGTAAGCTGTCGATAGGTGAGAAGGACGCCGATGTTCTCGGCTTTGTCGGCAATACTATCTTGCATAGTAAGAACCTCGAGGACGGCACCACGATCTACAGGTAAGAACATCCTCTTAGGAAGGTGGTTCCTGATGTCTTGCTTGGCGATGTCAGCAAGATGCTCGAGCTTCGATGTCTTCTTGACAAGGACGTCGATGGTAGCAAAATCGCCGTCGACAAGAGCTTCGAACATCTTAGGGACTTCCTTGACGCAGTCGTTGACTTTGTTCATATGTGTCTGAAGAAAGGTGAACGGCGATCTGCTGAAAAGACTTAATATGGTACGCATAAAATTTTCTCTAATGTGTATGATTTAAAAATTAAAACCATTATATTAACGAGAGAACAATTTTGTATACAAGGGAAGATATATGGCCGTTGATACTACGGTACTTAGAGTCGAGAATCTCACGACGCTACTGCAAACTTCTGCAGGGGACGTCGCCGTCGTCGATGGCATAACTTTCGATCTAAAAAAAGGTACGACGCTTGCCATCGTCGGGGAGTCGGGGTGTGGGAAGTCGATGACCGCGCTTTCGATAATGCGTATCTTACCA
>Ga0209042_1000481_pt1 | contig 43100 bp, 50 predicted proteins | sample SaaInlV_200m_DNA_6_FD_184649 | JGI IMG/M metagenome (GOLD analysis project Ga0209042, IMG submission 184649) | Marine microbial communities from expanding oxygen minimum zones in the Saanich Inlet - SI037_S2LV_200m_DNA (SPAdes) (version 2) | ecosystem: Environmental > Aquatic > Marine >...
CTACTGCAAAATGTTGGATCTTATTATTATCAGTATAGACTTCATTATATACTTCATTCCATATCTTATACTGCTTCTGTGTCTTAAACTGCCAAACAAAAATAAATTTGTCATATAGCTTTTCGTTAGCGTCCAAGATTTTTTTAGACCTATAGCCGGATTCAAGATTCATTTTTTTAATAAATCCAACATTATTGTGTTCTGGATATTTTAATAGAATAGGTATATCCAAGCTTAAGATGTAATCACAATTTGTTTCAGCATATGTTTTTAAGTAGTAATGATAACATTCCAGGAATTTCGTCATGTCTCTCGGTGAGACATCACCAACTATTACAGAGTAGCCCCCGCTATCGATCATCCAACTTTGTCCTGGGAATTTCTTATGTAAGGTTTCTATTGAATTTGCAGTTCTAATGAGAGTATCCAAACCGAAACTAGTCTGACGTAAACCATCAATTAAACTAATTAAATAATGGTCCACATATTGCATCAGTAAGTTTACCTCATGAGAACTGAAATTCAATTTAGTCAAAGTATTGACATATTTAAACATTAGAAGGGTAAATCATCATCAGCATTAAGAAAACCAGCAAAATCATTTGCGACTTTATTCGCTGCTACATTTGGAGTTGGTTGTTGACTTTGTGGTGGATTAAAAAATCCTTGTTGATTTTGTGGCTGTGTTGGTTGTTGTGCTGGTTGTTGATTAAAAGGTCCACCAGATCCTTGATTACCATTCTGTGCTTGTGCTTGTGGCTGTGGTTGTCTTGGTGAATTATTCTGTCTTGAAATCATAACACCTGGTCCAGCTATTTCCATCCTCAAACACTCATTAGCAAAGAATTTCATAACTTCCGACATTGAACTTGCTTCATAAGGTGTCATAAAGAAAGGTATTTTAGTTTGATCTGAAGACGTAAATAAGGATACATTAGTTTTATTAGATTTTTGATTTGTATAATAATTTACATTCATAGCTTTTTTACTATTACTACCATATTGACTTTTACTACCATCAGCAAACATAACAAAATTTCCAAATTGTTCATCGTACAACTTACCTCTACCAAGCGCATATTGACTGAGTGCAAATGACATAGCATAGGCTTTTTCAGCACTCATTTTAAAAGTAATTGCACTCTTATGATCATAACTTTTACCAGATGAAGATGTATCAGACCTTACACTAGGTACTGCCTTGATAAACATAAAGTACTTATCTTGATATTCTTTGGGCTCAGTCTCTTCAACAAGACTAAGCATAATTAGATTAACACCTGTAAAACTTTTACTTATTACATTATTGAGAGCCATTAAATTCTCCTATTTAAAAAGGCAGCTAACAGAAGTTTCTTTATGAATATTAGAAATAGCATCTGCTAGTAGTTTAGAACAAGAAACCACTTCAATTATTTCAGATTGTAATACTTTTTGATCTATTGAGTCTGTTACATATATTTTATTGAAATTTGAGTTTAAAATTTTATGATATGCATCACCTGAAAAAATTCCATGACTGGCATAAGCAATGATTTTTATCGCACCAGCATTTTTAAGAACTTTAGCGGCTTTACATAATGTACCAGCAGTATCTATCATATCATCAATAATTATTGCTGTTTTATCTCGGACAATACCAAGTAAAACCATTTCAGATATTTCATTTGGGTTATATCTAGTTTTATGTATGATCGCAGTTTCAGTACTTAATGCTTTTGAATAATGTACTGCTCTAGCGACACCACCAACATCAGGAGATATAATCACAGTATTTGATATATCATGAGTTTCTTTAATATGATCAATAAAGATAGATGAGGAAAATAGATTATCAACAGGACAATCAAAATAACCTTGTATCTGATTTGAATGTAAATCCATTGTTAGAATTCTGTCTACTCCAACTGATTGTATCATATCCGCAACAGCTTTAGCAGATATAGGTACTCTTGGTTGTAATTTTTTGTCCTGCCGAGCATATCCATAATATGGGATGACAGCTGTTACACGCCAACAATTAGATCTTTTTAAAGCATCTAGAAGTAAACATAATTGCATGAAATGTTCATTCGCCGGAGGCGATGTTGGTTGTATTACAAATACATCACACCCACGCATATTCTCTTTAATGATAATTTGAGATTCACCATCCGAAAAAGTATTGACTATTGTTGGTGACTTTTCTATACCTAATTGTCGGCATATATTATCTGTTAATAATGGATTTGAAGAACCATCAATGATTTTTAATATTCGACCATTAGTGCTCATAAAATTATTGCCTCCACATTTAATAATAAATTAAACATCAATATGTATGAGATGATCTGGTGGGATCATATTTAGAAGTGTCATTACTTCCTCTTTTTCTTGATTTCCTTCTTGTTTGAGAGTTTCCCAATTTAAAGTAATAGGTCCAAATTGAGTTGATAGGTTTTCAAATTTAGATCGCATAGCTGATATCCAAGTTTTCACATTAGCTAAACAAAGTTTTTTAAACATAATATGATACTTATCGGGATCTATTGTGCTTAAATCTTTATGAACAGTATTGTATTCGATTATACCAAAATCGACTTCAAAATCAAAAAGTAATTTATTTGGTGGTATAAATTCCCAAGTATTTACAGGATGCATCGATTGAATCAAGTCTGAGTAACTATTATAAATAATAGTATCAAGAACTTGTTCATGTGAAGTCATCATAGGTACAATGTTATCGATTAAACCATTATCTTTTGTAAAATAAACATTAAGTACATCGATAACATATTCATCTGTATTTAAAGGTATTTTATATTGATATATAGGCGCTCCATTTAAACTAGTCACTAAATTTGTATTTGAAATTCTTTTAAATGTTTTTGCAGGAGCGTATTGTGAGAAGAATGGTAATACCTGTTCTTTAAGATTTTTAACAACATCATCATCAGATATTTCCAAACGATTAAGTGGAGCACCAAGATTAATCTTGATGAAATTTAGTACGTCCGACCATGTTTGCATATTAATAACTCCTATTTGACTATTATTTTCTTAAATAGTTCTAGAGCAACATCTGTAATAGCTTGTTGAACTTTTCCTTCCCTTTCAACTTTAACGTTTTCTTGATTTGCAAGACCTTCAGAAAGCATAATTCTATAATTTTCAATAAATCTATTCTTTAGATCTGTTATTTTTGGATCTTCAGCATTTGTTTTTAATACTGGTACTACTTGAAGTTCGTATCCGAATATTTCAAAAATGTTAGATAGAACGCCTATACCGAAATTCCTGTCTTGATTTTCAATAAATTGTGTAAACATTGGTAGCTTTTGTTGTCCTAATAAAAGTGAACATAATTGTGACTTGTTATATCCATCATCTATTAATTTTTGACAGAAATCTCTAAGCTCGGTATTAAGTTCTTTGTGATTCATTTTGCCTCCTCATTTTTAAAATCTTTCCATAGGTATTCGTTTAAGTTGTTCATCAAAATCTACTATCTTTAAATTATTTATTATCAAGTCTAAATTTTCTTTTATTATTTGAGGTAATTCTTTTGCATTTTTAAGACCATCAATATTTGTTGGTATGTTATAGTCTTGTATAATTTTAACTGCTTTCGCAGGACCAATTCCCTTAATACCATCAACAACATCGGCTTTATCACCGGTGATTGATAGTATTAAAGCTATGTGATTGGCATTTAATATACCTCTTTTAAAATTAGGGTAAATGTACTCGATACAGTTATCACTATTAAATAATTTTGAATAGTGTTGTCTTTTACTAGATCTATATCCAGAAACAGATTGATAAGTATTTGGAAATTTACATGTTTGTAAAAGATCTTTATCTTTACTTAACATAACATTAACAACATCTGATTCTTGACTATCGAAAAGATTATTCTTGATACAATAATGTGGAATACAATCTGCTTCGTACTCTTTTAAATAAAATGCTTTTGTTACCTCCGGATTTTTATTATATTGTTCGAAGAGCTTCTGAAAATAATACTTTTTAATTGTTCTAAATAGCTGAATGTTTTCGACTTCAACCTGCATATTATCAATTGAATTCTTATTTTTATATTCTGTGTTAAGTGCTCGATTTTGTAAACAAGCACCATCATCAAAAAAAGTCACAAAATAAGGATCATATCTTTTAAACCTATTATAAAGATTTATTAAGTACGATCTATATTCAGTAAGAAGTATATCAGATATTTGTCCATCTGTAACATATCTTCCTACTTCCATCAATACTACGTCTCTATTATAGAAACCCGTACATATTGATTGGAGGTCGATAAAAAAGTTTAGTCGTTTCTTTTGTTCACTCTCTAGAATATCAAATATTGGTTTGTACTCAAAATTATATTTCAAATAAAAATTCAAATTATATCTGCCCCCTAACTTGAGTTGTTAAAAATATTATTACTAATATTATTTCTATATATAAATAGAGAAAATGAAATTTATTTTTTAAAAAGATTATTATTCAATGCCTAATGCTTTATAATCATAACACCAACTTTCTGGTAATTTTGCAATATGATGTACGTCACAACTACTGTCTGAATAATGATCACATCCGGAGCACTTTTCATACTCACCATCTTCATCAATATTATCATAATATTCTAATAACATTGTTCTTGCAACATGCTTAACAGTTTGATCGTCTGCATCTTTATAAAAAACATTTTCGATGGCAATAGGTGTGTATAAATATTTTTCTTTGTTTTCTGGAGTGATATCAAAATTATAAGATCTTCCAAATTGCATCCAATCACAAAAACAATCTTGAGTTTGACTGATAACAAACTGTTTAGCTCTAGCTTCCACAAATATTCGATAATTCTTTAATCTTTCTTTTGTTAAATCATCACTATCTTGAGAATAGATAATAAATGATTTTTGACGGTCTTTATAATTAGTATTATTACCCGCTTTTCCCATTTCAAGACCCAAATTATCAATACTAGATATACCTGTATTACGTTTATCTTCATCAACAATATAATTACTTTTATGGCTCTCTGTATTTATTTGATAAAATGTTTTAGAAGAATCATCTTCACGATTCGCTGTCATGTTACTATGTTTGAATATTGTTGAATCTTGTCCCTGAATAAGTTTATAAAAGTCATCATTAATTGGAATTTCTTTTACTAGAGATGTAGCATTTTGAGTGTCGTGCCATTCAGTGATATCAAATTCTGTAAATTCTCTACTATCATTAAGATTAATAAAATGACATGTAATAGGTTTTTCAACATCTTTAGATAAATAGAAGTCGTCAAAAAAATAGAAGGATAATGTTTTCATAGCTTTTTTATTATATAAAAGAATATCTGTTACATTTAGATCATTATTTGTTGCTAAAAGTATTTCTTCATATGAGTGGTCACTTTTATCAATATCAGTATTAATATTATTAAAATTGAATGTATCCAATCCATATTTAACTTTTAGAAATTCTTTATATTCATTATTTATTATACTATATGCAGATTTGTTTTTGAATTTTCGATTAAAAGTTCTTTTTGTAAATAAATCAAAAATTACATAATCTACCAGAGTAAGTATTAATTCAGTATTAGTATCTTCTGTATTAATCTTATAACCACTAGAGGAATTGACAGCATGAATACATTTAAGTTGACGTTGGTGTACTAATTGCAATTCTTCTATATTATCTTTTTCATCTTTAATAACTTCATGTATTATTAATTCAAATTGTTTTGTTGTTTTTGTTGAAATTTCATTCATTACTTGTTGTGCTAACCAAGATGCCATATTAGTTTTTAATATCCAAAAGCTAGCTTTTTTATAAAAAGGAGCTCTAACACAACTACACATTGTCACATCCGATACATTCTCTCCTCGGATACTTTTTAATTTAATCTGATATATGTTTTGTGCTTTACTGTCTTCAGAGTCTTCAGCCATAAGTTTTGTTGTCCTGTATAATTATGATTATTAATAAAAATATTTACCGGCGAGATCTACTAGAGATCTCACCGGATTTTAGTTAATCATGTGTAAGTTTGTCATCTCTTACACACTTCATAATTGGCTCTCGAAGTGAACCATCAGGTGTCACTTCTTTATATTCAACTTCAATAATTTCTGGTAATTCTTCTAAGAACTCTTTTCTTTGTACATCTGAAAGTCCTGATCCTACGTGGACTTCAACACCTTTATAATTAACTTTTAATCCACCAACAACATCTTTTAATCTTGTTCCTGGTTTACCAAAATAAAATCCAATAACTTCAAGATCAAGTGTTTCTGTTGGTTTTATTTTACACCAATATTTACTTTTTTCTTTAAAGACATAAGGTGAATCGGCAATTTTAATAACAACACCTTCATCAACTCCAGGAACACCCGATTCAACAATATATTTGGATAATTCTAATAATTGATCTTCAGTATAATTACAGAGATGGTGTTCAACTAAGACTAAATTATCAAAACTATTATATCCAAAAATTTCTTCTAAACCTTCATATCTTTTATTAAAAGGCAAATTATTAGGAGTATCAAATACGTGTAATTTGTATTGACTCATATCAACATTTGTCTTTCTTCTAATTTGAGTCATCAATTTATTAAATCTTTTATCGCTAGATATTGATTCACCATCAATATAAATTAATGGTTCTTCGAATTTAAATTTTTTTCGAAGTTCTTTACTTATTTTAATAAGGTCTTTATCAAAAATTTGGAAATTTGGAAATTCTAATCCAGATCTAGATAAATGTTTGTCTACTTGATCAACGCAAAAATTAATTACTCTAGCACCATCTTTTTTTTCAGACCAATAATAGTCTTTACCTTTCGCTAGTTTAAGAAACTTTTTAATGTTTCTTTGACATGTCATGATTTCAAAAACTGGCAAATTTTTAATAAACTTTTTAAATGTATTTGTACTAGATCCACATTTAAGATCTTTATTGATAATTCTATTTACAACATCAATAGTTTCAAGATCCGCAGATGCTAGGATACTTAAATTTCTTTTCTCTTCATCATTAGCACCATTTTTTGAGGACAGAAAATCTAGATATTCAAATAGTATATTACTTTTCAGTTCATACTTATGATCTTGCATACTGACACTTGTTACATTATATTTCTTATTATAATCATACGTATAAATAATTACTTTTTCGAAATCTGGAATATCAACTAAATACTTTTTTATTTTTGCTTCTTTCACTAATCGTCCACGATCAGAAGCAATATCAACAATAGCGTCATATACTGGTTTGAGAGTGTAACTCACCCTTTCTTACCTCCATTTTTCTTCCGTCAGATTTTTCTTTTGATTTTAATTTGCATTAATTTTCTGTGTAATTTAAGATTCGGACAATTTTTGGAATCTTCAAATTTGTCACAAATGAATCCCTTATACTCCATGAAATTTTGTGCTAATAACACTTTACATCGTTTGCTCTCTTGTGAATATTGTCTACATATCATTATACCCTCATAATTTATATTTTTTCTTTTTTCTTTTTTTTATAACCATCACAATTCTTTTCTTTTAAAGATCCAAAAGAGACATAACATACACCATTCTCTTTGTATGATGCTTCTTCTTTGGTACATTTTCCAAATTTATAAAATTTACAGGTCATAATTTCTCCAATTTAAAATAATATCAGTGTGCTTTTACGCCAAAGAGGTAGAGACAGTCTGATCAAATTAGCATTTTCCGGTTAACCCCGAGATACCCTGTGCACTTGGGCTGCTTCCACTCGCGGATGGACGATCACCGTTCTGGCTGTTCTTATGTCAAGCCACCAAGTACGTTAGGTCGATTACCTCACTCTTTAAAGGATGGCTGCTTCTAAGCCTACCTCCTGATAAATAATTAAATATCTTCAATATTATTAATATTATATTTATCTTCATCACCAATATAATTAAACATATTAACATATTGATAAACTAGATCACAATCTTTAAAATAATTTTTAGATCGATTAAACATATATTTATAAAGTTTTTTTAGTTGAGGTGGATATGATTTATCATTTTTAATTCGATATTCCATTCTATTACAAATAATATCATACATGTATTTGTAACGACTTTCTAAAATATGAGTCATCATAGACATATTAAATTTATCCATTTTTAAATGAGCTTTACTATGAGCAATAAATATTACGTTTTTGTTTTCAGGAGTAAAAGTAATCTTTTGTGCTCTAATCGCACCAACTTTCTTGTTTGATTTTTTAATATACTTTGTAAGATTTTCTGGAAGAATAATGAATCCTTTTACTGACATGTACTTGCCTCCTATACTTTAAATGTAATATATAACAAATTTTCAAATTCTAACAAATCTGATGAATAGTCACTTAACATATATCCACCATCACCAATTTCAATACTAATATCTTTTGGAAATAAATGTTTAACTTTTAAAAAATGTTTTCTTTCAAGTATCACAAAAGCTAATTCATATTCTTTTTCTTCATCAATACCACCTTGACAAGATTCAAAAGTTTTACAATCCAATATATTAATACTTTCAATTAATTCTATAATATTTTCGTCAATATCACAATTTAATAATTGTGAATATTTAGTCTTATGATAGTTCATCATAATTAATCTAGATCAAGAAACTGACCATATGGATCTACAAATATTTCTGGTACAATTGATAACATTTCTCCTGGATTAATAGCACTCACTGTAATTGGACAAAGTTTTCCAAAATGTGATTCGTGAATATTTGCAATTGATCTCGGTGGAGATTTCATCCCAGGTTTAACAAAACTACATTTGTGAACAAGTAAACTTGAATAAAGATTTACTAAATCATATAGAGTCTTACCACTTAAACCGTGAAAAGAACGAAATGTTAATTTGTTGTTTTTAGTTTTCTTACCTTCGTTCTTATGAAAGTTTTTAACGATTACATACTGATCTATCATCAGTTCATCTATACAAAATCCTGTACTAACTTGATATGTGATATTTGCGGCTTTCTTAAATAATGGTGCGAGTAATAATTCAATAAATGATAGTCTTTTATTTTTTAAATCGATAAAGTCAAAGACCTCGCCGCTATAAAATTTTGTTAATGCTATTTTAATTATATCACTTAAATTATTAACGTTTATATGGTCACTATCAGAGTAACAAGATGAATATAAATACTCAGTGTACTCATCAAAGAATAACTTTTCAGAAAAATTAATAATATCCTTAATGTTTTTGAAATTCTTTTTAAGTATATTATTGAAGTAATTGACTATCTCTGTTTCATCATCAATAAAATTAATACTTTTTTTAATATCTTTTGCTTCATCACTAGTGTCATCGAATAGAAATGTACTTATAAATATATTCAAATCAATATTTCTACCTGTGAATATACATACACCACTTTTAAAGTTAATAGTAATACTGCTAAATAAACTAGCTAAATTAATACTATTCTCTTTAATGATTATAGGTTTATCGATAATGTATATTAATGGTACGTAATAGTTACCATTTAAATAATAGAAATTATCATATACTAATTTAGGTATAAATATTCGAAAGAACTCTTTTGATTTACCAAGCACTTTCACAAAGATAGTATATTTCATTATTTCATTATTTGACAGACCACTATACGATACCATTTCTTCAACTTCAATTCTTTCAAATACTAAATATTTTGGATTCATAACAGAAATATAATTCACTATAATTTCTAAGAAATATTCTATCATACTCTGTTGATAAAACCTATAGTCTTCGATCAATATTCGACCATTTTCATAATCGGATGCTACTAGTGTTTCTTTTTTTAATGTGTTCATGATTGTACCAATTTGTTAATAATACTTACATATTTTTTTGCAGTTTTTTGAGAGTTGTTCCATCGAGTTATAGTTGTTCCAGAAACATTTAATTGTTCCGCGGCATAAGTAATAGATTTATAATAAATACCATTTATTGTAACTGGTTTACTATTACGTTTGCTTATTTTTTGTTTAGTCTTATTTGTGTGGTTTTTACCATACATTGGATTGTTTTTACCAGAAACTGAACCTGATTGTTTTAAACAAGAATCAAAACTACGTTTATGACCCATTAATGTTTTGGAAATTTTCTGACAATGTTCTTCACTTTTAAAATAATTACCAATACAAAATTCACCACCAGGAGTAAGGTTTGTAAGTGGTCCAGTTTTTAAATCTCTTCGTCCAATACTTTTTATTAATTCTTTTTCTTTTTTAAGTGCTTTTTTTTCAGTAAGATCAGTATGTAATAATTTTATATTATTTGTAATGAATGCGTTAATTCCAATTTCATTAATAATTTTTTTTATTTTTCGTGATTTGTGTGGATTGTAATAGTTACCATCTTTTTTTATATTTTGTGATTCATATAAATGATAATACCATCTATTATTACAACCTTTTCCAATATAAAATGGAATATTATTCTGATCGTAATAACAATATACATAAAATTTATTATAAAACTCAATAATATCTAATTTTTCATAACATTTTTTAATAATTAAAGCATCAAAAAGTGCATTATGTTTAGATTTTTTATTTTTAATACCAATAAAATTTTCTCTACTAATATCAGGATTAATATTTAAAATTTTAAATCTTACACATATATCAAATGGGATGTAACCGACATTCTCTGGAATATTAAAAGCATGTCCAAATAATTGATTGAATAACATCCAATCATATGATAAACAATCTGACCACATTTCACAATGATCATATTTTGATAACCATTCAGTTATTTTATTTTTTATTAACTCTAAATTTCCGATAATTGCTTTTTCTGGTGTTAAATTGGAAATAACATTTTTTTGAATCCAATCATCAACTTGAGATCGATCATAATCTGTACTTTCCGCATAGAATGTACGACCATTCTCGTCAATACATCCTATGCTTATTAAAGTAGTATTTTGATGTAATCCGGTGAATTCAGTGTCAAAGAATATTCTCATGTGTTACTCCTTAGACTTAAATAAATGATCCCACAGTTTTACCAACTAATGGGGCGTACCATTCATAAAATTCTTTAATTGATCTTCGACGATAATCATGAAGTTCAATATATGGTACATACTCGTCAGTATCATTTGAAAACCCTGATACATATTTCCAATGAACACTTACAACTTCTAATGACAATCGAAAATCTCTATGATCAATTATTGAATCTATTCGGTCACCTACTCGTGGTATACTAGGTAAACTCGTTGGCCATTCTTCATTAAACAAATCTAAATTAGTATGACACTTTACTTTATACATTTGATTATTCCTTTAGAAATATTGATTGATGTCACCGTCAGATATTGGAAAATCGTTTTGAATCATTCCACAATCAGCACAATAATCAAATTCGATATACTTATTTCCACCAATATTTAAATCATCAGGAACATAACCTTCACACTCTTTATCTTTATAAGTAGCGTGAAATCTATCAGCACATTTACCAACAATACTAATAATCTTATCACTTTTACAATTTTTACAGGTCATTACTATTACTCCTTTAAGAAATTTAGAATAGCACTAACAACTTTCTTGGTTTGGCCTCCAGTACTATCAGTATCTAAAGACATGTTAAATTCACCTTGTTCTATAATTTCTTTTACTAGTTTTCTTTTTTCTTCATTCCTATCAGATTTTACTGTTAAAAATTCTTTCACTGCGAGATCACATCCTGACGCTAATAGACCTTCACCTTTACATTCAAATAGGAACGCTACTCCCTATTCCTGTTGTAATAAACAGCTGCATATTTCTATGCAGAGTAGACTATATCTTCATCCGTTTGTTTTAAGAATATTTGTGATTTTTATTTTTAATTTGAATAATATTTCCTATCAGTGTGTTATATTTTTCAGCAATCTGATGTGTTTCTAAATTTGAAAATATATCTTTATTAATAAGATACACTTCAATTCTAGTTAATTGTCCACTTAAAATATCTTTAATATGTTCAAATTCCTCACTCGAATAATTATCAGTTACATGACTCCAATTTATTTTATTAATTATATTTTTAATAATTCGTTTAGTAAATTTATAATTACATTCTATAACATCTTCTTTACATGTTATAGATCCTTCAAGAACACCATCTAATATTTCAATTATTTCATCTTCTGTTATATTTGTATGTTCGTTTTTACTACCTAAAGATACACGACTTCTACCTTTTTTCTTCATATGATTCATATTGTGTTCATGTGTATCTTCATATAAATGTTTTGGATTAACACATGATGGATTATCACAATGATGACAAACACATAATTCAAGTTTCAATTCATTAAATATATTAAATGAAAATCTATGTGCTTTCATTGATGATCCATTAAAATAAAATGTTCCATAACCATCTTTATCTAAATAGTTTTGCCACTCCCAACATTCATCTTCTGTCTTTATATCTACTCTTCTCCAAAATCGGTTTTGTAATTCTATAGAATGCATATTATTACCTTTATTACTTCTTAAACGGATGTCTGGCGCTTCCACTACCAATAGCTTGTAGTGTACTCCCTCTCGGGATAGTCGTTGCACCTTCAATCAGAAATTAGCAGTTTCTGAAAGCTTGGCTCAGGATTACCATATCAAAATTTATTAAGTTTTGACTTAGGCTTTTTCTGAATTCACCAGATTTTTTATACTCATATTACTATGAATAGGAGACTATAAAGTTTATCTCCATTTGCATTATGTTCAGATAAGATAGTTATTCTTATCCCGGAATTACTCCTGCTATATGTTACCATATAGATCAGACTATATCTTCATCCAAATTATTGGATGCTTCCCGTTTCCACTCCACTTAGAGCGTACTCCTTTTCAGGATAGTCGTTACACGGTTAAAATTACAAGTGTAATTTAAACTCGCTCGGTATTGTCCTATAATTAAATCAGGAGATTCACCGAATTAGGGAAGTTTACAACACGCTATTACTAACATGTGGGGCCATTTTATTAACCCAATCTACTACCACCACCTCTGGCTCTACCTCTAACTGGTTGTTGCGTAACATCTTTGACTTGTCCAAAATCACGTGTATTCAGTATGTTCTTCGTTAACTTGAACAATTTTGTGGTATACATAGGTACACAATAAATATTTTCTCTAATGACATCTCCGGTGATTACAAAATCGGATTTTAATTTCATCTTCTCTTTAACATACTTAATAGTTTCTTTTTTAATCAACATTGGTTCATTTGAATTAATCAAATTCTTGTTTAACTCTTTAAGATTTATATGTGAAAATGATGGACCTTCTATGAATAAATGTTGGTTTTTGATATTATCAATAAATTTATTTCTAAACTCAGATTCATCTAGATTGTTAATAATATCTGTTTTCACACGATTATAATAATCTTTATCTTCTGATAAATGATAAATTACACTATCATTTAGCCATTCAATAACTTCTTTAACACTGTCTGGATCTTGACGAATATGTTGATCACAATATTTGACTGTCTTTGCGACTGATCCGTCCAAAATTTGCGTTACATTCGAAAAGATTCGCTAGATCTTTTCCGCAGTATTACCTGCAGCTATATGTTTCCATATAGACTAGACTATATTATTACCCTTTAATTTTTAAATTATTACGTACTTCCAAGTTTTATTAAGTTTAATATCTGAAATAGTGCCTTCACAAACACTATATTCTATAGCTAAAGAAAGACATGTTTTACCTAATAACAATTTTCTTTTTATTTCTTTAACTAATCCAGTTGTGAGTTTTACATTACCATTATTAGAACCTATTCGATTTTCAATTTTATTATATTTAATACCTGTAACATTACTCCAACTATGTCCAGTAATAATATTATTAATAGTAGTTACATGAAGATTATATAAATTAGAAACTTTTTCATATGACTTACCAGATCTTATTAAATTTACTATATCAATAACATCTGTATTTGATAAGTTTGTCTTTATTCTCCAAACTTTCTTTTTTAAATCTATTAATTTGCAATTAAATTTTTTACAAAATTGATCTGACGTGTATTTCCAATTTTTACCATCTAAAATTCTATAAACTGTTGTGTATGTTATATTATAATCTTTACGAATTTCACTAGTTGTTGTATATTTGCTATTATAAATTTTAGTAAGTATAGTTATTATATCTGTTTCATTTAATTTAGCAGCGCCATTTAAAGAACCTTTTGCTTGTCTATTTTTATTATTTCTATCATTGTGATTGTCTTGACTTGTTCCAATCCAAAGATGTTTTGGATTAACACAACTAGGATTATCACAAGAATGACATACTAATAAACCTTTTGGAATTGGTCCGTTATAACACTCCCAGATAAATCGATTTGCACGAACATTTGTAATAGTATTGAAAAAATAACCATAACCTCTTTTATTTTTACTAGCTAACCATTCCATACAATCATCTAAATCTAATATTCCAATTTTTTTATATTTAAACTCTACTTTAGACCAAAATCTATCTATAAGATAATCTGGATAACCCATTTGATTATCATAAGGTTTTGTTGTATCATATGTGTTAAACACAATATCCTCTCTACATTAGAAATATTATTAAAAGAATTAAATAAATGACACAGATGTTTTATTAATGTAATCATCTTGTTCTTTTAATAATTAATTTATATTTAATTTTTTAAAGGGTATTTTGCGCTTCCACTCGCTTGAGTGTACTCCCTTACGGGATAGTCGTTGCACCTTCCTAGTAGCGAACTAGGCTTGGCTCAGGGTTACCATATCAATAAATTGACTTAGGCTTTCTCTGAATTCACAAAATTATTCGACAAGAATTACTTCTTGAAGGGGCAAAAGAAATTTTAACCCAAATTCATTCTACTAAATGTTCCAAAAGGATTGAACACAATGTCTATTGGTTCATTTGATTCCATTGCAATTGGTCGTAATTCATCCGGTAGTATTAGAGAACATACACCTTTACCGGCAAATCTGTTAGAGAATTTATCGCCCAGAGAACTAGAATCTTCATGAGCAATCTCAAACTCAAGAATGTATATACATTCTTTTAGATTTATTTCATTTTCAAGATTCGATTTACTTTGTCTTTTACTATCGTACTGATAAACATAATGTTTTTTTAATATTTCCTTACTAAATGTTTCATCAAAAACACCATTGAGATCATTATAAGTATCAATAATAAAATTTCCATAAGTATTAAATAAGCTTTCTAAAACCGTATTTAACTTTTTATCAAGTAATTTAACACCTGGTTTTAGTTTATGTATTTTGATACCTGCAACTGTAGCGTCTTTAAGTTTAGTTTTAATTACCTCTTTTTTAAATTGTGACACCTCAGTCTCTTTCTGATTCATTTTAATATAATCAGATAGTGACATATTCTTGAGCATGTTAACAACTTGTTTTTTGATATTAGTAATACTGAAAATTTCATCTGTTCTAGTTTTAGGTATGAAACTCTGACACAAAATATTTTTATTAAGAGGTCGTCCAATATTTGGAAAATACACAAAATCTTCACTATTATTATAAATAGGATCAAGAATTGTAAATTCATAGATTGGTAAAACAATTTTCTCTGTCATTGTAATTTTTGCTTTTTCTGCAAACGATTCAGATAAAACCAGAGCGTCTTCATGATTCCAGCCAAAAAAGTTATCATACGCGGTATTGACATTATATCCCCAGCTTGGGATACCATTACTAAAACAATCATACTCGAATATGATATCTCCTTTATTGAATTTGGTATCTTGATCCATTACGTTTCTTAAACAAGTAGCATAAACACCATGAGTCTTTTTAATGGCTGGAATCTCATGAATTTCTAAACCACCATGATCATAATTAACAACAATGATTTCAGAGTTTTTAAATAAAATAGATCCACTACCTTTAGCGAATTGTATTCCTGTTTTAGAATATTTAGAGATTTTATCATAGTTTTGATCTATAACATACGGTATTTCACAATTAACGTGTGTAAGTGTTTGTTGAACCTGTTTACTTACCATTTGCAACCGTGTCGAGTCTGTATTCGACTGAAACGGTGATCCACATAAATTAACTGATGTAATCAATATAGGCCTCCTATACTAGTCGTAAAAAGATTAATAATATACTATATTATTTCTATATTAATATTAAGAATTTATGATTGGCTAATAATAGTATAAGCAAGAACTTTGACAACAACTACGTCCACATCATTAATTGATCTCTCTTCGATTCCTGTAGTACAATCTCTAGGAGTACTTAAAATAGTTATTGATGTTGAATGACTACCATCTGAATATGTAACATCTGTACTCTCAGGTTTAATCCATCCTAACTCGTTAACACCAAATAGATCATTGACTGAGTAAATTCCCGATAGAAAAACTTTCTGAGTGCCTCTAGTTGTGATTGTACCGTCAAATGTTATAGTTTGTTCATAAGTAGTATCATATTTAACAACATTTTCACTATATCCAGTCGTCAGATCTAAAGTAAAAGAATCTAATGAAGTTTCGGTAATATTACTATTACTCATTTGTACTTCGAAACAAATTTTACTAGCTGTAGTTATTGTAGTATCAATAAGTTTTATATCTAACTCGTAAGATTTATCTTTTGATACTCTTTTATAAACCACTTGATCGTACATACGATAACCAGGAACAGTATCTATTTTAAGAATATAATAATATCCAGATTTAATATTTGTAAAAATGGTATTAAACTCATTAATTGTAATAGGTGTTTTACATGATATTAAATTAATATTAGCTGAATTTTGTATAAGTGCAGATATTTTAGATGTGTCATTAGTAAAATCATATTCGATGAATTTAATTAAGTTTAATATATCTGTTGTTGCTGTTTTATATGACATTCCATTATCATCTGAATATCTGACTGATGTTGTTAAATCAGCAAGACCTGGTTCAAGATTAATTGGTGTCTCATAATCATTATATTCCGCAGTTACTATACTAGCTTCTTCTCCATCATAATTATACGTAATATTTCCTGGAGTTGTATAAGGACCAATAATATCTGGAAATTTAAATTCATAAGTTCCTGCTGGAGCATTTGTGATCTTAAACATATATATTTCTCCAATTTAGACAACTCCCAATAATATAGGAGTTATCTAAATATAATTATTATTCTTCTTTTTCTAAAGTAGTCCAGCTACCAATATTACCATCACTATCAGTATATTGAAATTCAATAGTTTCAACATTATCACTAGCTGATCCGGGTGTAATATTAATTATAATAGATTCTGGCTCTGGTATAACACCTATGAACTTAAAGTTAACATCTTTAATACCATTTTCGTAGGTAATAGTTTTAGTACCTGTTTCTGGTGTATATAAAGGATTAGTTGATTTTACTTGTATTTTATAAATACCAGCTACAGCAGTTGTAGTCATAATAGATGTAGTATAATTAATATAAGTTGACCATTCACTCCAAGTCACACCATTATCTGAACTATATCTACTTCTATATTTAACAACTTGTTGAACCGTTGAAGGTGTGATATTTATTTTAATAGTACTGTTACCAATTTCAGTATAGTTAATGTTAACTATTTTATCTTCACCAGCATTTATAGTAACAACTTTGTCAAAAGGTGTAATGTATCCAGTAACATCTTCACACTCAATATTATAAGATCCTGCAGAAAGTGTAGTAGTATATCCAGTTATATAACTACTAGAACCACCAGTAATACTCCAATGAGCAGTACTAACATTAAGATTAACTGTTAATGTACAAGCATCAATATCTTGATATGTTACACTTCTCTTAATTTGATTGATAACTTCAAGATCTGGATATGTTGCATAATCATCAGGAACCGTAAGAGAAATATTTGATGGAGTTGTCTTTTGATAAATATCACTAAAAATAATTGTGTCTGTTGTGATCTCAAAAAGTGAAATTGCTTCTCCAGATGCCCACCAAACACTACTATCTCCAGATCCTAATTGCCAATAACCAGTTGATGGATCACAAATAACTTTTAAAGAATATTGATTTGTACTGAGAATATAAGATGCAGTTATTTCTGGAGTTGGTGTAGTAGCATCAACTGTTACTTCTGCAGGACTTGGTGTTTCATAACTTATAAGATTACTATATGTAATATCATATGTGTCATACGGAAGATTATTTTCAGTATGACCTGATGGTTTCCAACTAGTTCTACCTTGAATTTTCCAAAGACCACTATTAGGAGTAAGATCTACTTTAATACTACCTGATACAGGTTGATAAAGAACTGAAAATTCGTAACTTTGACCTGATTTTAGATAAGTTGTAATTTGACTAGGTGTTGCATATGATGAATAAGATTCAAATTCAATATTAATAGTTTTATCAGATTCGATGGATGTTAATACTTCAGGTAGTATATAAGGTCCACTAAACTCACTATCTGTTGCTAATTTCCAACGCCATCCAAGTAAAGTAGTTCTTCCTGAAAGAATTTCACTAGGAGTTATATGTACAAGAACAGTTGCATAATCTAAAGCCTTTGTTATGAATGATGTTTTCGTACTCCAATCACTCCATTGTTCATAAGCAGAACCTTTATAAGCAACTCTCCAATAATAAGTATTTATTCCATTTGTAACATATTCATTAGGAATAAATGTATATTCAACACCACTACCAGTTACAGCTATCTCTCCAGATATACGTATAGCTATAGCATCATCTTCTATACTATCATATATTTCCCATCTTGAGAAAGTATGAGTAGAAGTTGATCCTGTAAATAAAAAATTATTAGATTTTAATAATAACTGATTGGCATTAACATCTATTTGTCCTTCACTTGGTGAAATATTTACTGGTTTTGTTACTCCCCAAACACCAGTTGTAAAAGTTGTTAAATCACTCCAATCACTATTACCAATTAAATTGCCTTTATAACAAACTTGCCAAGTATATTCTGTTTCGGCTTGTACACCTAATCCAAATATTAATGTATGACTTGTTAAATCATTACACATACCAGAGTCGTATATTAATACACTTGTTGTTTTATTATAAATTTTCCACTGACTTTTTGTATGAGTATCTGTTAGATTAACTGGAGTAAATGTTGATGCTGTTAATGTAAGAGTTTCAATTACACTTGTTTCACTATCTGAAGGTGTTGAGTTTACAGGTTTTGTAATATATGAATATGCTGTAATAAAACTAGTAGGCGTACTCCAAAAACTCCACCCAGATATAGATCCTTCGTATTTAACTTGCCAAGTATATGTATTAACATCATTATAAAGACTAGTAGGTATAGGAATTGATGTTAAACTACCTGTAACAAAACCAACGTCATCAACATTAATAATATCATTTAATACCAATGATCCAGTACTATCTAATATTCTCCAATGTGTACTAGTGTGAGTTTCTACCGAATCTGTATTATAATATTCAAAATCATCTGTTACTATATTTGTAATATTGTAGATTCCTTTTGTATCATCAAGTGGTGTTACATTTGAAGGCGTTCTAACGAACGAACGACTAGACATATCATTACTAATATCAAACTTTTTACAATATTGATATTCATCAGCAAGATCTACTAAAGACCAATCTGATGTGTCATAAACTAATAACCCAGGGGTTCTTAATCCACCAATTAAAAGATAATCACCATCGGAATCTGTTTTAATCCAAGTATTTACATTTGATTTAACTGGTAGAGAAACTGTTGTTGATGAATATGTGTTTCCGAATTCATAAACATACAAACTAGAACCAGTAACAATAATTATTTTAGTACCTATTATTTCTATACCATTAATACTACCATTAATATTATCAAATGATGACTGATCTTCTAAAATATTTGAATCGTTGTAAACGTATACACCACTCTGACAACCAACTAGAAGATCGGATGTATTATATTTTAGACTTAAAACACTATCCAATTCACTGGTGTCAATTGTAATATTTGTGAAACCACCAGATACATTATACATTGATAAATATGGTGATGTATCATATCCAGCTATAAGTTTTTGACTGGTACTATTAAAAATTAAAGAACTACAATAAGATGTAGGTTGATTCGATACAGTAACTTCAGACCAATCATTAGTATTGTAAACGGTTATATATGGACTAATATTTTGACTGACTGTTAGATAATTATTGTCAGGACTGAAACAAATGGATCTACAACCACTTACAGGTTTGACTATAATATCATTTAAGATTTCATAATCAATACAATTATAAATTATAAGATATGGTGAAGAATTAGATGCTATTGCTAATAATGTTCCAGACGAATTAAATGCTACTTGATTAATGTTAGTTAATGATGTATCAAGAAGATCTTGCCGCTGAAAATTATTGTAGTTATAAGTATATAAATTGTCTTTAGTTGGAATTGCTAATAATTTCATACCTTCAAATATAATATCTTGTTCGTTAAGTACACCAGTTACAATAGTGACTGTGATGTCTGGATAAGTATATGTATTATCAACACTATTAAATTCTACAGTATAAATACCAGGTGCTAAGTTAAGATTATATCCACTAATTTTCCAAACAGTATCACTATTGTTTTTAATTCTCCATCTAGCTATTTCTGTTATACTTGATTCATTAGGAACAGTTATATTTACTTGTAACATCCCATAAGCAATATATGTAACAGTTCGAACAGCTGTCTCACTTTTAACTATACCAACAGTTAAGTCTGATGGTTTTACATAATTAGTAATTTCATTAAACTCTATTTCATAACTATTAGGGGTAAGATCTATTTCCTCACCGTCGGAAAACCAATCACCTGTACCTGATGTACCTGATGTACCTGATGTGAGAGATGTTAATGATAATACTGGTTTCCATCTTGCTAGAGTTTTAGCTCCATCGTCTAGTATTTTTATTTTTAAATTTCCATGTTCAATATATTCTAATTGTAAAGTATAAGCATCAATATCTTCAGTAACAGTTAATTTAATATTATTCGTTTGGATAGTCCAACCAGTAATAGTTTCACCAACAACAGTATATTCTCCAACATCTATATTTGTGCTTATACCAGAATCGAACCAACTACTTATACTATCACTTGATTCAATTCTCCATCTAGCAAAATCTATTACACTACTAGGGGAAATATTGACTATAATTGTTTTATCGTTTGACATATATTACTCCGGATTTGTAATCAAAATATGATCGATTAATATATCTGTATTTAGGGTAATATCTATAACTTCTTCTTCAATTAATATTTGAGACGGAATAAGAATACCAGTATCAAAATCATAAACAGATTGTTCAATAGTTTCTCCAAATATTACTTCTTTAATTTTAATCTGATATGTGCCATTTTGTAATACATCACTATAAGATATAGAATTATTCCATCCAACAACAAAAACTTCTTGTGTGTCATCTGGTTTAACTAAACACCAAGATAAGTATCTAGAATATTTATTTGGAATTGTAAAATTTATTTCAAGATTACTAACTAACATATCAGTATAGACAGCACAAATCTGTCGACTAACACACGTTATAGGTAATATAAGATCATAATTATCTGGTTGAACAAAACTATCAATTTCACTAAATTCTATTTGATGTGATATTTGTGGAGCGATTTTTATTTCGTCGTTAATATATTTCCAATCACTTATAACACCAAATGGATAAAGTAATCTCCATTGAGCAGTTGTATCAACACCATCTGTACCACTAGGTTCGAATGTTACAGACAAAACAGGTTTTTTGATAACATCGATAGCTACTATAACTTTCTCAGGAAAGATAAAAGTACTTTGTGGTAATGTATTTGATACTAATTCATTATTGATCTTATAATTTGTTCTCTGATGTTCATAAACGTTTATAGTATCTGTAATGGTATCGAAAAAACCATCAAGTTTTTGTATTTCAATAGTATAAGTACCAGGTTCTAAATCTTCTAAAACATTTTCATAATTAAGGCTATCTGTTTGACCAACAATTCTCCAAATAATTCCAAGAGCATCATAATCACTCATAAAATCTGATTTTAACACAACTACTGATGAACTATCTGTTAGTTCGTCTTCAAGATCAAATTTAAATTCATAAATATTATTTCTTAAAGATGTAAATTGAAGTGATTGAGTTTCAAAACTCTCATGTTCTTCCATTTGAATTTCATAGACTTCATCTAATGTAACCGTTTGTATACCAGAATAATCTGTTGGTGTTATAATAGAACCGGATGAACCAGATGTTGTTGATGTAATACTTCGATACGACCAAGATTTATCTTCTTGAACAACACTAACTTTAAAAAATCCAGAATTACTAACACTATCTAAAGTTGAATAGATTGGTTGAAAAAGATTAACTGTAAATAAACTACTAGAACTAATACACCCATATTCAGATATAATATCGAAAGTATTACTATTCTTGAATACATTAACTTGTGTATCTTTAATATTAAACTCAATAGGTTCAAGATATAAATAATTTTCGTTTTCTTCAAAACGAATAATTTTATCATTTATAGTGTTTGGTAAATCAGTAATAGAATATGTAATAGAAGCATCATCACCATGTTGATCTGTAAAAAGTATTTCTACATTTTCGATAATGATAGATTTTTCGATATAATCACAAAACACATCAATGTCTGTTTCTTTGATACTTTCAACAAAGATTCGATCTTTTCTCTCTAGTGTAATACTTTTATTATTAAATAATTCTAATTTTGTTTTTGGTATAACTAGGAGATTACGTTCAAGATAATGTTTTTCTTCATCTTCATCGAGCATAAAAACATTAACTCTAGCAGTTTTCAAATCTTTATTAATTAATATAAATTTTTTAATTGTAATTTGCCAACCAATTTTACCTTTAATTAGCATTATAGGATCTTTGAGTATCCTGATAAAAGTATTTTGAATATTTTCTTGCATAAATATTACTCCTAAACCGTCGACCAAGTACCTAGTGGAGCTCCAACAAATTTCCAGAGATCTGTTTTTGCTAAAAATACCCCAAGATTTGCCCAAGTTTGTGATGATGATGTATTAGTCACATAACCTGTAGGAGCAACACTAGAATCTTCTATGGATGTTCCGGTAGATGCATAAATTGATAAATCACCAACACCAGATTTGTGTGCAATAACCCATAATCCTAAATCAGTTGATATACAAGTTGGTAAATAGATTTTAACAGGAGATGTGTTATTAATAATATAAATTTTATTCATATCTGATTTAGTTAATACTATGACAACATCTGTATTATTATATACAACTATTGGGGCTGTTGAAGCTGGTACTTGTTCTGTTACTCCTCTTATTAATATTGATGTGTCATTTAATGATAATAGATCTGTATTTAAAATAGCCATTTAATATACTCCTAACATTCAACTTCTGAAATTTCTACTGTAATGATTTTTTCTTCGAAAGCAGATAAAGTGAAAAGAATATCATTTTCATCAACTTCGAAACAACGTTCATTAAAAATCATACCATCAATAACTAATTTATATTGATTTTCATCAATTGTTGGTATTAATGATATTTGTTCTCCACTATTATATAGCTTTGTACTACTATTGTTACTATCTGGAAATACAATATACCATTGAAAATTATATTTATGACTCTTACCTATTCTTATACTAGATGGGCTCATGATAACTGTTAAACTACCAGATTCTCTTTCATACGAGATAGTGAATCGATGTAATTTTTGACCTGTACATGTAAAAGTAAAATTTTCCGGAGTAATAAAACCATCAATTTCTTTAAACTCAATTTCTACTTCACCAGGATCAACAATAACATAATCATTACTATTATAATATGTACTTGTTCCAACAACTCGCCAACCAAAATCTGATACTAAATCAATTTGATCACATTTAAATTTAACAACTCCATCACTAATTTGATATGTAACACTGATTTCTGTTAGTTTCATTGCTTTTATTTCAATATCAATATCATCAGGTGTAACATAACCATCAATATCTGAAAACTCAATAGTGTATTCATTAGCTTCTATGGGAATATAATTTGAACCTGAACTACCAGATGTAACAGATGTTATACTTAACCAATCATCAGTTCCTTTTACTTTCCACATTGGGTCATATAAATCTGGATTTATTGGTACTTGATTAAACACCAATGGAGCTACAGATAATACATTTATGAATCCATATTCATAATCAATTATATCAAAATAATTAAAGGTTATATTGATACCAATTTCAGTATCTTCAGTATTATCTAATGTAACAGATACCACTAATGATTGATTCTGATTTAATGAAAAACGACTAATTGAAAGATAATCATTAGCTTCTATTTCAACATCTTTGTATATGTATGTTATATCACTAGTGTTTGAGTTATATATCATTAGTGTGAAAAAGGCAACATTATCCAAATACTGATTGCATACTTGACCACCAATAATAATAGTTTCATTTGTAGTACTATCTCTAGTAAGAATTATCTGTTCACCATCGCTTGGATTTAATATTTTCTTTAAGTTCTTCATTCGATAATTTAGCATAATTTATCTTACCTTATTGAAAAAAATATGGACAAGACCTCCGAAGAGATCTTGCCGCACGTTTTAGACTGCTTGACTTTAAATATTTTCTTTAATCTCGTTATTATCAGCTTCAGTTTTGTTAATAACGGAATACCCGTTTTTTTGTCTGAGTAAATTCTTTTCATGCTTCATCTTATAAATCTTTAAAAGATCCTCTTCCTCGAAATCAAGTATGACAAATATTGAGAATAGTAAAGTTATACAATTCTCAATTATAAGCTCCATCACTTCTATTCTTTTATCGAAATCATATTTATAACCATTCTCAAAATTCTTTTCAAAAACATCACACTTCGATTCTTCTGCAGCTTCTCTAATAATAGACATCAATATAACAGTATCATTTATCAAGTCAACTGAATATTTAGATAGTAGTTCATGTTTCCCTTTTACAAAATTACTACTATCAGTCCAAATATTATTACAAAGTTTATTGTCAAATTGTATCTCACATACCTGCATCAAAGAGACTAAAAAGTGTAGACAATCAATTGCTTCTATCTTAGCATTCTTATAATCAACTATCTTTTGATATTGTTTATCTTTTCCCTCCGAGCTCCAAAATTTCCAGTTAGTACAATTAAACATCTCTGTAGCTTCATCATGTAACGCAATAACATAATCAAATGCCCATTCGTGTTTCTTAGGATCATTGATTGTATCTCTACCAATAACTGTATTTAGTTCACCTTGTAATTTGTAGATCTCATCTAAATTTAATGACATTGTTATACTACGCCTCCAACCCTAACATTTGAATTTGACCTGATTTATCTGAATAATATACTTTCGTAATTCCTACATCCGCTATTAAAGATTGACACATCTTACATGGTTTAGAATTAACTAGTTTATTATTTTTATTAATTCTTATTATTAATAGTGAACAACGTTTTATTGGAGCTTGTGCAAACAATATTGTTTTTTGTTCAGCATGTAAACTATTAATCCACGTACGATACTTCTTGTTGAGTTTACTACAATATCTAATCTCGTTGAAACCAGAATTGATTACTCGTGCACCATTAAATATGACACACCCGTGCCGGTGATGAAAATTAGATTTCTGTGCCTCTCTAATAGCAGTCTTGATTATACTAGTATTAACCATGTTATTTCTTCTTCTTTTTCTTTTTAAAATATGAATCTAAATAAAATTTTATATATTTGTCGTCCCAATACAAATTATCTTTGATCATATTATAATCTTTGTTTTTGATTTTTTCATAATAATCTTGATCAGATGTTAACTTTTCAATACGTTCTATGAATTGATCTGAATTAGAAACTTTACAAGAGGTATATTGATATGGTGTGATATTTGAGTACACACCCGGTATTCCAAGTGTCGCATACTCTAGTGCTTTCAGATTAGATTTACATTTATTAAAATCATTTATTTGTAGTAATGCAATTCCTATATCTGGATCTATCTGTCTTAAATTTTCAGGATAATCAAAATATAATGGTTGCCAATTATGAAAAATAATATTAGGATTCTCTAGTTCTTTAGGTCTGTGTCCAAAGAATATCCAATCAAATCTTTTAGATGTCTCTAGAATATATTTTGTTATTCGTTCGTCAAAATCATCTTCTGAGTCTTTATGAAAATGAGTAGAACTACCAGCATAAATAATTTTAGGTTTTCCACCAGTTTCAAAGAAACTCTTATGATTATACATCCGCCAAATTGGTTTAAAAAGCCTATTCTGAATTACTTTTGTTTTATTAAACTTACTTAAATGTTTAGCTAATTCCGCAGTCGAACACATAATACAATCAACTGTTTCTAAAATTTTCTTTATAGAATCTTGATTTTCTGTATAGTAATCATGTGTTTGATTATATTCCGGTATATCCGTAATAAGATCATCGATATCATATGTTATTTTGAAACCGTATTTTGGAGCTAGATTTTTTTTAATAACAGAAATAACTCCAAGTTGATCTTTAGTTGCTATTCTTTGTACTTGTAATAAGTTTAGTCCTTGATAGTATACAGCTGAATTAGTCATAGTATAATCTGTTGTAGCTAATATATTTTTATACTTACCCAATATTAGATATGGAATCATCACCCTTATAAGACCTGGTGTTTCGTGATCCCCGAGATAGGTTAGAAGCCTGACGTATTTCAAAAATATATCTCCTTTTAGAATTTATGCTATTTACTAAAACCGAAATTCTAGTAAACAGCACAAATCCATTAAAATTTCTCTAGAAATAGTTTTTCGTAAATGGTTAAGTTTTGATCGTCTCTAAGATAACTATCAAGAGAATCAATCGATTCAGTTGATTTACTATTTTGTTGATATAATAAATCTAATAATGGACTAATCTTACCCGCTAAAGTTTTATCACCAAGTTTTTTCACAATTTTCTGTGATTGATCATACCGCCAAATAGTTTCATCACTACACAAAAACATATTTGCGAAAAGAATTTCTACAAATGAGCTATATGGAGAACCAACATCTAAGATTGATTTCATTAGCTCTTGATAATAACCTGAGGGTGTAAACTTAATATTTGAGGTTGACTTTATTATTTCCCTCATGTGCTTCAGACCTTCAACGGAATCTTTATTCAAAACATAATTTTTAGTATTTTCGAAATATACTTTATTTTTTTGAGTATGTTTGTAACAAGATAGAATAGTAAATTCACTTGGAATTAATTCAGTATCGAATATTAATTTGACTTCTGATTTATTATTAACAATATTTGTTAGATGATCACGTATGAATTCTGTTAATAATTTGTTAACTTCTAGATTTGCAGAACCTGAATCATGAAATGAGCGTAAACTAAGTTGTGTAAACCTTTCTGCTAATATCTGTCCTGCTAAGATTCCAACATAATTAGTCACTACTTCTTTTTTGCCGAAACACTTTTGACATATCTTCATGTTTTTAGTTTGACAAAACATCGGTGATCTTACTAGAAGCTGTTGTCCAATTTTTAATTTTGTTGACTTAGTAATCAACATCCATTCAGGATCTGACTTCTTGTTCTTATACCACTTATCAATTAAGGTTTGTTTATGTCTTTCATTAATAATTGTTACATCTAGACTTGTTCTTGTGCCACAATCCTCTTCATCTATTTCCAAAATCGACAAGCCCATAGCGAGCGATCTTTCGAGATAGCCCGAGCTAGGAGTTGACTTACTTTTATCACTTATCGAAATGTTCAGAGAAATTCGCTAAATTTCTCCCGACAGACAGTATTTAATTAATCACATGTCTGTACAGCTGCATATTTCTATGCAGACCAGACTATATCATCACCCTTCATTCTAATTATATTGTTACTTGTTTCCAAATTTGGTTATGTTTAATTCTATAAATTGTTGATCTACCTATATTATATTTACGTGCTAATTCGTATCCGTTTTTACCATTTCGTAATTCTAATCTTATTTGGCGTACTTGATCTTCCGTAAGTTTTGCATTATTTTTAGGTTTTTTGTGTTTTATATATTTAATACCTGTAACAGATGTCCATGTTTTTCCAAGTTTAATATTATTAATAGTTGAACTACTAATCAAAAACATATCAGATATTTCTGATCTGGTGATATTTGTTTTTAATAATTCAACTATTTCAAGAACTTCAAATGTTGATAATACTGATTTATTTTCACTTAAACAACAAATCTTTTCCTTAATCAATACCAAATCACAATTAAGATCTTTACAAACTTGAGTTGATATGTGTTGCCACAGTTTACCATTTAAAATTTTACGAATAGTAACGTCTGATATTTTGTATTTTTTAGAAATTTCACTTAAATTTGTATATGTGTAATTATTAATATTTATAAGAATATTTCGAACATCATCTTCAATTAATTTAGAGTTTCCAATATTAGAACCTCTAAGTTGCCGATTTTTCTTGATCTTATCATCAATATTATCTTGAACTGTACCCAGAAATAAATGTGTTGGATTAACACAAGCCGGATTATCGCATTTATGACAAACTAATAAATTTTCTAGAATAAGATAATTATAACATTCCCATATAAATCGATGTGCACTAATTGATCTTTGATTTAAATGAAATCGACCATAACCTTTATGTTTACAAGCAGTCCAAATCATACAGGCATCGGTGTCTATTGTTCCGTCTTCGTTATACTCGAATTTGACTTTTTCCCAAAATCTATCGAGTACGTCTTCTGGATAATTCATTTGATTATCTTCCGGTAGTGTTGGATCATATGTTTTAAACATAATAATATTTCTCCTGTGTTGAAATATTATCAAAAGAGTTAGAAAGAGTAACACAGGTACTCCTTCAAGGTGATCAAGCCGTGTCCTCTTTTGACAATCTATTTGTTGGTTTTTAAATAATTTATACAAAGGGTGTTTTGCGCTTCCACCGGGCTTCCGGTGTACTCCTCTTCCGAGGATAGTCGTTGCACCTTCCTAGTTAGCGAACTAGGCTTGGCTCAGGATTACCATATCAACAAGTTGACTTAGGCTTTCCCTGAATTCACAAAATTCTTCGATCAGTATTACTACTGAAAGGGGCTAAGTTAATTAACCTTTTCTTGTTCCAGAGCTACTTTCAAAAAACTGAAGTTCTGTTAAACCTTTTAAAAGATTAGTGTTAAATGCGTTTGGATGAATTTGATTTTCGGAGTCAGCGATGAACCCAATATTAATACATGATCTAGCTAACTGTTTTTCGCTAAATCTTGATCCAGATTTGAATAGTGAAAATAAAGTTGTTTCTTTCTCACTAAATTCTTTCAAACATCTTTTAACTAGTGCATCGTTAACTAGGTATCCAAGTTCTATATTATCGGGAGTTTTTGCAATTAGATCTTCCACTTGAACAGACATAGTAATCATTTCATTTAGATTGATGGTTGCAGGAAAATGATTATTGATAGAACTGTAAAAGAATAGATTCTTTTCAAGATGATTTAATTGACGGTAATATTTCTTGACATCATTATCAGAATTCTCCCAAATTATTCTACTCAGATACTCATTATTCCTTTTATTAATCATCATGTTTATTTTGATATCTGAGAAGCCGCACCACTTATTGATCAAACAAAGTCCATACGAGTAAGAGTTACCATTAAAATTAACACACGAAAAAGGTTGATCATAATTTTCAATATTTTCTTCTAAATCGGCAAGATCTTCTATATCCATCGAAAATACTTCATCAATATTATCAAAATCTTTGGTTAATATATAAGCTGCATAAAGTGCTTCATGACGTACTAAAGATAAGAAAGAATCACCATGATCATAATATACATCTTTTCCAAGGAAAGCATTATTATTAGCTTCCTCTAATGCTTTTTGATCGTGTGGTGTGTAGAGTGCTAAGGTGTCTCCCATTATGTTCAAATCAAATCGTTACTTTGACTCCGGAAATTATTCCAGCTATATGTTTCCATATAGATCAGACTATATCATTATCTTAATATCTTAAGATATCTGGCGCTTCCACTCCACTAGAAGTGTACTCCTCGTTAGAGGATAGTCGTTGCACTTTCAAAATTACAAGAGTAATTTCGCTTAGCTCAGGATTGTCTTTTACTTTTTCAAGTAGTTAAGATATCCCCTGAATTCACCAGATTTTTCGACAGGAATCACTTCCTGAAGCGACAAAGATTAACCTTGATCGAAATCTGCATTTAAAGGTTCTAAGAAGAGCGGGGAAAGTCTAATAGTCTCATCCTCGTCATCGTCTAAAGGGATCAAATCAACAAATGGAATACCATGTCTAGTAAGAGTTGGTTGTCGATTAATAAATGCTTTTTTTCTAAGATTCCAATCAAGCATTAGTTTTTGCCTCTATCTCTGTCTCTATTTCTGTCTCTACATCTACTTCTTTCTTTTCGAGTTGATCTAATCTTTCTACTTCTTTTTTAATTAAAGAGAAAACCTCATCTGATATGTTACTATTTGATTTATTGTATTTTTCCTTACTTTCATAATAAGCACTAAAGAAAGCTTTAGATGTTAAATATACAATAATATATATAAATGCTATAAAATTAATAGTTGCTATTAATAATTGCCAAAAACTAAATTCACTAATACTCTCTATCATTTAATCTCCTCCATCTTCAGTCATTACAGGATAAAATGCAAGAATATGGAAATTTTTAACGAAATTTTCTTTTACTTCACCAATACCAAAAAATCCAAGAAGAATATCTTGTTTTAAAATTTTTCCAAGAGTACTGTTTATAACTTTATCAATTGTTATAAATATTTCACCAGTATCATTCATTTCACATGTTTTAGTTGTTGCTATTATATCTTTCACATCTATTTTTAAATTGTGTGGTTTATCAAGTACAATTGAAAAACTTTTATTTTTTGATAATGCTTCTTCAAGAACTTTTCGAGTATATATTCTACCATTAACAGTAGGTTTGTCAGCTGTTACATTTAATTTAAGTTTCATCATTTTCTTGCATCCAATCAATGAACTTGTTAAAAAGTGCTTTGTTCTCATCATAAGTCTTAGTGATGATATTTTCAAAAAGTTGTGAATCATCCATTAGATATCTCACCTTCAGTCATAATACAATCAGTCATTACATAACATGAATACTTCACCATCATCAGTTATTTCATATGATTTAATTGGTGTAATTGTAACATCTGATTTTTGAAGAACGTTAATATCATACAGTAATGGATGTAGTGTTTTATTTCGATTTAATATTTCTTCAAGAATTTTTCTTGGGTATATTCTACCATTAAGAATAGGGTTACCATCTATTACATTTAATTTATTTTTCATTAGAGGCCTCCAATTTTGTTTCTACTTTCCCTTCAGAGTTTTCTTGCATCCAATCAATGAACTTGTTAAAAAGTGCTTTATTCTCATCATAAGTCTTAGTGATGATATTTTCAAAACACCAGACGGTATCAACATTCTTATATTGAATTAACCAGTGTAAGAAATATAACATCCAGAGTCTATATAAGATCTTTCTACTTACACCTATTTGATATGGTTCAAGGGAAGGATCACACGTGATAACGGATCTCGCACTAAACTCAATGGTTTTACCCAACATATTATTTCTGATAAAACCTTCCTTACCAGAAATCATTCTCATCAGATCTACATATACTTGATTTATGTGATACTGATATTTAGCCGTTTCTGTATCACATTCCATGATCATATGCTCAACAATTTCTTCATCATTGTTTTCAAAATTAGGATCTTTAAAATATAAACTAATTTGATTATTCCAATCCTCTTCATCAACATACAAGTTATCTTTTAATATTTCGTTAGATTTATTCAGATGGATAAGACTGATGTACGATTTATTTACTTCTGTATATTGTTGCTTATTATTTATAATATTGACCGGTCTGATTGTGGGTGGAATTATTTTCAAATGTGACATTAATACTTGATCATCAAACAGATCTTGCACCTCTTGAAAACCAAAAAAGTTATTTTTAATATATTTAAGACAAAATATTAAACTATATAACCCAGTAATTCTCATAGGTATATAAATGTTGTTTTTATCTTTTCTATTTTCAAAAATATTGATAGTATTGTCTTTCTTACTAATACCAAGATAACGAGATTTATTAATGTTGTTATCGTTTCTAATAGGATCTAAAAGAGTCTTACTATAACTTAATACGTTTAATATAACTTTCCTTAACCTATTTTTAATTTTGGTCGGTTTAATACATTCAAATGGTAGATCTATTAATCCAAATGTCTCTAATCTTAAATTACTATTCTCACATAATACTTTACACTTTTCACATCTTTTACCACCATCTAAAATTTCACTATTTAACTTTCCACATTTACATTTAAAATCTCTAACTGGTCCAAATATCCTTTCTGAAAATAAACCTTCTTCATCGAATTTTCTTGATTTTCTATAAAATATGTTTGGACTAGTTACGTATTTTTCTTTATTTTTTGACTGTTGACTAAAACGTTGGGTGAGAGCTTCCAAAGAAATCTCCTTACGTATTCAATATATCCATTACAATTTGTTGCATCTCTTTTTCTTTAGTTCTTAGATTTCCAAGTTTAGAAGCCTCAACTCCAGCTTTAACATTAGACTGTTTTATTTCTTGGTTACATTTCTCTAGATGTTTTTTTGTGAATGGTACTTTCGCTTTCACCGGAGCATTCGTAATCAAATACTCGTCAAACTTAATTTTTTTCTCTAGCACCGGTGAGATTCGAAACTTAAATCGAATTACCTCTTTTGCTAACTTTGTCGAATAAGTTTTATAAGATTCAAATTTACCAAATTCAGTAACTTTTGAACATCCGTCTTTAAGTGTCTTTTCTAAAATACTATCAATTATATCATGAACAATTCGTCGAATATTTACATCAGGATGTTTAATCGAAAGCTCTGCCATCACATCTTCTGTTAGTCTAAACACAATCTACCTCCTACACGTATATACTATTTATACAATATTACAAATATGTTGTTTGTTTCTTATCAATGTATTATGCACAAGAGGAATTACGCATGCAAATCCCTCTTTAACAAAAACAATTGTGATCTTATCCGCCATTTTACTAAAGATCTTTATTTGAGTATAGTTATCACTATCAATCTCTTTATTATCAATTGGTATATAATAGATCCTGTTTTTAACTAAACGAATCTCACCATTGATTGCATTCACTCGCTCTTCTTGATTCGTCGAATTTACTATGTAGAAAATATTATGTTTAGGTAGATTAAATTCTGTAGATATTGTTGAACCTTTAATGTTATCTGATAACATGTTGCTACGCCTCCTTATCAAAAATAGTACGTCTTTGAAATATGAATTGACCTAAAAATATTAAATGTTTACAACCTGTTAAAATACCAATTTTATTAGATACTTTTGCAGGTCTTTCTCGTTGAACCAATAAACTATTATCTCTGTCGATTGTGTCCGCAAATTCAAACTCAAATGACTTACACTCACAATAGACCTTGATTTCTGAGTTTGGACGAATCTTCTCGTCTTTATTAAAAGCTATCATTGTTTGATATGAGCCTTGACCAGTTTCTGCTGTGAAGATTCGATAATCATCTTTTACTTCTATTTTAAAATTAGATAGTAACACTTCTTTAACTTTTTTATATCTCAATCTGTATTTCGCTGGTAGATTTAAAATGTTGGTTAATTGCATGATTTATACCTTTCTATATTCTTTTTCCACGATTTTCACATTTAAATGTAACCCTCGTTTGTAATTATTATTTCTATAACAATGTAGAAATAAACAAATCACTGATAATCGGATCGTGAAAAAGATATCGCCACCAACTAATAATTATAATTCATTAGTAAGTTTTTATTGACATTAACATGTCTTGTTGGCAGCGATAAGATTAATTTATTGAGGGGAAATTATTCCCCTGGTTCCAAGTCACTATCTACTAATCGTAGATAAATCATGTTTAACCTCCTTTCTATCAATCAATTAAGAAACGATTAATTTCGTCTCTTATACTGTTAATTTCTATATTAAACTGGAGAATATAAAATTTTGTTTTCACGTTTTACATATAGAAATAATAATAGTAGAGAAGTCCTAGTTACCACCAACAACGGGGTTTCTCTTTATATTTAAATTTTATTTAACTCTTATTGGAGGAGACTGAAATGATGGACGAAAGATTAAAAAACATTAAACACAATTTAATTGAATCTGATACTGTATCTGGAAAGATTATTTATCGAGATATGGAAAAACATGGAAGTGATTATCTAAATAATTGTGATTTGATGGGAGAACATTTAGAATTTCTTTCAAGTCATTTTAGATTGGCTAAGTCTGAAATTACCATTATATTAAATAAACAAATATCAAATGGTATTCAAGAATTATCTAATCAAAATGATTGGGTTAATCTTGGTCATGTAGCCAAACATGCCCTTAAAGAAAAACTTGAAGTTGTGAGGAGAAATGATGAAAAATATTTAAAACCAATTATTAAAGTTGTAGAGAATACTTTGGAATTCATGAATCTTTCTTTAGACGATCAAAATAAAGCTCTTAACTCATTAGAGGACGAGGAAGATGAATAAATTATCTGAGTTGACAGTCATCGTTAAGACTTTAAATGTTGATGGTAAGAAGATGACTCAGTCATTCTTCAAGCAGTTACCAATTGGTCATGTTTACAAAGATGATCATTCTCTTCGAGATGTTAATTTCTGGGGGAGTGTCAGATATAAGATTGATGATACACCAACATGGGTTCTTTTCGAGAAAGATGAAATCCTTTATAAAGGTAATCCAAATCCGGATAATTATATGAATTTGATTGAAGATCAAGAAGTTGAGATTGAATACATTCAAAAAAGAATTGTGGAAAATTCATTGGAACTTGTCGGATATAAAGAAGAATTAGTAAAAAGAAAAATTACATTAAAAGAAAATATTGCAACCAATAAGTCGTTAGAAAATATTATGAATGTAACATTAACAGAAGACCAAACTGTAGATGTTGAATATGTAATACAGTTAATTGAAGATAATATTAATGATAAAGTACTTAAAGAAGATATGATGAGGAATCGATTCTTATTAGTACAACATATCAATCATTACAAATCGTTTGAAAAAATCATACGATTAGCGGTCGAAGATGATCAAGAAGTTGAAAACATTCAACGATTGATTGACGAAAATATTAAAAAAAGTGAAAAACTAAAAGAACAATTTGTAGACGATCAAATAGAATTATTGAAATGTATTAATGCTGATAAATCAGTTAAATACATTAAAAGTTTACAACAGATTTTTATAGCTATTTAAAGGAGAAGAATATGCATTTATCATCATCTTCCAAATTTTGTGCCAACGCTTCATTCAAAATGGAGTTTGGTAATTATGAAGTGTCATTATCATTTGATACTTTTCCTAATAAAAAAGGTTATTTAGAAAATGATTCAATTTGCGTCTATAAAGATGACGTGAACGTAACGAAAGAACTATTTGACGTTATGGAAATATTTGGAGATGAAGAAAAGTTTCTAGAAATATGTAATGTGATTTCTAGGTTGTCGAAATTAACTCCATAGCTATCTAATTCAGCTTTCTCAAAAAATGTATTAAAATTTGCATTTTTTGAGAAATACAAAAGAAGAGTTGTAATGTGAAAATTATAACTCCAGATCTTAATTTAAATTAAAGGAGACGGAAATTATGGAAGTAATAAGTGAGAAAAAAATAAAAATAGTATTGACTGAGGAGGAAGCTAAGTGTTTGAAATGATTTTATTAGACAGTAGTTCAAGAAAAGAAAAAGATGATGAGTTCATTATACCCTTGTGTAATGATCTTAACCGGGAGTTAGGAGAAGAATAATATGAGAACACCATATTTAATTCAAAGGATGATTAGGAGAAAAGATCCAATAAAAAATCCATCATTGGATAATTTGTATGGGATGGACTATATGGGAGCCTCTGAATTTGAGTGGGGTGCTTTACCCAAATCTCTTAAACGATTTACTAAGAATTTTGATAATCTTGTAATTCACAAGACATCAATTAAAAATTTCAAAGATGAACCATTATTTATAATTGGTTTGTATGAAATTGTTAAAGAGTATCCAATTCAGGATCTAATCGATGGTAAATTTCGATTACATGAGCGTCTGAATTTCAATTACGCCTGGAAAGGTGAGGATGGTTATGAGAATCGTAAGAGACCATTTAATCAACATCAACACCCATCAGCATGGTGGGATATTGATAATGACATAATGTTTACATTTAAAAAGTTACATACTAATAAGTTATTGGCTGCTGTAGGAGAAGTACTGAAAAATAAAAAACTAGAAGGTGAAAAAGAGTGGTACTAGAGGAGACTATTTAATGGAAAATACATATACAGTGTATTGGCTTGATGGTAAAAAAGAAATTGTTAAAGGTACATCTATATCTGATAGTTTTAGAAAAGCAGGATTAGGAGGAGGTGCGTTGAGAGCTGTAGATTTTTATGCAGAAAATAGTGATAATGATTATGTATGGAATAAACAAAAACATAACTGGGAGAAAAATTATGAAAAAAATATTAGTTAGTTTAATTATTGTAATTTCGATGATAATTTCGTCAATAGTTCTAGCTCAAGATATTAGAACAGGCCATAGTTGTCCTTGTATCGTTAAAAAGATACACGGAACAATCATGATGGTTGACAGAAACAACAAACCTATTAAGACATATGCTCAAGTCAATAATAGGGCTAACCGACAACTGTATCAGACTCAAGATAGAATTTGGGTTCTGAGAGCGAACAAAAGAGTGTTCGTTTATGATGTACAGACAGGAAATCAGATTCGGAGCTATTATGCTCCCAATTTGAATAATTGGGTCAAGTAAAATTAACAAACTCGTCTCCGTTAGTGGAGGCGAGTGATTTATTTTTCTAGATCTTGCGCAACGTTGTAGTCCAAATCTAAACAACTAATTTTTCTTGTGTGGGTGTAAATATTAACGTAAACTGATCTGGTAGAATACATAACTACCCTAAATTATAATTCAGTACAAGCTAAACAGATGCTTCCAAAAAAGTGTATTTTTTTATTGTTATTTTTGGGTGAAATGATCTTGAAGAGTTAGTTAAAAATTAATTATATATTCTATCTTTTAATATAGAAATAATAATTATAACAACATAAATTAAAAAATAAAGGAGCATATTATTATGATTTTAACACAGAAAGAAGTGAATCGTTTTAGATCTAAAGTAAATTTTGTATATTTACCAGATGGACAACTGGATTATGAAGCTTGTTGGGAATGGACTGGTAAACCAAGTTTAAATGGTCACGGTCAAATTGGAATTCGAGGTAAAACATTTTTAGTACATCGACTAATGTATATGTTAGAGATAGGTGAGATACCTATTAGTAGAAAATTATATCGAACATGTAAAAATAAATTATGTGTCAATCCAAATCATTTATATTTAAATGATACAAATATTAAAGATGGAATATTTTCAAAAACAGATATTGAAAGATTTCAACAGAATGTTCAATTTAAGTTTTTAGATAACGGTCAATTAGATCATGAATCTTGTTGGGAATGGACGAACTGTTGTGATGAAGAAGGTTATGGAAAAATTGGGATTAAAAATAAAATTTATTTAACACATCGAATTGCATATATGATTGAACGTGGTAAAATACCTAAAGAATATTGTGTGCGTCATGATTGTGATAATCCACCTTGTGTTAATCCTAATCATTTACGTATAGGTACAATGGATGATGATATACAAGATAAAGTACTTAGAAATAGACAAGCTCAAGGTGATACTCATCCACAATCAACATTAACATCTATAGATATTAGAGAAATATTAACTGGTATTCATAACGACAAATATTTTAGTACACGTCAAATAAGTAAAGATTATAATGTTACTATTGATACAATTAGATGTTTTTTAACTAAAAAAACTTGGAAACCTGTAACATCTATTATAACACATGAATTAGGTGTGTCTCTTAAAGATTTATATGAAAAAATAAAGAGACGACAATTAACTGATGCTGAAAGTCGTGAGAATAGTAGACGTTTAACTACACGCGATCTTAAAGAAATTCAATGGTTTTTAAATCAAAAGAAATTAACAATAATAGAGATTGCTAAAATGATTAAAGTATCTTATAATCAAGTAAAAACTATTAAAGAAAATTCTAAAAGGTATAATTTAGTATTTTGATAGATATTATGAAGTTCTCTACCTCTAATGGGGTAGAGAACAATTTTTAAATGTAAAAATTAGTTTAAATCTATAACTGTGTTTGTGTTCTAAAAAGCTTGTGATTTTTAGTAGATCTAAATGTTTAGAACTCTTTATTATGTTGAAGAGAAGTAATTTTTTTTGAGTTTTCTTTATATTTAGATTTGGTAGTAAAGTAATGGAACAAAAGAATATAAGTAAATATGATTTTTTATATACAAGAAATTGTAATTAATACAAGAACTGGTAATCAAAATACAAACACTAGAGGAATAGTACAAGAGCTAGTGTTATTAAACTGTTGTTAGAGTTATTTAAACCATTATAATACGTGAAACATTAATGATAAAGTATGCTTGAATAAGAGTATAATAATATCTAGAGTTAGTTTTATAACTTTTCCTAGCTTTAGATATTATTGATCTGGATCTAGTAATAATCACAACCGATTATAATACACTAGATCTGGATCACACAAAACTAGTACCAGTATCATCAAGTTTTGGGTAGGCCCCTTCTTTCTTTTCTTCTTTTTACCAAGCTGAAAACAGCTGATTTTTAGCAGAAATAAATTTAATACTATTCAGTAAAATTAACAGAAACGGTCCGATGTTGTACAACATCAATATCTATAAACAATTTAGAAACTCTTTTTGTCTGATAAAAATCAGTATACTATCAGAATAAACAGTATCAATATTTCAGACTAAAGCTTCGCGTACTATATAACATCAATATCTATCTAAAAAAATAAAAGACTTTCTCATGCTGTATCAGCATAACTATCTGAATTACTTGCTACAGCCAAACAGAATTCTGACTCTAAGAGTCAGTCTAGTACCTAGTATTTTATTTCGCCGCGCGCCCGCCAAATTTCCTCCACAATATTCTCTCCAATTTTTTCTTTATATTTTCCTTGATCATCCTAAAATCTTCCCATTATCACAATCCTTTAGTCACCAAAACAAAAAATTTAAATTTTGAAAACTGCTATTTAAATATAGAAATAATATTAATAAAAGTATTTCAACAAATTTTAATCAGGAGGCATACGCTTGGAGTTAAGTATATTACACATCTACGTAGATCACACCGGATATAAAGGAGTGCTAAGATTTAGTATCACTAGAGAATTTCATAATCTCTGTATTGAAATGAAATTGTACCAGATCACATTACAATCGGCGGAGACTCTTGTTGTCTTTAAAAAGAATCTAGAGTCAGATCCAAATAATCCTAATTTGATTGAGATTATTCCAACGAAACAAGTATTGAAAGATAAATATTATCTAGTGGATGCAGAAAATCTAGTTGCCAATATTAGATCTATTCCAGAATCTAATAATCCTAGTTATCAAGTGGCATTAAGTCAAAGTTTAACTTGTGTTCTCGAAAGAAATCAAATCCGACGAGTGTACAACTTCTTTAATTCTTTCGTCACTAACTTTTCTATTTTAGATTCTGTATTTAAGCTCTATATTAATATGTTAGAGATTTCAGATCCAAAAAAACAAACAAAAAGTTTGACATCTGTTCCAACATCAGATCTATCTCCAAATTTAATTGAAACAAAACCTTTACAATCAACAACTCCTCTTAAACTAAACAATCCTTCTTTAAGTTTCCCAACAAACAATTCTGACATAGAAACAAAAGTTCCAGATCTTGCCGCTAAAAACGAAAATGAAAATGAGATAGAAAGAATATTAAATACGTATTGTTTAGATAATATTTTCAAGTCATTTACAATACACCATATTTTCAATCATTTAAGATACTTATCAGACAGTACAACCGTAACAGAATCATTAGATGAGACCAACAAAATTGATATAGTTAGTATTCCTGTTTTGTTCGACCCATTTTACTACAGCTTAAACTACGATCATATTATCAGCGTTTTCAACAGCACTTTTGGTAAAAAGGACTTACAAATAATTAACTTTAATCAAAAGAAAATACTTGAAAACATCCAATTCATTATTAACAAAGAGCAGCAAGATTCGGATGATAAATTAATACTGTCTCTACTACTGTTCATTTTCTATTCTTATGCATATAAATCTATTACATCTACACATCCAGATTTTGACTTTGCGAATTATTTTACACCAGAAACACAACAAGCGGGACTAAATTTCTTTATCAGTAAATTCGAAATGCCTGGTACTAAGTTTGAAATTAAAGTCTTGGACGAAGTTAGTAGTAATAATAACGACGATGTAGAATCAATATCTGCTAAATATAAACATTTGATTCCTGTTTCAGAAATAGATTTTCTGGATGTTGTAGTATCGGAATATAATACTAGTATTGAAAATAAAAAGGAATTTAAAATAAAAGATTTCACAATATCTACAACAAAGATTTTAGATGTAGAAAATATGATAAAATCTAATACATTAGTTAGCAGTATTACTAGAGATCAAATAAAAACAATAAATACTAATACATATTCAACAAGATCTATTAGTTCTTCATTGTTAAACTTTGAAGAAAAGATAATCACAAAAACATATGATTATTTTAAAAAGTATCTACAAGATCCGACAGTATTAACTTCATTACTGTCTATGAAAGAATTACCAATATCTAAACAAGTATTGAGTTTATTTGATTTCTTTTCTAGAAATCTTCCGAAACTATTCAAGGATAATAAAGATAATAATACTTTAAACTATTATAAGATCTTAATTGATAATCTACCAGCACCTAAATCAATAGGACATCAGACATACTTATTTTTGATATATAATCTAATAATACCGTATTATGTTGATCATTTCGGAGAGACTAAATTTGTAGATAGTTTTGTTTGATTAGAGAAACTTTAATTAAAAATTAGGAGATAGTAATAACATGAACACACAATACTCATCAGATAATCCAGAAAATCAAGTCCGACAATATAATATGATTGAAGGTGGTAATTATAATGTAATGAGCACAAAAGGAAAACAATCAATGGTTGGAAACTTGGTTGAGTTTCAAGATGGAAAGATTTATGAAATTACAAAAACTGGATCTCTAAAGCGAATGCCAAAGAATTTCAGTATAGGAAATCAAGAAGAATTATCTGCTAGATATATACGTCAACAAGAAATGCTTAAAGAACAACAGAAAATTGAAGCTCAAAATCAAAAGAAATCAAAACCAATTATTAATTTAGATACTGGTAAAGAATTATCTAACGAAGTCTTTGAAATGCCTTAACTGTAAAAATTATATATTCTCGATTTTAGTATAGAAATAATATAGTATATGAGGAAACTGGCATTCTCTCATTAATGTTGTTGCACCAACATTTTGGTCGAGTATGCAAAGATACATACTTGACTGTAATTGCCAGCCGCTTGTGACGCGAATAAAAAAGGGGATGTGCAGACTATCCAAGTAGTCATCCCCAACGAATTATACTCGATCCCTCTTTATAGAGGGATTCGATTTATTATATGATAATAATTTTCTTTTCTCTTAAATCTTTTTGTGGAGGCGCAAAAGACATGGAAAAAATTACGGTAACGCGTGGGTTGGTTAGATTGAAGACGTTAGACAATCAGATTAATTTTCTGATTGATGATTTTAAACCAGTGGATATTTCTGTGAATAAGAAACTCAATAGTAAACAGACGTTTCAGGAGTTTGACGCTAACGTTAAAAGTGGTTGGCAAAAAATCAATGATTTGATTAAACAACGTAGTAAGATCAAATCAGGCATTGTTGCAAGTAATGCTGTGACAATGGTTGACATTGTAGGTACAAAGATGTCAGTTGCCGCAGCAATCGAACGTAAAAAGAGTATTGAATATGACGTTCATCTGCGTAACAGTTTGAAAGGGAATTTTGCAGCACAATCAAACAATGTTGATAAAATGAATGATGACGTTAAAATGCGACTTGATCGTTTGTTAGAATCAACTTTTTCTAAAGATTCATCGAAAGTTAAACCTGATGAACTTGACGCGGTTGCAAAACCGTTCATGGAACGGAATGAAGCAACTCTAATTGATCCAATTAGGGTCAATGATAAAATTCATCAACTTGATGAAGGGATTGATTCTTTTAAAGAGGAAATTGATATTGTAGTCACTGAAAGTAACTCAGTTACATATATCGAAACTTAAACAAATAATTTGTTTGTAGTGCGAAGTACTGAAATCTTGAAAGTCGACAGGCGGCGACTAATCCGCCTACTTTTGATAAATGGTGATATATAAACTAAACCAATTATTTAGTCGAAAGATTAAATAATACATATCTAAAGTTCAGAATTCAATCATCAAATATCAAAAATCAAAGCTCATATTTGTGACAGCGCTGGCGGAGGTCATAGGACCTGTGAACCCAGCCATCACAAACATTAAAGTTCTTGATTTAAAGGTCTTAAATCAAAATTTACGAAATCTTGGAATAATGGTAAATATAGCTTTTTCGAGAGCTATAGTACACCACCAAGCTGTGCTATAAACAAATACATTTTTTGTAACCATCGTCTTAACAGGCGGTGGTTACAAATCTATTTCTTTTTAAAAATTTAATATTCTCGATTTATATATAGAAATTATAATGTATAACAAGACAGTAGTTTTGTTATAATAAGGATTCCGTTCGCATTGTGCGTCCGGATGTGAAATCTATTTATTATATGTTGAATCATATAATCTCTTTTTTTATATAGAAATATATATAGTAT
>Ga0209042_1000495_pt1 | contig 42146 bp, 35 predicted proteins | sample SaaInlV_200m_DNA_6_FD_184649 | JGI IMG/M metagenome (GOLD analysis project Ga0209042, IMG submission 184649) | Marine microbial communities from expanding oxygen minimum zones in the Saanich Inlet - SI037_S2LV_200m_DNA (SPAdes) (version 2) | ecosystem: Environmental > Aquatic > Marine >...
GTTTTCGTCTTGGATGGCGTTCAGTTCAAGGTCATCTAACATCATCATGTTCTTAGTTTACTTGCTTATTACAAAAATTAAAAGGCCTCCCCTCCTTTTTGCTTACCCCTATTTATTGAGAAGATACCTTATACTTTTAGAAAGAGAAAAACAATATTGTAGTTTTACAAAATAATTTTACTTTATCACTGTAAACACTTGATAAGATGAATTATAGCATTTTACAAACATATGACACTTGATTTCTATCCCAGTTAACGTTATTATCAAATCTGAAAGGTTGAAAAGTCAACCGAAAACTCACTTTTCTAAAGGAGAAAAAAATGAAGAAAGTTTCTTATATGCTCTTTGCCTTATTGGTTGTAGGAGCAATGGTGCTGGCAGCTTGTACGCCTGCTGCAACACCTGAACCTGCTCCAGAACCAGGAGACTCTATGGACCTTGGTGGTCGTGAAGTAACCATCGCCATTGAGAATGCATACTTGCCTTTCAACTACATTGATCCCGAAACCGGCGAAGGCGCTGGCTGGGACTATGAAGTTTGGGACGAGATTTGCTCGATCTTAAATTGTACTCCCGTCTATGTTGAAGCTGCATGGGAAGGCATGATCCAGGCTGTTGCTGACGGTCAATTCGACGCTGCTGCTGATGGTATTACCATCACCGCAGATCGCGCCGAGATCGTTGATTTCTCGATGGGCTATGTTGCCATTGAACAACGCTTACTCGTCCGCGCTGACGAAGATCGCATTGAAGGCATTCAGAGCATTGTTGACGACGCTGAACTCAAACTTGGTACCCAGACCGGTACAACCAACTACGAAACAGCTCTCAAACACCTTGATGCTGACCGTATTGAAGCTTTTGAGCAATTCCCCTTCGCTGTACAAGCTTTGCTTGCTGGCGATATTGATGCCGTTATCATGGACGAAACCGCTGGTCAAGGTTACTTGGGCGAAAACGCCGATAGCCTGAAGCTCGTAGGCGACTCACTTTCCAGTGACGAACTTGGTTTCATCTACCCCCTTGGCAGCGATCTGGTTGGACCTGTTGATGCCGCGCTCGAAGAAATGATGAGCAATGGCTTCCTCGTTGAAGTCAACGCAAAATACTTCGGTGCAGATTTCGATGTCACCTATGATGATCTCTTCCCCCCAGATGAAGAAGAAATGGACGGAATAGGCTCCGAAGCTAACCCGATCAAAGTTCTCTTCGTCCCCTCTGTGGATGTTGATTTCATGATCGCTGGTGGCGATTTGATCGAAACTGCGTTGAACGAAGCCACTGGTCTCTACTTTGAAGCCAGCGTGCCCACTTCTTACGCTGCCACAATTGAAGCCATGTGCGCTTCCCCCACAGACACCATTGGTTTTATTCCTGCCATGGGTTACGCGCTTGCTAACCAACTCTGCGGCGTAGAACCAGGTTTGGCTTCCGCCCGCTTCGGTTGGAATGTATACTGGGCAGAATTCTTGGTTGCTCGCGACAGCGACTTCCAAACCCTTGAAGATCTCGAAGGCGCCACTTGGGCATATCCTGACGCTGGCTCCACCTCTGGCTTCTTGTATCCCTCTGCCATCTTTGATGACCTTGGCATTACCATTGGTAACACCGTTGAAGCGGGTGGTCACCCGCAAGCTGTAAAAGCTGTCTACAACGGCGAAGCCGATGTTGCTACCGCTTACTTCAGCCCCCCATTGCTTCCTGAAGGTCGCTGGGCATTAGGCGATGCACCTGATATTCCTGATGAGTTCATCCCTGACTGCGCTGTAAACGAAGATGACAAACTTTACTGTGGTGAATACCGCGTACTCGATGCCCGCTCCGCCATCCGCGAAGAGGCTCCTGACGTAATGCAGAAAGTTCGCATCCTGACCATCTCTGGCGAAATCCCCAATGACACAATGTCCTTCTCCCCTGATTTCCCAGAAGATATGAAACAGACAATTTTGGATGCAGTTGCAGCTTACGTAGATTCTGATGCTTGCGCCGAAACCCTCTGTAACGAAAACTTCTATGACTGGAGTGGCGTTGGTCCTATCTTTGACGAAAACTTTGATGGCGTTCGCTTGCTCATGGAAGCTCAGGGCATCACCCTTGAAAATCTTGGCGAGTAGTTCTAGTTTTTGAACACCAATACAGCCCCAGGCTACCTGTCTGGGGCTGTATTCTTATTATAAGAACCTCCCCTTATCTCTTAATTGAGATAAAAAAGGGGCTAATATAATGTAGTGAATGGAATAAACCTATGCTAGAAATTAAAAATCTTTCAAAGAGATATGAGGGTGGCCCCTTAGCTCTGGATGATGTGAGTTTCAAAGTGCCTCAAGGAGAGTTTCTCGCAGTCATCGGGTTAAGCGGCTCTGGAAAATCCACGTTATTGCGCTGCATCAATCGACTGATCGAGCCAACGGCTGGGGATATTATTTGGAATAATATCAACGTTACACAAGCCTCCGACGGTGAATTACGCACCATTCGACGTAAGATTGGCATGGTTTTCCAACACTTTAATCTCGTAAATCGCTCTTCTGTGCTAACCAATGTTCTTTCTGGGCGTTTGGGTTATGTCAACCCCGCAATGAGCTTCTTCAACAAGTTCCCCCAAAATGATATTGACAACGCCTACAAGGAAATGGAACGTGTGGGTATCGCCGAGAAAGCGCATCAGCGTGCTGATGAATTAAGTGGCGGCCAACAACAGCGCGTAGGTATCGCTCGTGCTATGATGCAGAAGCCTGCCATTATTCTTGCCGACGAACCCGTTGCCAGCCTTGACCCCGTCTTGGCTCACTCCATCATGCAGCATCTCGAAAAGATCAACAAGGAAGAAGGGGTAACCATCTTATGCAGCCTGCATTTCCTTGATCTTGTTCACCGCTATGCCGACCGTGCCATTGCGCTCAACGATGGCAAATTGATGTTCGATGGCCCCCCAAGCGAAATCGATGATGATAAATTCCGCGAAATCTACGGCAAAGAAGCCGAGCGTGTTGGGTAGGTGAAAAATGAATAACAATAAATCATTTAAGAAATCACTCGGAACAGGTCTTGCTATTGCGTTAACCTTATTTGTTTTTGCCTATGCTTTTCAGGTTACAGACGTTGATTTTGGCACCACGCGCGACGAAGTTCGCCAAACCTCTATAACACGTGTTTTGCGTGCTTTGGCACATCCAGATATCTTTGAGTACGAAACAAAAGAGCTCAATGTTGAAATTCCCTTCTATTTGCCATGCTCTGAAAGTGAAATGACTACGCCCGATGCCTTCCCTGCTGATGAACCTTTCCTCAAAGCAAGCGCATATTGTGGAGAAGCATCTGATGCAATTACCATTGAAGGCTTCAATATGCCCACCTACACAACGGGCCCCGTCTTCTTCATCACCAGTAGCGGTGTTAAAAAACAATTGGACAACTTCCAAACAGACGCAGACGGGTACTTCATCAGTGAGATCGAGTTGCCTAATCGTCAACCCGTTGCAGAAGCGCAAGCCATCCGCGCAACAGTTCGTACGAACGTTGGAGCACCCAAATGGTCAGATAATGCGATCGCCACTTGGGACAAAATTATCGAGACCATTTTCATTGCCTTGCTGGCAACTTTCATTGGTACTCTAATTGCGATTCCGACCAGCTTTGTCGCAGCTCGTAACTTGATGGTTGAAAACAGAAGTCCGCTAACGAGTATTGCTTTCTCGATCATCGGCTGGATCATCGGTGTGTGGACAGGATTACAAGCAGCCCAGAGGTTAGTTGCTCTATTTGCTCCTGTTAATGAAAACCTTCTTCTCGGATTGGGAGGCTTGATTCTTAGCATTGGCTTGCTATATGGCATCTTACGCTGGTCAATGCCCACAGAAGATATAGAAAAACCGAGCCTGGGTATTCGCATTCTTTCTTCGCTTGGAATAGCTCTCTTCGGTATCGCTACGCTGATCTTCTTCGGGGCTTCCTTCCGTACGCTTGGAGCAACACTGATCGAACCTTTGGGCATCTTTGGCTTCCTCGGTAATTTCATTTTCCAAATCGGAGAGATCATCGTAATGCTCACGCCCGGTTTAATTGCTGTCGTTGTTGGAGCAATCCTGGGCAACATACTCAGCAAACTTGGGCAACGCACTAGCGACAATATGCCCGCAGGCCAAGTGCGTTTGATAAATATCATTCTAGCTTCTCTTGCTGGCGCAGTACTCTTTGTCCTACTGGGGAGTGTCGTCGAATGGTTCTACCAACTGAGCAATCCAATCAAAACACTTTATTGGCCCGCTGGAGTTGGCGCTGCTCTTGGACTGGTTTTAGCCTTACTTTCCCCGGCAAAGAACGCCTTGCCAACAGGAATGATCTTCTATAGCATCACCCGCACCATCCTGAACGGGACGCGTTCTGTTGAACCACTCGTAATGGCTATTGTTGCCGTGATCTGGGTCGGGATTGGTCCTTTCGCTGGCTCCTTGGCGCTCGCACTGCATACTGTTGCAGCCCTCGCCAAGCTCTACTCTGAGCAAGTGGAAAGCATCTCTGCCGGACCAATTGAAGCTGTTCAGGCAACTGGTGCAAATCAGCTCCAGACCATCATTTATGCCGTTGTCCCACAGATCATCCCACCCTATATTTCCTTCACCATGTACCGCTGGGATATCAACGTGCGTATGTCCACCATCATCGGTTTTGTCGGTGGCGGTGGTATTGGCTTCCTCTTGAGCCAAAATATTAACCTACTCGACTACCGTGCAGCCAGCGCACAGATGCTTGCCATCGCGGTCGTCGTCGCCTCGATGGACTATATTAGTTCCGTCATCCGCGAAAAATACGTCTAAAAGAGATCTCTCCCCTAAAGTAGAATCCCGAACTTTTAAAAAGTTCGGGATTCTTTTTATTTCTGGTAAAATGCCCGAATGTTAAACTTGCTACGCAAACTCTTTCGCATTCTAAAGCGAATTACCATTATGCTTATAAAAACACTTTTCATCCTCGGCATCAGCGGTGCAACAATCTTGCTCATTGCACGCCTCGTTACCGCCATCCACAGCAAAGGGCGCATTTACACTGTTGAAGATGTCCCCAATGAACGGGCAGCAGTCGTTTTTGGCGCGGGACTATATCGTGATGGCAGCCCCACGCCCGTTTTACGAGATCGCGTTCAGGCAGCGAGCGAACTCTACTTCCAGGGAAAAGTCGAAAAATTACTCATGAGCGGCGATAATCGTTTTGAAGATTATGATGAACCAACCGCCATGAAAAATTACGCGCTCGAATTAGGCATTCCTGAAGAAGCTATCGTCCTTGACTATGCAGGTCGCCGCACCTATGATACTTGCTACCGCGCAAAAGAGATTTTCGGGCTTGAAAACGCTATTCTTGTTACGCAGGAATTCCACCTGCCACGCGCCCTCTACATCTGTAGCACTCTCGGTATTGAAAGCAACGGCGTCAGTGCCGACTTACGCTATTATCTAAAACGCTCGCGCTTTTTCTGGAATACCCGCGAAACCCTCGCCACCCTCACCGCGCTCTGGGATGTACACATCGCAAAACCATTGCCCGTACTCGGCGAGTTTGAACCCATCTTCACGGAGGAATAAATGGATCGCTCTGAAGCCCTCGCAATAGTTCGTGAATTTATTAAAAACGAAAACCTGGTTAAGCACATGTTCTCGGTTGAAGCCGCCATGCGTTTTTATGCCGAAAAAATGGGAGAAGATGTGGAACTCTGGGGCGTGGTCGGTCTCCTGCATGATTTTGATTGGGAAATCCACCCCACGCTGGAGGGACATCCGCAAGCGGGCGCGCCCATCTTACGAGAGCGGAATGTTCCCGAGGAAATTGTGCGCGCTATTCTTAGCCATGCGGATCACACCGGAATTCCACGTGCTTCCGTTATGGAAAAAGCCCTCTTCGCCTGTGACGAGATCACGGGGCTCATCACCGCCGTTGCGCTGGTACGCCCCTCACGCTCATTGATGGATCTCAAAGTTAAATCCGTCAAAAAGAAATGGAAAGATAAAGCCTTCGCCGCTGGAGCCAACCGCGACGAAATGGAGCAAGGCGCCGAAGAATTTGGCATCGAACTCTGGGAGCATGTCGGCAATGTCATCGAAGCCATGCGTCGTATTGCGCCTGAATTGGGCTTGGCAGGGTAAAGGATCAGCTGAATGAAAAGAATATCGCCTGTTCTCATTACGATACTCATTGCAGTTTCGTTTTTAACCTTTTGTACACCGCTACAAAATGAAGCCGTTCCACCTATTAATTTCTCTCCGCCTGCTGAATACACAACTACAATTTTTGATGTAGATGCACCAACCAACGCTTCAAATGAGCGTTTAGAAAATACCCACCCCAATATAATTTTCATTATGACAGACGATCAACCTTATCAAACTGTGGAATATATGCCTACAGTAAAAGAAGAGTTGCTTGCTAAAGGGGTTTCTTTTCAAAACGGCATTATTACAACCCCACTTTGTGGCCCTAGCCGAGCAAGCATATTAACAGGTCAATATGCACATAATCATGAAATATACACGAACCGGATGCCAATGGGTGGCGCAGTAAAATTTGACGATACATCAACCGTGGCAACATGGTTACAAGATGCTGGATACGAAACAGGCTTCTTTGGAAAATATATTAATTCTTATGATGAAGTCGAACCCGAAGGCTATGTCCCCCCCGGTTGGGATGAATGGCATGTCTTTCTTCAAAAAAATCTTACCGAGGAAAAAGCGGGATTGCATTTCTTTTTCGATTATACGCTTTCAGAAAACGGAGAACCTGTTGAATATCCAAAGAAGCAGGACAGCTACGGCACAGATGTAATCACAAAAAAAGCTGTGAATTTCATTGGCGAAAATAGCGATGAACCTTTCTTTATGGTCGTCAGCTATTTTGCCCCACACTCTCCTTATATTCGCGCCCCACGCCATGAAGACACTTTCCGCCCCAGCACGGGCTGGGAATGGAACTCCTATCTTTCTCCCGCGTTTAACGAAGATAATATACGAGACAAACCGGATTATCTCGAAACTTTATATCCCTATTCAGGAGGAGAAATTGAGATCACTGTCAGGCAAATGCTCCGATCACTCCTGGCTGTAGATGATGGTGTCGCATCCATTCTTAATGCACTTGAGAAGACCGGACTTAACGAAAATACAATCATTGTATATATCAGTGATAATAGTCTGACCACAGGCGACCACAGATTTGGCTTCGACAAGAACTGTCCTTATGAAGCCTGTATTCTCACTCCGTTCATAGTTTACGCACCAGATCTATATGCACCGCGTCTGGATACAGAACACTTGGTTGCGAATATTGATTTAGCGCCCACCTTTGCTGAACTTGCCGGGCTTGAATCTCCCTCCACTGTAGATGGTCTCAGCCTGGTTCCGCTACTCGAGAACACTTCGGCTACATGGCGTGAAGAAATTTTGATCGAACATTGGCCCACAGAAGAAGGTGTTGGTTCAATAGTTCCTGAATTCTATGCCATTCGCAGCACTACCTGGAAATATGTTGAATATATTACTGGGGAGAAAGAGCTTTACGATCTAGTCAATGACCCCTACGAATTAAATAATCTGGCAAATAAACGCAACTACAGAGATATTCAAACTAAACTCGAGGAGCAACTGCAAATACTAAAGCAGCAATAAGCAGTTAAATACTTCTTGTAGAGAAACAAAAAGAGCCTCTAAAGCGAGGTTCTTTTTGTTGGAATTAAGCTAACTCAGCTTCAGCGTCTTCTTTTCTCCCGTTCAAGATCGTGCTTCCCATAATTATCAAGAAGAGCAAGATCGCGATTGCGTTTAGCATACTCCCCCACAAGCGGACTTGGTGGAGTAATGCCAAATCACCTGTAATGCGCAGGATGAGGGAGATGTGCAGCAAAACAAGGGGATAGTAGAATTTCGGGCTATATTTCACAGGCAACATCAAAATAGAGGGAAAGATAATTGCCGCATGACCAAAGATCATCGAGAAGGTGAAGCCAACAAAGACTGTATGCAGAAATGCATCGTAGATAGGGCCCGCATAACTGTACCCTGCATATAAACCAATTATTCCACCAACACCCAGCCAGACATAGCCACTCAATAAACAAATTGCAACAAAGCGTACCAATGCCGTCTTACGGATGGTAATCCGCGCAATATCAAAACGCAGAAGCCATAATGCCATGAGCAGCATTCCTGCAGAAGCGATTCGCGTGCCTGTGTCAGAAGAGAAAAAAGTCAGCATTAAACCAAGTAAATAGACCACCACCGTTATTTGCCCTAGAGTTCTTCTTGTTTTAGAAGGACGCATAAGACGACTCAGTTCTAAACGCTCACCGACAATCGTCAGTACCAGAAATGCGCTCCACCACAAAACGATTCTGGCAATGGAGTGCCCTGAAATCCAGAGCAACATACCAACAAATAAAGCAACTGACCCTAATGCCATCACTATTGTATAGTCTTCTCGGTGCTGTTTCAGGATAAGCGCAAAGATGACAACAAGCCCGAAGCTCCCGGCAAGCATTAGCAATGCGCCAATAATATCGTCACCACCTGCGACATAATAAATCCCACCTGCCGCGCTTAGTACGGGACCAAGATAAAGCCAGGATTCATTCAGAGCAACTGCACGCTCAATACTAATTAATGTTCCGAGAAAACCGGCAATCATTAGCGGACCATGTGCCATGCGCCAAGGAGCTAGCGCAGGAAAAAGCCATCCGACGCGCAAAAGTCCGCTCCACATAGCAACGAGGAGAGCAATAACAGACAAGAGGAGTAAAGGAAAACGATGGGATGGTTTTGTGAACATTTATGCCTTTACAAAATGATTATTTTCTTTTTCGTCCCCTACTGTCGTCATATCGCCATGCCCTGAGAAGACCTGTGTCTTGCCAGGTAAGGTGTAGACCTGCTCACGAATGCTTTTCTCAAGCGTTGCCCAGTCACCGCCGGGGAGATCGGTACGCCCAACACTACGATAAAAGATCAGATCGCCACTGAACATGATATTTGCTTCGGCGCAGTAGAAAACACTATGTCCCGGGCGATGACCGGGGGTATGCCGTGCTTCAAAGGCGAATTTACCAACATGCAATATTTGCCCGTGCGCGAGGGAGGTCGGTTCAGGACCAGGGTCGATTTGGATGCCAAAACGCGCGCCACCACCGCCCGATTTCCATAGGTCATAATCATCGGGGTGGAGGTAGATGGGCGGAGTTTCGGGGAGAGCTTTAACAAGGTCAGCGATCCCGCCGATATGGTCAAAGTGGGCGTGGGTCAGCCAAATTTCTTTAATCGTTAACCCGGCTTCGAGGGCAACTTTGGCGATTTCTGCGCCATCCCAGGAGGGATCAATGACAACGGCTTCGCTGGTTTCAGAATCGGCAACAATAAAGGAATTGGTTTGGACAGGTCCGAGGGTGAGGGTAATTAGTTTCATAATATTTAGTTAGTGGTTTTGAGAATATCGTAGGGGCGACCCGTATTGGCAAAAAAAGCAAGTTTTGAATAAATGCAATTTTATTGTGCAATAACTTTTTCAGTGCAACACAAAGGGTCGCCCTTACTCATTGGCGGAACGCGGAAAAAAGAATAGGGTGAGTATAACGCCTGAGAATATCAGAAGCAAGCTAAAGGGGTAGGGCGATGCGGGGTCGCTTGTGTAGAGGTATCCTGCCAGAGGCGGGGCAAGGATCATCGGGAATGCGCTCGCAGTTTCGGTTATCCCGTAGGCTAGCCCCATTTGAGCATCGTCGATCAAACTATTTACATGCGCAGCAGCCAAAGAGCGTGCGGCGCGATATCCGCCAAGTAGGAAATAAGCAAGGCTGTAAATACCCATGCCCGAACCACGCCAAATCAGAAATGCAAAGAGGGCGGTAGCGAGTTGAGCAATTAAAAACCCTACCCGCGCGCCCAACTGCCCCAACAGGAGATTTAGAACTACGTTACCAATGCCGCTCAAAGAACCAAGAATACCGATCTGGCTCAGAGAAAGACCGCGCTCTCCTTGCAGAAAATTTTGCGTGAGAGGTTGTGGCAGGTAAAGGGCGAATACGACAAAGAAAATGAGTATAAGAAAACTCAAATATCGTTTATTTTGGAGAAGTGACTTTGGAGAAAACTCTTTTGCAGAATGATGAAGTGGTTGCGAAGGCAGGGAATAAACCAGAATTGTAGAGATGGTAAAAACAACCACAGCGGCAATATAGAGAGAACGCAAACCAAAATGGTCGCCTAACCAACCACCTATCATAGGGCCAGAAACCATGCCCAGGCTGAAGGTTGCAGAGATAAGGGTAATGGCACGTTCGACCGTCCATTTGCCGCGCGCGGCGGTCACATAGCTATTAAGCGGGGAAATTACGAAAGTTGTGAGGCTATAAAAGATGAGGGCTATAACAAAAAAGGGCAGCGTACTTGCAGACGCCATCATGATGCTGGAGAGCAAACCGATTGTCCACGAAAGACGCAAGAGGGGGCGGCGTCCAATTTTATCGGCGAGATAACCTGCCGGGATATGCACAATGGTCATCGCTATCCCGACACCGCCCAAAATTTTACCAATCTGAAAAGGATCTGCGCCTAACTCTTCCAAGTAAAGCGGCTGAAAGAAGAAAAACGTCCCTTCTCCCAGCCCCCAAATAAAAAGCGCTGCGGCCAGACGTAAAAGAGCAGAATTCATTAACCCGTTACTCGGCGCACAAAATTTGCTGCCGCCGGAAAAACTTCGGCTTTGGCTGGCTCACGCGGGATAACATGTCCGCTTTCGATCACCCACAGCATTTCTTTGTCCGAGCTGCCGAGGGCGTTGTAGATGTTTTTCATGCTAGTTGGCGGCACATAACTATCGTTGCGCGAGTGTACGAGCAGCGTGGGCACGTCCACTTTCGGGAGCGCAGCGCGCATTTCATCCAGCAATAAAGCGATCTCAGCCGCCGAGCGAACGGGGTTTTGCGGATATGAAATATGATCCTTCCAGGATTCTTTATCCAGCCAGGTTGCGCCGGGTTCTTGGCTTGTTTTAGGCATATATTTGATGAGAGGGGAAAGGAATTTTGCCAATCTGATGCGTGAATCTGCAAGCGCATAGGGCGTAGACATGGCGAAAACGCCCGCGACATTTAGCTTGCTTGCCATCAAAAGAGATAGTGCGCCCCCCATCGAAAGCCCCACTAAAACGACCCGATCTGCTGCCCCTTTAAGAAGATGGTAGCCATCTTCAACGGAGTGCATCCAGTCTATATAGCGGGTGCGGATCATCTCTTCCGGATTTGTGGCGTGTCCGGCGAGCCGAACTCCGAGCACACTAAAACCTTGTTCTGCTAGATATTCGCCCATCCAGCGCATTTCTTTGGGCGCGCCGGTGAAGCCATGAACTAGGAGACATCCGGTTTTATTGCCGGGGAAGAAGAAGGGTTCTGCAGTTGGAATAATCATATTTTATTTAGGAAATTGTAGAGAGAATGGATTTTTCGTCATGGGCGGAGAATTTATTCACCCAGATTGCCTGATAAATACGATAAAGGTGTTGCGTTACATCAGCGACAAAATCACCAACTTCTTCTTGGGAGAGATAAGTATAGGGGCGTCGATAGGATTTTTGGACTTCTTCATCTTCTCTTTTGTAAAAAGTTTTGATGTGATGCAGTTGCTGGTTGACAGCAGCCATAGGCAGGTAATCAAGGTCACAGGCATCAGGCTGCGCATCCAAAAAGACACGCCAAAAGAGGCTTTCGGGATGATCTCGAACATAGATAAGATCAAGACCGTACCAATCTTCTTTGACTTCCCAGATAAATTTTGGATCGGAAGCGAATTCCTTTGAAAACCGTTTTTGGGTTGGGTGACCAATTTTCTTTAGCCAAAGATGGTCTGTTATCAAATGAAAGAAATAACCCAAGCGAAATGAAAAACGTTTTTTCTCATTTGCTGGGTCAATCACCGCCAGATATTTGCGATAGAAATCCAAGTCTGCACTGCTGAACCATTCTTTTGTAGGACTCAGAAAATGCGTAACGGGCGGTGGCGGATCGAAGTTTTCCCAATTCTCGTCGGGGACGCCAGAATCCGGGGCGATATTGCCAATGGCAAATTGCCCTTCATCAAGGTTGGGGATGAGTTCAAGCAGGTTTTCAGCGAGGCGGAGGTGTACGATCCAGGTTGCCATAGTAATGGGTAGAATATTATGTTTGCAAGGTACGTGGTTTCTTAAGTAAGTTAGTCAGAGCCGGATAATAAACTGCGAACAAGATTCCCAGCCCGATCTCAAGCCAATAAACAATTTCTACATTTTTCACAAAGAGACCAATAGAGAAGATCAGAATAATCATAATGATCCATGTGGTCAAAGAGTCGAATAATATTGCTATCCTTTTCAACTTAGCTATCCATATAATAATCAGCATTATCAAAATCGTTATTGACAAGATCAATAGCCAAAACAAGTATGGGTTTTGATTAATCACATAAATATTATGATGTATCTTCTTCGATTTCAAGAAAAGAACCAACGGAAAGTGGATATACAAAAATAGAAGCGAGTATTTTCCTAAAAATATCGGTAGTTGCATTCCTTTTCGCTGTTGAAAAAGTGAGATTGTGCGAATAATAAAAAAAGAAATAAAGACAAGGATAGAACTCAGCAAAAAGTAACCGACAGACATATTCCATTTATTCTTAATATCCAAGTCAAATCCCCAAAGAGGCAAAAGAATGTAAAAAGCACCTAAAAGGATAGCCAATAAAAGGTTGTATAAATTTTTAGTCCTATAAGTAAAAACGCCTAGAAAAAAGAGGAAAAGCCAGGGGAAAATCGGGAATATGCCTGGCGCAACGATCACGCCGGTAAACCCTAGAATTGTGCGTCCGCCCACAAGAAAAGAAATGAAGAATTTGAGCGCAAAAGTGATCCCAGCTAAAAGTGGATAAAGCCAAAGGGGTGGATCAAAATAATATTCAATCAAGTAGATCACTACCGCCCCAGCAGCAACAAGCTGGATAATATCAAAATTAATTTCCTCCAAGAAACCCACGTCAGTGATGCGGTTATAGCTAAAGCCTAATAACAACAAGAAAAAATAGGCGAACAAAACACTACGCGGACGATAACGGGATGATTGAAAACTGGCAGTGACGCCACTTACAGCAAAAAAAAGAACCGGTGCCAAGCCCGCATAAAAGGCATAAGGTCTATAGCCTTTCAAACCAAGGTTTGAGTGCGCAACAACCATCATAAGACACCCGATCCCTTTGAGGATATCTAAAGAGTAATCTCGTTTCTTTGTCGGCATTTTTTATATCTTTCTCTATTTCCCCAACACCCGAATCTTCCTCGGCAAGGTTGTCAGGCTCTCTGCCCCATTTGCAGTGATAACCATATCATCCTCCACGCGGACGCCATTACGATTGGGGAGGTAGATGCCCGGCTCAACAGTGAATGCCATCCCTTCTTCGAGGATGCGTTCGTTATCTGCGCGCATATAGGGGGCTTCATGGGCTTCCATGCCGATACCATGCCCTGTGCGGTGGGTGAAATATTCTCCGTAACCGGCATCTTCAATCACTTTGCGTGCGGCAATATCCACGACGCTGGCGGGGAGACCTGGTTTTGCAGCGGCGCGGCCAGCGGCATTGGCGGCTTGCGTGATCTCATGGATTTTGCGATATTCGGCGTCAATTTCGCCAATGGCAAAGGTACGCGTAATATCAGAAACGTAGCCATTAAACATTGCTCCCCAGTCGATGACGAGTAGGTCACCTTCTTGCAATTTGCGTTCACTCGGCGCAGCATGTGGGTTGGCCGAATGGGGTCCGCCAGAGACAATCGGCTGGAATGGGAAAGGTGCTTCTGAGCCATGTTTCAACAACTGGATGACCAACTCGGCAGCAATCTCTTTTTCACTGGCGCCGATCTTAATCATCGGCAGGGTTGCTTCAAGGGCATTTTGAGCGATCTCTACGGCTTTGCGCATAGATGCGATCTCATTTGCATCTTTACGGATGCGCAGGGAGGCGATTGCCTCGGTTGCATCGGGGAAGGTCGCTTGGGGGGCGGCGGCTTGGAGAAAACGATATTCCAAAATGCGCATGGCGAGCGGCTCTACGCCAATCTTTTTCCCGTCCAGATCGAGGAAGTTGATCGCTTTGCGGAAGGCGTCTGTCCATGTGGCGGGGTTTTCGTTATAAGGGAATCCTTCGGCAGGATACGCCAATTCGTTAAGTTTGGGGGATTCTAATTCGGGGAGGATAATGCCGACACGCCCATCCGTTTTGAAGAGGATAACGGTGGGCCGCTCCATCAGGTGCAGATGAAGTCCGGTTGCATAGAGCAAGCTCGGGCTGGGGTTGAGCGCGAGCGCATCCAACGAGGAGGCTTTCAGGGCAGCTGTTATTTTCTTTAAACGGGCAGCATTCATCGAGTCATCCATCCTAAATTTATTGATGGTATTTCTTGGAAAATTGAATTTGGAAGAAATCGGAAATGGCGGGAAAGTGGTTATCCAGCCAAATAACGATGGTAAACCACCAGGGCAAAATGAGCGTACGGCGCGGATATTTGGCAAGGCGCACGACTTTTTCTGCAACAAATTCGGGGGTCATCCGAAGCCAGGCAGGTGTGCTGAATTTCTTTTTTACAGAGTCATCGCCCGTATGCTGTCCAAACTCTGTCGCTGCAGCACCCGGGTAAACGGCAGAAACATCAATCCCCAAATGACGCACTTCACGACGCAGCGCGTTGGTAAAACCACGTACACCGAACTTTGTGGCAGAATAGACACTATAAAGCGGGGGAGCTGTCCAACCAGCAACAGAGGACATATTGATAATATGCCCTATACCTTCTTTGAGCATATGTGGCAGTACAGCACGCGTGACTTGCATTAAGCCAGTCAGGTTCACATTCACCTGGGTTTGAATATCGCGTCCGTTATCGAGATTTTCAAGCCAATCGAGACGACCAAAACCAGCATTGTTGAAAAGAATATCAATACGCCCATAAATATCAAGCGTGGTGTCAACCATTAGGTCGATCTCAGCATGGTTGGCTACATCTACCGGAACTGCGAGGGCTTCGCCCCCAGCGTCTTGAATTTCATCTACCAGTTTTTGCAAACGATCCAAGCGGCGCGCAGCCAAAACCACTTTTGCCCCTTCACGAGCAAAAAGATGGGCAGCAAGTGCGCCAAAACCTGAGGAGGCGCCAGTAATGAGCACAACTTTATCTTTTAGCAAACGAGACATGGGCTTATCCTTTCAGTATGATCGTGAATAGGTGTGCAACGCACCTTTTTCATAAAAAAGATTTATATCTAAAATAGTACCATGCGCTTTGTGTTTTTAAAAGCTACACGCCTTCTTCATCCTCTTCCTTGAGCGTTGGACGAGGTGGGTCGATCATTCGCTCCGGGGCAAGGGCAATCTCTAAAACCTGATCCATGTGCTTAACCGGAACCAGTTTCAAATCCGTGCGTGCTGCTTTTGGGAGATCGTGCAAATCTTTGATATTTTTTTCAGGCAAAAGGACGACTTTCATCCCGGCGCGATACGCGGCGAGAACTTTATCTCGTACCCCACCGACCGGAAGCACTCGCCCTCTGAGCGTGATCTCGCCTGTCATCGCTACGTCTCGATAAACGGGATGTCCCGTTAAAGCCGAGAGCAACGCAGCGGTAAGCGTGATTCCTGCGCTGGGGCCATCCTTCGGGATAGCGCCCTCCGGTAAATGCAGATGAATATCCATACGATCAAAAACTTCGAGCGGAATATCAAATTGCGCCGCACGAGATTTAATATAGGTCATTCCGGCTTGGGCAGATTCCTGCATCACATCCCCCACGCGACCAGTGATCTGCAAACCACCTTTCCCTTCGAGTACGGCCACTTCGATCGACATGATCTCGCCACCGTTCATCGTCCAGGCAAGCCCTGTCGCTACACCAACTTCATCTTGTTCTTCGGCTTGGGCTTGGAAATATTCGGGCGGGCCCAAAAATTTCTCGATAGCGGGCATGGTGATCTGTTGCGGAAAACGCTTCTCTTCCGCTTTAAGACGTGCTACTTTGCGGCAAACGCGCCCGATCTCACGCTCAAGATTTCGAACGCCCGATTCGTAAGTATATTCACGAATAATGCTCTGCAAAGCTTTTTGTGAAAAGTGCAAGCCAGTATCGTGTAAACCACTTTCTTCGAGCTGACGCGGAATAAGATATTGCTCAGCAATGGCGAGTTTTTCTTCTTCGATATAGCCGGGGAATTCGATCACTTCCATGCGATCGAGCAGGGCTTCCGGAATATCGTGCAGCGAGTTGGCGGTGGTGATAAACATGACCTTTGAAAGATCAAAGGGAATTTCAAGATAATGATCGCTGAAAGCGTAATTTTGTTCGGGGTCTAAAACTTCGAGCAATGCAGAAGAGGGGTCGCCACGAAAATCGGAGCCAAGTTTGTCGATCTCATCCAACATGAAAAGCGGATTGGCTTTGCCTGCTCGTTTCATCGTCTGGATGATCCGCCCAGGTAACGCACCAATATAGGTGCGGCGGTGACCACGAATCTCGCTTACGTCGCGCACCCCGCCGAGGGAAACGCGAACAAATTCACGTCCGAGCGATTCGGCAATTGAGCGTCCCAGAGAGGTTTTTCCTGTGCCAGGCGCACCCACAAAACAAAGGATCGGCTGACGTTCCTTCTTCGGCTTTAAACTTTTTACCGCAATATATTCAAGAATGCGGTCTTTTATTTTCTTCAAGCCATAATGGTCGCGGTCAAGAATTGCGGCGGCACGTTTTACATCCAATTTGTCGCGTGTGAAACTTTTCCACGGGAGTTCTGTGATCCAATCGAGATAGGCACGGATGATGCCCACTTCTGGAGCCATTGGGGGCAATTGGATCAGCCGCTCCATTTCTTTGAGGGCGGTATTATTGGCTTCTTTTGGTAATGAAGCATCATCAATTTTTTTGCGAATTTCAGCAATGTCCCGCGCCCAAATATCGCCTTCGCCCAATTCGCTCTGGATGGCTTTTAGCTGCTCACGCAAATAGAACTCACGCTGGCTGCGATCCATTTCGGATTGAACCTGGTTATGGATTTTATCTTCGAGTTCGAGCACATCTACTTGCTGGGCAAGCAAAAGATTCAATTGCTTCAAACGCATGGCGGGATCGGGCAACATGAGCAATTTTTGCTTTTCTTGCGTTGCAATTGCCAATGCAGAAGCGATCATATCTGCCAGCCAGCCAGGTTCAATGATATTTAATGCGTAGAGATGGGCTTCTTCAGGCAGGCTGCGATCAAGTTGCACACAACGTTCAAAAGAATCCAACACTGAGCGCATTAGGGCTTGCATCTCACGTTCGGCTTCTTTCGGCTCATGAAGCGGGCGTGCACGCACGCGAATAAATGGCTCGAGCTGCACAAATTCAACGATCTCCACGCGCTGCCGCCCCTGCACCAGCGCAGAGCTGGAGCCTTCAGGCATTGTCAGCAAACGCCCCACTGCCATTTCGACGCCAATGGGCAAGAAATCTTCTGCGCCGGGGGCATCCAGATCAGCATCGCGCTGGGTTAGCCCGATCACAGTTTGGTCGTTGCGTTGCGCTTCCTGAATAGCGAGCAGAGATGTCTCTCGCCCAACAAAGATCGGCGAAATCATGCGCGGAAAGATCACCAGATCGCGCAAGGGTACAGCCAAAGCCTCGATCAAGCCATCGGCATCTGCTTCGCGATTGCGCACGCTGTAGAGTTCTTCCGTCCGCTGCGAGAGCGAAATACCAAATTCGTCTTCTTCTTCAAATGACCAGTTATTTTGATTCATTTAATTCCTTAATTGATCCTTGTAGCAGCCTCGTGAAGCATTCTATATTATCAGCCACTAAAGTGCTAAAGCGGTTACTACGAAGTTTTCTTTTCACTCAAGACCGCTCTTACTGCTGCGGTAAGAAAAATTGACCCGGCAGACAGGACGAGTTTATCATCTCCGGCGATTTCCAACGCCCGTTCCACCGCTGCTTCGACAGGCTCTATCGCTTCGCACGTAAGCCCAGCCTGCTCGGCATATGGACGCAATTCTTCGACCTTGAGAGCGCGCGGGTGTTCTGCGCGTGTCAGGATAATTTTCTCTACACGCGGGGCAAGAGTTTTCAACATGTCGGCAGCGTTCTTATCTCTTGAAATGCCAAAGATGAGTACAATCGGGAGGTCTGGGAAATGTTCATCGAGGGTTTCGCGTAATTTATTTACTGAATCGGAGGTGTGAGCTGAATCAAGAATGATAGGCGGTTTTTCCTGCCAGATCTCAAAGCGACCATTCCATTCAACCTGGGCAAATCCCTGCTTGAGTTGGGCGGCATTGAAAATCAGTCCTTCACGGCGGGCGAGGAGCAGGGCGGCATAAGCCGTGACAGCGTTTTCAATTTGATGTGCACCCAAAAGCGGGATGCTGAATTTCATCTTTGAACCGTGCTGCATCCAGACTTCGAAGAGCTGCCCATCGATGGATTTCTTTTTTACTTTGTAGAGGATGTCTCGTCCAACCAGGGTTAACGGAATATTGTGCTCTTCGGCAACCAGTTCTAAAACGGCAGCAGCTTCCGGGTCCTGGGACGATGCGACGAAAGGTCGCCCTTCCTTCACAATGCCTGCTTTCTCGCGGGCAATCTCTGCGAGCGTATTCCCCAAAACGGCGGTGTGCTCCAATGATAATGAAGTAATAACCGAGACCAGCGGTGTAACGATATTTGTCGCATCCAGCCGCCCCCCCAAGCCAACTTCGATGACTGCAGCGGTTACTTTTTGACGAGAGAAATGGAGAAAGCCGAGGGCGGTGGCAAGCTCAAAGGTGGTGAGGTAGGGGACCTGTGCCACGGCGGGTTTGATCTCTTCGACAAGAGCGACAAATTCTTCTTTAGTGATAGGGATGCCGTTGACCTGCATGCGCTCGGTAAATTCCTGTAAATGGGGCGAGGTGTAGAGACCAACGCGATAATCGGCGACACGCAGTGCGCTGGCTGCAAAAGCGGCTGTAGAGCCTTTGCCTTTTGATCCAGCGATATGAATGATGGGATAATCGTTTTGCGGATCGCCGAGCAAGCGCATGAGGTCACGCATCCGGTCTAGGTTAAACTCAGCTTTGGCGAGTTCGGAGATATGTTTCAGACTATAATCTACAAATGTGTAGAGGTAGTCAAGGGCGTTTTGGTAGGCGGTTTCTGTTTTCATTGGAAGGATTGTAAATCGTTTGGCGTGATATGGAAAGAAGAAAACGGAAAGAGAAAAACCACGCATTTTCGCTAATCTGCATGAAAGGCTAATCTAGATTGGCGATGACCTAAGGATAAAAAAGAGTATGCTCGGCATCCTAACTTTGCACCTGCACATCCCTGGCTGTAAATCGCTGAAAGAAAAGCGACGACGCCTAAAACCCCTGCTCACGCGCCTGCATAAGGAATTCAATATCTCGGTTGCGGAGATGGATTTGCAGGATGTTTGGCAGAGTGCAATTATTGGCTGTGCGGTGGTCAGCAATGATGGCGCACAAGCCCAGCGGACGCTGCAAACTGTCGCGGCGTGGGTAGAGACAAATTGGTATGATATGACGGTTGTGAATGAAGAGATTGAGATCATTGCATAATATTATGCGTCATCGCGAGGAGGGCACAGCCCGACGCGGCAATCCCCTTGACAGTCTTGGAGATTGCTATGCACTTCGCTACGCTCAGCGCTCGCAATGACATAAACTTAGGAGACAACATGGATCTAGGATTAAAAGGAAAACGCGCCCTCGTCACCGGCGCATCACGGGGATTGGGATACGCCGTCGCAGCAACGCTTGCGGAAGAGGGTTGCCATGTCGCTATCAGCAGCCGTAATGTAGAGAAACTCTCTGCCGCTGCAAAACAGATCGAGGAGGCACATGGCATCCCTGTCGCCGCGTTACCGGCAGATATGAACGATGCGTCCACGCTGGAGGAGCTGATTACTAATGCAGTTGATGCTCTCGGCGGTTTGGACTTACTCGTCACAAACGCGGGCGGTCCTCCTCCAGGGAAATTTGAAACCTTCAGCGAGGAAGCTTGGGTAAATGCAATTGACCTTTCCTTTTTAGGGCACGTTCGATTGATCCGCGCTGCCCTCCCCTACCTACGCAAATCGGACGCTGCCAGCGTGCTAACGATCACATCCTATTCGGTGAAACAACCTGTTCCCGATCTGGTGCTCTCGAACAGCATTCGCGCCGCGACGGTCGGGTTGACCAAATCACTTTCGAATGAATTGGGGGAAGAGAATATCCGCTTTAACTCCATTCTGCCTGGATGGACAAAAACGGAACGGGTCACCCAATTAATGGATGCACGGGCGCAAACCAATGGAACGAGCATAGACGAGCAGATCGCCAAACAAGCTGCTGAAAGTGCGCTCGGACGGATGGGTGAACCGCACGAGTTCGCCAATCCCGCCGTCTTTTTGCTTTCCCCTGCTGCATCTTATATCACCGGCGTGAGTTTGCTGGTAGATGGCGGCATATCGAAAGGGATCATGTAAGTTGCATCTTGAGAAGTTTAGAAGTAAACTTTTGTTTTCGATTCCCATCCCTTATCCATAATCTGGAGAAAACATGAAAACCTGCTTCAATTGTAAAACTACTGAAAACGAAATTCCCTTGCTTGATCTGCACTATCAGAGTGACAAACTCTTCATTTGCCCGCGCTGCCTGCCGCAATTGATCCATAAACCTGCTAATCTTGTTGGCACACTGCAAGGGGCAGAAAACATCCAGCCTGCTGACGAGCTTTAAACGTTCGAACGTTTAAAGACTACAAAAGTCTTAAAGACTTTTGTAGTCTGCTTCTCTGAGAAATCCCCATGAAAAAACTTTCCTTCCTCACGCGCACATCTTTCTTGATCGCCGCCTTTTTCGGGATAGACAAGGTACTCGCCTTCCTGCGTTCGATTGTTATCGCGCGTCAATTCAGCATCAGTTTTGAGTTGGATGCCTTCAACATCGCCAACAACCTGCCAGATATGCTCTTTGCACTCATTTCAGGTGGGGCGATGTCAATGGCGCTTATTCCCGTCCTGAGCGAATACCTGACCACGCGCGGACGTCCCGAAGCATGGAAGCTTTTCTCGCGCATTGCCAATCTTGCCTTTGTCGTCACGGCGGCTGCTGGGATCATCATCGCCATTTTTGCAGAGCAGATCGTGCGCTCGGAGATCGGCATCGCGCCCGGCTTCGGCGTTGAGCAGCAAGATGTCATTATCAAACTCATGCGCCTGAACCTGATCGCCACGACCATCTTCTCCGTCAGCGGTCTTGTAATGGGAGGGCTGCAAGCCAACCAGCATTTTTTCCTGCCAGCTATGGCGCCCGCACTCTACAACATCGGTCAGATCTTCGGTGCATTGGTCTTCTCGCCCACTGAGCCTTATCGCATCGCAGGCATCCAGCTCCCCGCATTGGGGCTGGGCATCGAAGGTCTCGTTTATGGCGTTATTCTCGGCGCAGCACTGCATCTTGGCATCCAAATTCCGGGGCTGATCAAATATCACTTCAAGTGGACACCCTCCATCAATCTGAAAGATGAAGGCGTGCGTGCCGTGCTAAAGATCATTGGCCCGCGTCTTGTAACAATGCTCGGCATCCAACTGGTTTTCATCGCGCGCGATAACTTCGCTTCACGGCTGGAGATCGGCGCAGTCACCGCTCTAACATATGGCTGGATGATCATGCAAGTCCCCGAAACGCTGCTCGGCACGGCGATCGCAACAGCGATCTTGCCAACTCTTTCGGAATATGCGGCAGCGGAAAATTGGACGAAGTTCCGTGAGACGGTGGAACGCGCCATTCAAGTGCTCATCGCCCTAACGCTGCCCGCCGCAGCTATTCTTGGGGCGGGCTTGCTTCCCTTAGTGAGGGCTGTCTTCGGCTTCGACGTGGATGGCACTGCCCTGCTCACGTGGACAGCCCGCGCCTACCTTTTAACCTTAGCTGGCTATGCCATTCAAGAGGTCTTATCGCGCGCGTTCTATGCCCGCAAAGAGGCGCTCGTCCCGTTGGCGACGATTTTCGTCCGCTTTGGACTCTATCTCGTTGGCGGTATCGTGATCTTGAACTACTTCCCTGAATTGAGTGCGATCGGGCTTGCGTTGGCAGAATTGGCGGCAGTGGTTGAAGCCGGGCTGATGCTCTGGATAATGAGAGCAAGACTAACGGAGGGCGTGTCGGCGCTGCCATCATTCTTGCGAGGACTCTTGGCAGCCATCCTCGGTGGAACATCCGCTTATCTGGCCGCACTCTATTTGCCGGGCGGCGCGATCATCACTGCCATCATCGGGATGTTGATCGGGGCGGGGGTTGCTATCCCGATCATCTGGAAAGAAATCCGGCTGCTGTTTAATCTGTAGGATAAAAAACTATCACTGCGAGCAAAGCGCGGCAGTCCCTACGCAAAATGGGAGATTGCCACGCTCCGAAAAGCATCGGAACTCGCAATGACATGCTCTTCTCTTTAATCTCTAAACGTGTATAATAGCGCCTATGTCTGAAAATCTTAGCTCCACACAACCTATAAAAATAAAGAAAAAATCTCCTTTGAAGAGATTTTTGATCACCTTGTTGGGATTTATCATCATCGTTGGCTTGGGGCTTTACGGTGGCTATAATTCTGGTATTGGCATCCGTAAATCTGCTGAATCGACTCAAATTGGGCAAGCATTGGATGAGCAGTTTGAACTCGGCGCAACCGCTTTGGCAGAGGGGCGTTATGACCACGCCCGCCAGCATTTTGAATATATCGTTCAGCATAATGCGAATTACCCGGGGGCAGCAGAGGGGATGGCTCAAGCGATCTTGGGGATGAGTTTTACCGCAACCCCGAAGCCTACGCTAACGCCCACCCTAACCCCCACCCCAGATTTACGCGGCGTGGAAGCGATCTTCGGTAATGCGCAAGCTCTCATCAATGCAGGCGACTGGGCAAATGCTCTCGCGGCACTCGATCAGTTGCGCAAAGAAGGTCCTGATCATCGCACCGCCGAAGTGGACGGGATGTATTATTTCGCGTTGCGCTATGCAGGTGCAGATAAGATCTCGAAAGAGGGCGATCTCGAAGGCGGCATTTACTATTTGACGCTGGCAGAACGCTTTGGTCCGCTGGATAGCACAGCGAATAATTTGCGCGGAAACGCGCGGCTTTATATCACAGCTGCCACATTCTGGGAGATCAACTGGGAACAAGCGGTGAATTATTTTGGTCAGCTTGCATCTTTTGCGCCCAATATCTGGGATGGTGCATCGAATATGACCGCAGGCGAACGCTATTATTTCGCGCTGATGCGTTATGGCGACGAACTCTGGACCGTTCACGATGATGCCTGTGGTGCTTATGCGCAATATTCAAATGCGATGGCTTTTGGCGCACTTGACGATATTGCCCAAAAGGGCGCTAACCAATCTTACCAAGTATGCTACCCCCCGACAGCTACGCCTGAACCGACGGCGATCATCCCCGTTGATACCCCAGTCGATACCCCCATTCCCTAATAATGGAAAGTATGCCCTCTTGGGCTTTAGCCCTGACCTATTGGATACATATGCTGGCTACCGTGCTTTGGCTCGGTAGCCTTGCTTCTTTAAGCCTGTTAGTTTTGCCCGCCCTCCAAAAAGTGGATGCGAAATCTCAAAGCATCTTATTAGCTGCGATCCAAAAACGGCTTGACCCGTTGGGCTGGTTTAGCCTTGCGTTGCTGTTAGCAACGGGTATGTTTCAAATGAGTGCCAACGCCAATTATGAAGGTTTCCTCGCCATCAGCGGACAATGGGCTTCATCAATTTTAGTTAAACATATCTTCTTTGGGCTGATGATCGTTGTCAGCGCGGCGCAGACCTGGTGGCTGTTGCCCACCATGCAACGGGCAATGCTTCGCCAGCAAAAGAACGGGGATGTAGCTGAAGTGGAAGCCTTACAAAAACGCGAAGCGCTACTGCTAAATTTGAATTTAATTTTGGCAATTCTAATCTTGGGGATGACGGCGTTGGCGAGGGCGGCGTGACAGAATGCGGAAAATAAGTTTTTACAGATTATTAAAAAGACCAAGCGAAATTTGCTCGGTCTCTTTTTTTACCGCAAACTACAAAAGTCTCTAAGACTTTTGTAGTTTATATCTACCCATTCTATCTACGCCCCAACATCCTTCAGGGCTTTCAGCGCCGCATCGTGTAGCAAACCATTTGTTGCCAACACGCCGCGATTATTGACCAATTTTCGACCGACTGAAAAATCGAGTGGTTTTCCGCTCAGGTCACTGATGCGTCCGCCCGCTTCTTCCAGCACGATCGCGCCAGCGGCTTGATCCCAAATTTTCTCTTGGTAATTCGGCATTTTTGGCGAAAGCAAGCGCAAAATCACCTCGCCCGCACCGACTGCTAAGACAGCATATTTCGCCTGGCTATCCATACGCACAGGTTCAGCTTCTGTCCCTAATGCGGATGAAATCTCGTCGATTTTACTCACATCCGTATGACCAGATTCAAAAGAGCGCATCAAGCGAGCTTCTGTCGGATTCGCACGTGGGGAGGCTTGAATCCGTTTCCAATCATTATTGTCGGCATCAGCCATGCTCGTTAACCACGTCCCTTCGCCGCGGACTGCGATCATCAGCGTGCCTGCGCCGCCCGGCTCGGAGATATAGCCATCCGTCAGGTTGGGGCAACCGAGCACGCCGATTTTCACATCGCCATCTTCGACGAGCGCGAGCGCAACGGCGTATTGGTCGCCACGGATGAATCCCTTTGTCCCGTCGATGGGATCAAGCGTCCAGAAGCGTTTAGCGGGATCCGCTGCGCCACGGTCGATCCATTCACAAACGGTATCAGGTTTGGCATCGGGGATGAAGCGGGCTGCATATCCCGTTACTTGCTCGAGCAAATGCTCTGCTCCCTCTTCTTTTAGCGCATCAGAAGCCTCTTCTCCCACCAGCACAGCATCGGGGAAACGCTGCATCAGCATATGAGAGACAAGGGCTTGGGATGCGAAATCTGCAACGGTAACGGGGGACTTATCACCTTTGGTGAGGGCATTTTCGGCAGTTTCGGTTTGCACGGTCTGAACAAGTTTTGCCGCCTGACGCACAGCATCGAGGGCGAATTTTACTTCGGGGTTGTTGATGTTGAACATGTTTATTTCCTTTGTATACAGTCTCTGAGCGGAATATCGAACGAAGTGAGATGTGTGTCGAAAGCGGGTCTTGAAAAGATCGTCCTTCGACTGCGCTCCCTATCGGTCGCTCCGCTCAGGAACTGGATGGTATTTACACTAAAACGCCAGTCAGATCATACGCCATTGCACCAGTAATGCGCACAGGAACAATCTCGCCGACGGTTGCATTGCCTTCGATAAAGACCATGCCGTCGATCTCAGGGGCATCACGATAGGAGCGACCGATGGAGATGCCTTGTTCTTCGTCGTAGCCTTCAATAAGGATATCGAGTGTTTTACCAACGAAGGATTGGTTGATTTGCAGCGAGATATTCTGTTGAAGCTCCATCAGGCGTTCCCAGCGTTCATCTTTAACTTCTTGCGAAATCGGATCGCCGAGTGGCTCACTGGTTGTACCCGGTTCAAAAGAGAAAGTGAACGCGCCCACGCGGTCGAAGCGAGTTTTTTCAAGAAAATCGAGCAACGCCTGAAATTCTTCTTCGGTCTCGCCCGGGTAACCAACAATAAAGGTCGTGCGGATGGTGAGATTTTCGATACGCTCGCGCATTTTTGCGAGGGTTTTATGCACCCATTCCATATTGGCGGGGCGTTTCATCCGCAAAAGCATTTCGCGGCTGGCGTGCTGGAGGGGGATATCAAGATAGGGCAAAATTTGCGGGCGTTCTGCCATCACGTCGATCAGTCGATCTGTGACATAGCCCGGGTAAGCGTACATGATGCGAATCCAGTCTATGTTGGGAACAGCGTCGGTGATCGCTTCGAGCAAAATAGCGAGACCATCTTTCATGCCGAGATCATGACCATAATCAGTGCTATCTTGAGCAATCAGAATCAACTCACGGATGCCGTTATCGTAGAGAATTTGGGCTTCTTCAACAATAGCATCAAGAGGACGGCTAACGGCTGTGCCTTTAATGAGCGGGATTGAACAAAAAGCACACGGGCGGCGGCAGCCATCGGCTATTTTTATGTAAGCACTAGAGCCAAAAACATTCGCGCGTAAAACATCGCCTTCATCGGTGCCAACAGTTTTGGCATTTTCTGGCAAATGATAGAGCACTTCAGGGCGGTAATTATTGCGCATTTTGCGGAGTTTCTTCACGACTGTGACAACATCCATCCAGCGGCGGGTGCCGAGCATTCCGTCTATGCCGGGAACTTTCTCCGCGACATATTCACTGAAACGTTGCGATAAACATCCCGCCGCGATGAGCAACTGCCCCTCTTCTTTTTCTTCAGCGAGTTCCTGCAAAATGCCAATCGACTCATCACGGGAAGGACCAATAAATCCGCAAGTGTTGACGATCAGCACATCTGCCAGAGCAGGGTCTTCGGATGCGCTGTAGCCATCCTGCAATAAAAGCTGTGCCATCGAATCCGAGTCAACGGTGTTTTTGGCACAACCTAATGAGACTAAATGAAATGTGTTTTCTTTCATGTTTTTTCAACCTTTAAGGGAAATTCAGCATATCTAAAAATACGCCAAAGGCAAGTATTACTCTAAAGCTGTTGCCGTAGGCGGCAATGTTGGGGAGGGTGTTATGGTTGGCGTGGGTGTTTCTGTTGCAAGTGAAGTCGGCGTAACCGTAAGGGTTAGAATGCCGCGTGCGCCATAAATTCGTTGCACAATTTCACCAAATCCGCCCATCAAACCCAAGTCTCGTTGATTATACGCAATGCGCACCCCTGCACCATTGGCGGTTAAAATCTCGACAGATTCGTTCCCCTCATAAACAAAAGTTGCGTTTGGTTGCGCACGCCCTTCAAAAGCAAGTTCTCCGTCTACACTAACGCGCAGCCAGCTACGCTCTAAAATAGTTACTAAAATCTGCACACCAAGGTCTGCACCTTCAGGAATATTTTCATCGAGAGGCAAGGGTGTTCCAACTTCTCCACCAGGCGTATTGACCACAACCAACGTGGGTGTCACAATTTCTTCTACTTCCAGTGTTGGGGTTGTCATTAAAATATCGGCAATCGAGGGAGCAGTTGCGGCCGCGATTGCGTCTGTCTCAGCACGCGTTTTGGCGATCTTACTCAATCCCCAAGCAGAGAAAGCGACAATTAGCACAACCACCGTCACACCAAAGATCAAGTCTGGGGCAACGAAGCCACCCAAAGAAAATTTATTCCGGCGTTTTTTCACTCTGCTTTCAAATTGAGCGGCCACTTCAACATGCCGCTCAATGCGTTGTGCCTGCAAGCCTTCTGCAAAACGCAGCAACAAAGCGTCTGCATCCAAATCCAGAAAGTCGGCGTAATTACTAAGCATTCCCCGTGTTTGCACGGGCGATGGCAGGGTGTCAAATTTACCTACTTCAAGAGCCGCCAAATAATGCGGACGCAGGTGAATATGCCCCTCGATCTCTTCGTAAGTCAGGCTGAGCAATTCACGGCGTTCGCGCAGGGTTGCGCCGATCTTCGCAAAGGCGATGCGGGATTCTTCGAGCGGTTCGGATGGTTCAAGCAGGATGCCTTCGTCCACTTCAGTAGCAGGCTCGGGCTCAACCTCCGCTTCAGACGCGGATATTGGGCTTGCCTCCACTATGGGAGCGGATTCTGCCTCTTGCACGGGAGCAGGTTCGGGGCTTGCGAGCGTTACGCCAATTCTGTTGAGTAACTGCGCCCAAATGGGTTTAGACAATTTTTCTTCTGGTAACGCAGGCGCATCATCCGCTTCTTCTTCCACGATCTCTTCATCTTCAACAGAGGCTTCATCCACTTTAGCAAAGGAGGCTTCGACCGCTTCTGCCTGGCGCATTTCTGCAAGCAGCATGTCGATATCCAGATCAAGATGTTGGGCATAAAGACGCAAAAAACCACGCCCCTGTGTGGGCGAGGGCATCACTGAGAAATCATCGGCTTCGAGGGCTTCAAGATATTTTATGCGAATACGGGTACTCTTGAAGACATCTTCGAGGCTAAGATTATGATCCAGGCGCGCGTTTTTGAGTTGTTGACCGATTGTGAGAGACATGTTGTTAAGAACACATCACCGGACCCCTGCGTTTAGGAGAACCGGTGATGTCATTATTTTTAGGCGGGCGGGGGAAACTATTCTTCGGAGGCTTCGGTTTCTTCTGTCTCTTCGACAGCTTCTTCAGCCTCAGGTGCTTCGGTAGCTTCAACAACTTCTTCTACTTCGACAGCTTCTTCAGCTTCTACAAGTTCAGTCTCAGCAAATTCTTCGCCTTCTTTAGGGGCGGCTTCACCCTCGCGATAGACAACAACTTTGAATTCGGGGACAAGGTCCATTGTGAGACGAACCTTGGCAATATGCACACCCAGGGTACGAATAGGCTGAACTTCAAGTTGTTGACGTTTGATCTCAAAGGTGGTTGCTTCAGTAGCGGCATCGGCAACCTGCTGAGTGGTAATAGAACCATAAAGTTTGTCTGTTTCACCAGCTTTAGCAGGGAAGAGCAAACGCAAGCTTTCGATCTTCTCAGCCAACCCGCTGAGTTCATTATTCAATGCTTGGCGGCGTTCCGCAGCTCTGTCGCGGATGCGATCAGCCTGTTTAAGAGCGCCCGGGGTAGCAAGAACAGCTAAACCTTGGGGGAGCAAAAAATTACGACCATATCCATCAGCGACTTTCTTGATATCACCGGCACGACCAAGTTTAAAAACGTCTTTCATCAATAAAATTTTCATTTTTTCAAGCCCTTTCAATAGCTAGAATATTTTGAGCGAAGGGTACAACGCTCGGCGGGCAAGTATACCAGAGGGCATAAAGAGCGTCAAACATTCAGTGTCTGTTTTTTTAGAAACTGCTGCCTGTAACTTGCCAAGCATTCAGAATAAAGATAAGATAATGGCATGAAATTATGGCGAAACTCAATGAAAGAAATTGCAATTGTGATCGGCGTGATCGTTCTCGTCTTTTTAGTGATGGATTATAATACGCGCCTTGAGAAACTCAATCAGCTCAACGAAAAGGCATTAACTGCACGCGCCGAGGCAACACAGGCAATGCAAACACAAGTTGCCTTGCAAACACAGATCGCAATAGCAACATCCGATCCTGTCACTGAGGGGGAAGCGCGTAAGAATGGTGAAATTCAGGAAGGAGATCAGCTTATCATCCCAATGCCCGCTCCAGGAACTTTGCCAATGGAAATCATTCCCTCGACTCCCGCCCCAGAAAGATTGATGAAATGGCAAATTTGGTATGCGCTCTTTTTTGAACGCTAGAAATTTCCCCGCGCGACAAATAGCACAGTAACGCTCGTGTATTCAAGTTGCTTCCGTTATAGAATCAAAAAACCTGTCTTACGACAGGTTTTTTAGTTAGTGGCGAGAGAGGGACTTGAACCCTCGACCTAAGGCTTATGAGTCCTCCGCTCTGCCAACTGAGCTACCTCGCCATTGCGGAGCAAATATTACTATGGTCTCTTTTTTTTGTCAACGCTAGCGCACTCTTCGACGCCATTCATCTTTTAAACTAAGCTCCTTGATGCTAAGTCCTGAATCCAGCGCAAGGAAATCGGTTAGCAAGCGGTTAAACTTAGCAGCAGAATCAAGCATAGGGAAGTGACCAGCCCCATCCAAAATAATATGATGCCCCAGATCAGAAAGCAGTGTTAATTGTTCCATACTCGGCAAGCTAACCAATTCATCTTCCGCGCTACTCACAAGAAGACAAGGCGTGTGTTGGCGATTAACCTTGTTGAAAACATCTTCAGCTACGATACCATTTTGAGAAGCAGCAATTGCAGCAGGGTCTGCTTTTTTCGCATCTGCCAAGGCAGTTTCACCATTTGGCAAGCTGTTTGAAAAACTACTTACCAAAGTTTCGATCGAATCATTGAATAAACGCGTACTAATTGCTTTTGTATCCAACGGGCAATTGATAAGCATCGTGCGATCCACCGCATCGGGATAAGAAGCTGTATAGCCCAGTGCAACCAAGGCGCCTAAGCCGTGTCCCACAAGGGCTACTTTACCAATTCCCATCTCGTCTAAGAATATGCGTAATAACTCTGTCTGATTACTCAACTGATAAAAATCCGGGTGTTGTTTATATTGTGCTGTGGCGCCAAATCCCCAAAGATCTAACGCATACGCGCGAAACGAAGTTGAGGCAACTTGCATGGATGAAATCCAATATCGCCATGAGCCGACCCAACCGTGCAGAAAGATAACTGGGCGCCCACGCCCTAGTACCTCATAATGCACAATCGCTTCGTTTAATAAAACAACACTCATTTTTTTAACTCAGATCCCGGTTTTATTTACCAAATTTTGCTAATATCTCACCAACCCGAGAAGTCAACTCATCGGGTGAGAAGGGCTTGAGAAGATATTCTTCAGCACCAGCATCCATACCTGTTTCTATTTCCGATTCTTGTCCTTTTGCGGAGAGAAAAACAACCGGAGTATCCACTAAAGCTGGTTTCTTTTTTATCGAGCGACAAGCATCATAACCTGTCATGCGCGGCATACGTACATCCAGTAAGATCAGATCAGGATTTTCCTTTTCTGCTAACTCAACTGCTTCTTCGCCATTTGAAGCTGCTGTCACTTCATGTCCCGCAAAACGCAAAGTAAAGGCGATCAAGTCTCGAATATCACGCTCGTCTTCTGCAATTACTATTTTTGCCATTAAAGCCTCACTCAGATTTTTTATAAACAGGAAGTGTAAAGGAGAAAGTACTTCCTTCTCCTGGCTTCCCAGAACTTTCTACCCAAATATTTCCACGATGCATCTCCACCAACTGTCTCACAATTGGTAGCCCTAAACCTGTTCCGGGCGTTGCTAATACCAAAGGGTCTTCCCCGCGATAAAAACGTTCAAAGACCTGTTTTTGATCTTCCACTGCAATCCCCACGCCAGTATCATGAACATCCACTTGCACTTCATCGCCGCCATTGACTAGCTTGATCGTAACAGCAACTTCCCCGTTTCCCTGGGTATAGTGAAATGCGTTTTCAACCAGATTATTCACGATCTGACGTAAACGCTCAGGATCAGCATAAACGGCTGGTAATTTCGGAGCAAGATTAAGAGAAAACTTCATTGGTTTTTCTTCATCAATTGAACGCTTCTTAACAGTATCAATCACATCATTCGCAATATCTTGTAACTTGATCTCTTGAGGGGTGAGTGTAACTCGACCAGATTCAAGGCGAGAAATATCAAGCAAGTCTGTCACCAAGATATTCAAACGCTCAGTATTATTGCGAATAATATCCAGGAAATGGGTTTGATTCTCAGTCAGCGTGCCCGCTGCACCCATAAGCAATATATCCACATACCCGCGTATCGACGTCATCGGGGTGCGCAACTCGTGGCTAACGGTGGCTACAAATTCCGATTTCAGGCGATCTACTTCTACTTCATGCGTAATATCACGGAAAATAGAAACCGTACCTAAAAAGTCATTATTACGCAGCAATACAGGCGCTAAATGGACCAAAACTACACGCCCATCTTCCAATTCCAATTGTTCGGCATAGGTATCGCCTTCTCTATATTCAGAAGGGGCTTCATACCATCCATGAATGATCTCGTGCCAAATATTTGCAGCCCGACCAAAAAGACCACTAAATTCTTTAAGGGTCTGATTAATAACTTTTCCAGAAATAATGCCCAAGATACGTTCTGCCGACGCATTAATAAAGCTGATCCGATTTTCGGAATCGGTAACAAGCACACCATCCGCGACCGCTTCGAGGATTGCCTGTGAACGACTAGCCTCTTCTTGCTCATTTCGCAACATATTCCCCAGACGTTCGGCTTGCTCCCGAATCAATTTATATAGATTCGCATTATTGATCGCAACCGCAACCTGCCCCGCAATTACTTTAATCAAATTAAGTTGTTCAGGACTAAAGAAGGCTATTTCGCGATTGAAGACCAGCAACACACCAATCACATCTTCTCCGACCATCAATGGAGCAGCGACAGCACTACGATGTCGTTGCAGATCAGATTCAACATTTACCCAGCGATCATCTTGATCGAGATCATCAATTAAAGCTGCCTCTCGCTGTTTTACTACCCAACCAGCCAAACCTTCGCCTATTTTTAGAGTGGTCTTTTTATCAATATCTTTCGCTTTAGAGAGGTAGCCATCGCCCGCACGATAATGAAGTAAATTATCTTCAGGATTAACAAGCATGACCGTTCCCTGCTCAGCACCAACTGTTTCATTTAACAGAGCCAGCGTGCGTTTTAGCGCCAGGTCCAGATCGAGGCTTGCAGAAACTTCGGTAAGAATATCCAGCAAGGTTTTTGTATTACGCTGCTCATGTTCAAGTTCAGCGGTACGATCCGTGACCCGTTGCTCCAAATTTTCGGTAAGCTGGTTCAACTCGGTAGCACGATTCTGGCTATCTTTGAAAAGGCGAGCGTTCTCAAGTGCCACCGCAACTTGACCCGCAAAGGTTGTACCAACTTGTACATGCGCTAAGGTGTAGAAACTATTTTCTTTCTTTTCCAGTACCATTACACCGATAACATCCTCTTTGAAAAACAGTGGCATGCCCAGCCACGACAAGTTATCTGGGTCACCAATAAGGCGGAAGCGGTCATCTTCGCGCAGGTTTGGAACAGAAATTGCTTTTCCACCACGCAAAACTTCTTCTAAGGCAAGTTTTTCTATTGAAGGTACAGCAATGCCAACATGGGCGCTATCATCATCAAAACCCTGTGCTGCCGCAGCTTTCAATTCTCCTTCATTATGAAGCCAAAGCGTTGCGCAATCGTATGGGATAACTCTTTCCAATTGGCTCAGAACAGATGGGATCAGTTCATCGCTTTGCAGGCTTGCGCTAATTGTTGCCGTAACATCAGTGAGTGACTCGAGCTGTGTTGCGCGCTCTTCAGTTGACTGGAGCAAGCGGACATTTTGGAGCGAAAGCGCAACTTGCTGTGCCAATGAGAGAAGCAATGCTTCATCTTCTTTTTGGAAAGCACCCGCTTTATTAAAGTTATCCAAGACCAAAACACCCAAGCAATAGTCACCGGTTTGGATCGGGATCAACAAACTGGATACCGGTAGCCTGCCTCCCGTCGCTTGGCGATATAGCAATAAATGGGCAGCTGAGAGGATGTAGTCACGCGCAAAATTGATCTCGTCCAGATTACGTGATTTCCGTTCCGAAAAAACGATACCAGGAAGTGCTTCTCCAAAACGATAAGAGATCTTTGCCATGCTTTCATCATCAACATAGTTTTGCACAGCGGCTGGCTCAAGTTTTTCTGAAACTTCATTCCAGAGCAAAACCACTCCAGCATGGGCGTCAGAAATAACTTGAAGAGAATTCTTGAGAAGTGCTTCCATGATGCTCGCAGGACCTAAATCACTAACCGTTCGGCTGAAATCAAGCAAAAGGTTAACTTCCTGAAGGCGACGGCGTGCAGAAGTGAGCAAATGGATATTTTGGAAAATCACTGAAGTTTGGCGTGAAATCTGATAATAAACTTGTCGATCTTCTTCATTGAGCGTAGGTAACGGTTCTTTGCTCACGGCAAGAATCGCAGCAACCGTTTCACCTTCTACATTGATCGGCAACGCCATCATACTCTTTGATTTCAAGGCAGTCAGCAAGGCGGTTTCGCGCCATTCATCGTTCTCATCGAGATTGCCAATTAGCAAAAGTTCACCTGTTTGCAAACAAGAGCGCAGAGGGTTTCTCTGTCCAAATAGCGCATCTGCATTGAGTGTGCCGGGGAGATCGCCCATCGTGCTGATAAGATGAGGGCCTTCAAGAGTGTTCTCTGCGATAAAGGCGGTCATCATGCCCATATGCGTCAGAATTTCACGCCCTAATGCCTGTAATGCAGATGAGGCATCTATTTGCATACTGACAGCTTCGGTGATCTGCATCCCGGCATGAATTCGTTGAGAGCTTTGTTCAAGGTTTTGTACAGTGATCGTTTGTTCAAGGTCTTTGCGCAACAAAATCGGCAAATCATTCTGGCTAATATTCAACAAGCGTTGCTGACGTTCTAAACCAGAAGATAAGGCATCCACTCGTTCTTGATATTCCTGCAAACGTGCCTGACTATTAATAATTAAAGCAGCCTGCGCCGCAAATATCTCAACTGCTTCAACGCTTGCTTCATCAGGAGCATTACCATCACGCGGCTGATCAAGACTGATCATTCCCAATGGTTCGTCAAATTGATCTCTAAGCACAAAAACAAAGATATCGTCAGGATGCCAGGCATCTTGAACACCATTTTCTAAACTCTCTTCCAACGTCAGAATATGCAAATCACTTGGCACAACGGGTGCTTCATCGCCAGGAATATAATATGCGCTACCTAGCCTAAACTCAGGCTTCAAAAATTGTTGAACACTAAGATAAGGCTGCTCGCGTTCTTGAAGGCTTGTCAATTGCTCATCGTCAAGCCCTACGCCAGTTACACGGCGCAACATCCCCGTTTCAATATCATAAACACTAACCAAAACGACATCAAAATGCGTAGCATCACGAATTCCGCCAGAAATTTTAAGCAGGGAGTCTGCCAATGGATGTTCTAACTCAAGAACCGTCGTTGTATCAAGCAAACTGGAGAGTGTATCGGCGCGGCGTTCGAGCAATTTTCCATGCCGTACCTGTTCCTCGTAACGATACGCGTTCCCCATCGCGATCGCAGCCTGCGTCGCCAAAGTTTGCACCACATCCAAAGTCTCTTGATTAAAATGATGCGGAAACATTGAATGCAGATGGAATAGTCCAACCGTTTTTCCCTTATAAGCAATTGGAGCGACCAAAGCAGAGCGAACGCCCTCATGGCTGGCTGGATACTCCCCTTCAACAGCATCATCCACGAGAACTGCTTTGCCGCTACGCACTACTTCCGCTTCGATTTCCGTTAAACCAACCCCCTGAGTGCAACCCAAAGCCAATATACTCTCTGGCGCTTCACCATTTTCAAGAGAAACCTGGTTAAAAAGTGTAATCGTTCCGCAATCAGCCTTGGTTGTCTTCAAGCCCTCATCATAAACAACCTGTAATAAATGCCTAAGATTAAGGCTTCCGCTTAGCTCACGGCTAACGCGTGAAAGAGCTGTCAATTGCTCTACGCGCAAGCGCAAACTTTCATCAGTTTGTGCCGAAACATGTGATGTTTCTAAAACAATTCCAAGCTGTTCAGCAACTGCAATTGCAGCCTGAAGGTCATAACTTGTAAAATAATCAGGCAAACGACTACCTATGACCATCTCGCCAACACCGCGCTCTCGAATAACTATTGGCACTACCAATGCCGATTGCATTTCAGAGGCTTCAGTTACCGGGCGATAAAAACCCAAAACACGACGATCTGCCTGCAAATTACCAGATATAAATGCTTTCTGGCTACCCGTTACTGTAAAACGGAATTGAGGATCCTCAACAAAAAGTTGCGAAAATCGCTTAATACTTTCGTCAGGCACACCATAAAAGGACGCTTCATGTGCATTTAGCGTGGCTTGCTCTTCGTCTAATAAAAAGATGACCGCTGAATCTGCCTTCAAAAGTTGTACCAACTCGCGTACCGAAAACCGGATCGTCTCTTCCAATGTAGCCGAAGAGGAAACAAGGCTTGCAACACGTCGCATCGTTTCAGCTCGACGAGCGCGCTGGCGAGTTTGCAAAACAAGGCTGGCGTTATCAATAATCGTTGCCGCTTGATTAGCAACAACATTCATCAAATGAATTTCGTTTTCAGAGAATGATTGAATATTCTGCGTATGGTTTGAGAATTGCAAATACCCCAAAAAGCGCCCACTCGAAATCAAAGGAACCAAAGCCGTCTCGTGCAAGCTGGCGGCTTGTGCAATATTATGGATACGAAGCTCCTGCCAGCGCTCATCTGTTGTTGCTTCTAAGGTAATCAGCGCATCTTGAGTACTGAGGATCTCTTCCGCGATACTATCAATCTGGATATTGGCACGGTAAACTTCAACGATATGAGGTGGGATTCCATAAAAGGGGACTTGTCCTTCCAGCACACGTCGATCTTCGTCATAAAGTAAAAAGCCCAAAATTTTCACATTGAAAAGTGGGCGGATATTGTTCACTAAAGCGTTAAAAAAAACATCTCTATCTTGTAATGAACCTGCTGACTGTGCTAAATTCGCCAAACTGGAAAGCTCTACCGCACGACGCTGTTCATTTTCATAGAGTAACGCATTGCGGAGTGCAACCGCTGCCTGCCCAGCGATCAAAAGAAGAATATCTTGATCTTCAGGAGCATAAGCATCTTCCGCGATCTGCCCAACTTCTAACATCCCCACTAGCTCGCCACCTGCATGGAGAGGCAGACCGAGATAAGAGCGAATCGAATATTGATCTGTTCCTTCTATAAACCGAACTTCTCTATAAGTTTGGGTATCGGAAACAAATAAGGGTTCTTGGTGTTCTGCGATATAGGCTGAATAATTTCCAAAGCGCGTATTCTCGCTACGCTCCATGTAGGTTTCTCCATTCAGCGTCCCAAATCGATAAGAAGTAAAAGATTGACTCGCTTCGTCGAACATCTTAATTTCTAAAATATCCGAAGGCACCAGTTTTTCTACATTCTCAATGATAGCTTTCAGGGTAGCTTCCAGATTGAGATTCTCGGCAATTGCTTGTCCAAAATCTGTGATAATTCTTAAAACTGATCCCGATACATCACCGGCTTCTGCAAGCCCAGCAGTAAGCTCAGGTTGACGTAACGTGAGTAGCATAGAGAATTTTTCACCAGGCACTTGATAGGAAATACCCTCTACCAATCGTCCCCCTAATGAAAAACGTGCTTGTCCTTCTGAAATACATAAATTCCAAAATGTGTCGCTTGGGCGTACACGCCGCGCCAAACGCTCCAGGTTTGGCGTTTCGCCCTCAACCAGCCCAAACCACTCTCGGGCTATTGAATTGGCATATTCCACACGCCCACCTGAGTGGATTAGCAGCACGGCATCTTCGTGTTCCGGAATTTCTGTTTCAGGGGATTTGATCGCAGCTTCCCAGGATGGTTGTAAACGTAAAGCCCAGCGCGTTAAAAACCAAACTAGCGCAATGACTACTAGTCCGAGCGCTACAACGAGAAGCCCTGGAGCAATCCCTGAATTCATAATTTGATCTAGACCTAAGCCTCAGAGGAGGGATCTAAACGGCGTGCTTCGGCTGCCATTTCTGTGATCTCGCGTATATCAGCAAAGCGCTGTTGCTCAGGTGAGATCACGCCCAGCGTCATATTCATCAATGGTGATTGAACCATCTCTCCCTCAGCATTTGTCGTTTGCACAAAGCCTTGCTCTCGATCCATAAAGTTATAGTGCGTCTTCACTTCTTCGTCAAAACGCTCTGTAACTGCCTTCCTGATCGCTGGCATCATTTCATCTGTAGAGATAATGATAAAGTTATCGCCACCGGCATGACCAATGAAATCATTTGGCGTACCATGTGCGTCTACAATTTCGCCAAGCAACATTGCAGAGAAGCGCAAAACATCATCGCCAGCCACGAAACCATAGACATCGTTAAATGCAGAGAAGTGGCTAATGCGTAAATCCATCAATGCCCAGCCCTCCTCACGGATAATACGGCGAAGCTGCTCTTCGATCAGGCGCCCAGCCGGTAACCCGGAACGTGGGTCGGTAAGACTCTCGCGCTCTGAACGGCGAATTGCGCCTTGCACACGCAGCTTAAGTTCTTCAATGTCGAATGGTTTGGTAATGTAATCATCTGCGCCCAACTCCAGCCCCTGCAACTTATCACTACGCTCATCTTTTTGAGTTAAAAAGATAACCGGGATATGGCTGGTGCGTGTGCTGGTACGCAAGGTGCGGCAGACTTCATAACCGTCTATATCGGGCAACATGATGTCTAGCACGATCAAATGGGGCAAAACTTGTCGAGTTTTCTCCAACGCGTCGTTGCCGCGCGGGGCGATGTCTACTTCGTAATCCAATCCGCTGAAATAAATTTTCAGCATATTGGCGATATCGGCATCGTCTTCAACAACCAAAAGGCGGGCTTTTCCCATACGGGACCTCCAAGGTTTGAACTGATACGAATAGAACTAAGCTTTTGCAGCTCGTTCACTGAAATTCTTCGCTGCTTTGCGACGCACAGATTCGATCTGTGCTTTCGTTACTTCTTTTTCAAAAGAGCGGAAACCGCTCAAGCGAAAGCCATGTTTTTTGGCAATCGCTGCAATTTCTTCCACGCGGCTGCGTGAAATATCTTTTCCTAACGTGTAATCTTCAAAACGGCCTTCTAAAGCCAAAGCCATTGTTTCTGCCATACAAGCATAAGCCTTGCCTTCAGGAAAGCCGAAGTCAAAATGAAAATCAACTGCTCCGGGAATATCAACCATCCCGCCGTCTATCACTAATATATCATCTCTTTCTGCGGCGACCATTGCAGAAACATCACGGGGGCGCGCCACGTCGCAGATCACGCTTCCACTGCGTAGATGTTCGGGACGCAGCACCTCTTCGTGGACCGCGCTTGTCACGGTCAAAATTAGGTCTGCATCTCGCAAAAGAGAAAGATCCGTCCCTGTATGCAATTTCGCAAAGGCAGATAATTCCAATTTTTCTTTTAGTTTTTCTAAAGGTTCAGGGCGACGTCCTAATAAGTATAGTTCCTGGACATCATCTGCAAGAAACTCTGCGCAAACGCGACCGATCGAGCCGCCCGCGCCCACAACTGCTGCCGTTGCTTTTGCAAGGTCTATGCCCATGAGATTTGCCGCTTCACGGATCGCTTCAACAGCTATCGCTACCGTAAAAGCATCTCCCGTTGTAACAGGGATATCCAAACCTTTGGCAATGCTGACCCCGGCATCACCAACAACAGATGTAAATGCGCCCAAGCCAAGCATTTTTGCGCCGAGTTTTTCTGCCATTTTGCCGGTCTGTATAATTTTACGATAGACCGTTTTTTCAGGCAAACTTAACATGCGACGCGGCGTATAGGGGCAGGCAATAAACCAGCCTTTTATTTCTTTGCCAGTTGCTTCAGAGCGAATCCCTTCGATCTCGGAGAGGTAAACTGGTGGAAAAAAGGTTGAGAAAAAATCTATTTGCCCTGCGGTGAGTATGCGCCCCAAAAACGGGAACTTTCGGCTAACATCTCTTTTGGGGTCTATGGGATGAATGATGAAGGCAAAACTATCCATTTACCAGGATTCTACGTCCTTTTCGTCTTTGCGGTGATAGGGAGTCATGTGTAAATGGCCCAAACGAAGATCATGATGGTCGCTATCTTCAAAGCTAATATTTTTGTCGATCACACGGCGCTCTGTTGTCGCCGCTAAAACCACATCCGATTCGATCGTGCGCGCCGGATAAACGATCATCCCTGAACCGATACGGCAATTATGTCCTACACAGCCGCCGATCACAGGGCGGTTTGAATCACGCAGCGTATCGTTCCCATCCATTGCCTTGATCGGGGCAGGGATCAGGTTATAGTCTGTAAATGTAGAGCCGGCGCCAATAAAAGTGTTGCGCCCAACCACGCACATTTGCAAACAGGTGTTTTGCGCAACCATGCTGTTGTCCATAATGCTGGTCATAAAAAGGGCAGATTTAAAGGGGAGAAAGGTACCGTCCCCAACAACCGAGAGCATCAACTGGCAATCTTGCGAGATATTCACATTATCGCCAATAATACAATTCTCAACAATTGCTCCCGCCCCAATGGTGACATTATCGCCAATTGTCGTAGGTCCGTGAATAACTGCTTTGGGATCGATCACACAATCTTTACCGATCTTGACCAACTCAGAGCATTCCAAAACCTGGCGTCCTTCATAAAGTGCTTTGGCTAAAACCTTCACCTTGAAACCCAGATCTTCTTCCAGCTGTTTTTCAAACTGAAGACCGCGCGAGAAAACACCAAAAACTACATCTGCAATAAAGATATGCACCCACGAATCAATTGCGAGAAATGAGCGCATGGGAACCTGAAAAACAAGATCGCCGCTCTGATCAGCCATATAGGTTGGCACATGATAATAGCCAACTTCACTAGATTCCATATCAACGATCAGTGGACGCGTATCTGCAACCGGACCATGTGGGTAATACCAAAGATCGGCGAGATACAAATTCCCCGCCGATGTATAAGAATTTGAAAGTGGTAAAGCGTGTTCTCGAAAAGCCGGGTTATCTGCATGAAAAGCCGCCCGACAAGCGCGTCCATGCTCTCTTGCAGTTGCAACAAAAGCATCAATATAGCCCTGATCGAAAAAGAGATTATTGCGATAAACCAACATCTCTACCCGCTCTTGCGGAATGCGGTCACCTGGCTGTAGCTCTACTTCTCGCGTGGTATATTGCTCCAAAACATTACGCTGCCAAAGCCAAAGGGGCTTATTCTGGACACGCAATTCTCGAGCGGGTTCACGAAAAGGGTGAACATGTTTAGGCGCTTGTAAGATAACTTTTAACATAATTTAGGAGAACCTACTGCGAACTTAAAAAGAAATTTACATGTCCGAATATCTTACCACTTCTTAGGTTAAAACAACCTTACATCTTGGAAATCAGAATAAAAACATCCCTAAAAAAACAGCTGCGATCGTCACTGTTAAATTGTCCACTTCTCGGAAGGGAAGTGACTCGACCAACATTCCAACAAAGGCGATAATGGCTATCGGGAAAAAGTAGCTCGTGGATGAGCCACCGAAAACACCCGCAGAGACAAAAATTGCTACCACCAAAACAGCCAGCAGCCAGCCCCCCGCAAATACCGCCAACGACCCGACAACAGATTTCTCACGGCTCCAGGGCAGTTTTGCTGATTTCACACGCCGCCCGACCACATCTGCAATACCATCACCGCCACACATTAACATCAATGCGATGATGCCAACAGGAGAATCCTTCCAAAAGACGAGCGTCATGACCACGAAGACAATCCCGTAAAAAAGCGGGCCGCGCAAAATCTCTTTCGGGTCACCCGTGCGCGACATCGCCTTCACGGAGGCTTCGTCTTTCATGATCCCCAGCCCGATCAACGCAAATTGTACAGTAATCGCAAAGGGCACAAGCGCAGCCATCCAACGCGCAGCAGATATATCGTCAAAGAGCAGCCAGCACAGCACAAAAATGGGCCCCGTGCCAATATGGATAATTTTCCGGCTCAGACGAGATTCGATCCATCCACGATGTGCGAAAAAATCCATCAAACGCAACCAGCCCAAGGCTGCCGCAAAGGTGATAATGAGAGCAATCCAGTTATTCATAAAATCTCCTGTACAAGAGTTATAGCATTAAAAAGAAAGGCCCTCTCCTAAAAGAGAGGGCTAGGGGAACGATATTAGCGCAATTCTTTTCCAAAGGGGAATAATGCCAGCGGGATTAGCTTGAAATGCTGCTTGGCAAAGGGCAAACCAACAATGGTGATCGCAAAGATCAAGCCATGCACAAGATGAGAAATAGCAATCTCCCAGCCAAACAAAATTGCCCAGAGAGCGTTGAAGATCAAATTCAAGGGCGTGAGCGATTCGTCTGTAATAACGATCTCACGTCCAAAGGGTGCCATCGTCGCCACGCCCAATTTGATTGCCCCTTTCCCAAAAGGGATACCAATGATCGTTAGCATCGTCAGCAGACCACCAACGATATATCCCAACCCCGAAAGAAAGCCACCAAAAATCAACCAGATTAAATTACCAAGAAAGCTCATGATCCATCTCCTATTTAGATAAAACTAACACCTTGAATTGTAAGTAGTGTCTCAATCTAAGTGATGTCATTACCCTGAAGGGTACTCGTGCGAGGGAGCGATAGCGACTGCAGCAATCTCCATCACTTTGGGGGAGAATACTTCGCAAAAAGACGCTCGCAGTGACATATAAAAAAAGAGCATCACTTGATACTAAAGCACTACCGAATTGTATACGAGAACGCAGCTTTCAGTAAGAGAGATTTCGTCTATAATTGGCAGAGTTTGGAGAAAAAATGCAAAGTGCAAAACA
>Ga0209042_1000500_pt1 | contig 41932 bp, 23 predicted proteins | sample SaaInlV_200m_DNA_6_FD_184649 | JGI IMG/M metagenome (GOLD analysis project Ga0209042, IMG submission 184649) | Marine microbial communities from expanding oxygen minimum zones in the Saanich Inlet - SI037_S2LV_200m_DNA (SPAdes) (version 2) | ecosystem: Environmental > Aquatic > Marine >...
TCTTCCCTCAACAGCTCAAGTAGTCAAGAAAACAGGGAAACAGGTTTGTCTGGACAGAACCGAACTGAATAGCAGGAAGATCAAGCACGGTTCTGTCTCAAGGACTTTTGACAGAACCTGTCGACTCACAAGGAACCGAACGATGAAGCGTCCCCGATCCTTGATCAGCCTGTCATGCGCAAGAGCTGTCATGGTACTGACGGCATTGACGCGGTTTGCTTTGCCACTGGCTGCGGGGGCATCAGCTCGTGACGGCGCACGCCGCGCCGCCACAGGTCCGTTGAGCGTCCATCCCGACAATCCGCGTTACTTCGCCGACGCCAGCGGCAAGGCCGTCTACCTGACGGGGTCGCACACATGGGCCAGCCTGCAGGACACGCTACCGGTCGGCGGCAGGTCGACCTCGTTCGACTACGCTGCGTACCTCGACTTCCTCGAGAAGCACAACCACAACTTCTTTCGTCTGTGGGCATGGGAAAGCACGACATGGGTGTCGAAAGACTCCAGGAACGCTCTCATCTCCCCGTTGCCTTTCGCCAGAGCCGGACCTGGCAAGGCACTCGATGGTAAGCCGAAATTCGATGTCACCCGATTCAATCAAGCGTACTTCGACCGACTCAGAGCACGTGTCGAGGCAGCGCAGGACCATGGCTGCTATGTGGCCGTGATGTTGTTTCAAGGCTTCAGCGTCGCCAGGAAGTCACGCCGTCGCAAGGGCACTCCCTGGACAGGCCATCCGCTAAACAAGAGCAACAACCGCAATGGTGTCGATGGAGATACCGATGGAGACGGCGATGGCTATGAAGCTCACACCCTCGGCAATCCCGCCGTGACGCGCGTTCAGGAGGCATACGTTCGCAAAGTCATCGATATGGTCAATGACCTGGACAATGTGATCTACGAGATTTCCAATGAAAGTCACGGTGACTCAACCGAGTGGCAGTATCACTTTGTTCGCTTCATTCACGAGCACGAAAAGCACAAGCCCAAGCAACACCCCGTCTGGATGAGTTTTCAGTGGGATGGCATCGCCGGACCGGGTAGTAACCGGAACCTGTGGAAGAGCCCGGCAGAGGCAGTTAGCCCGGCTCGCGACGATAGAGACAAGAGCTTGCACCCCTACCGAGGGGATCCCCCGGCGACAAACGCCGGCAAGGTCGTTCTCTGCGACACCGATCACATCTGGGGTGTCGGGGGCAACGTTGCTTGGGTCTGGAAGAGTCTGACCCGCGGCCTGCAACCAATCTTCATGGAGCCGTACAAGAACTCGCTCTGGAACCCATCTGCAAACATCGAAGCAAAATGGGATCCGGTCCGGCGCGCGATGGGACATAGCCTGGTGCTCGCGAACAGGATGGACCTGGCGGCGATGACCCCGCAAGACAATCTGGCTTCAACGCGGTATTGCCTAGCCAATCCGGGCAGGGAGTACCTGGTCTATCTGCCGTCCGGCGGCGAGATCAGCATGGACCTTTCAGCGACGGAAGAGCTGTTGGCTGTGGAGTGGTTTGATCCCCGGAGAGGCAAGACCATCGAAGCAGCCGGGGTCCGCGGCGGCCAGCAACGGACTCTCACCGCCCCGTTCGCCGGCCATGCCGTGTTGTACCTGGTTCTCGCCGGATCGCAACAGGATTGATGGAATTGGAGGCCGTGGGCTTTCTCCCTCCAAATAGAAGGAGCGCCGAAATGACAGGAACTCAATGCGGGATTAATGCTCTGTTGTTCCTGGCCGTGATCGTCTCGGCAGTCCATGCCTTGGCCGACCAGGCGACCAGCCGGTCGCGAACGGGTGCCCCGGAAACCGTGGCCAAGGCCAACAGCAACCGCCTCCAACCCTATACGAAGAACCCGCGGTACTGGCAGTACAGAGGCCAGCCAGTACTGCTCCTGGGCGGCAGTAAGACCGACCACATTTTTCTGGCCAACGACCTGGAGGCACATCTCGACGAGATGCAAGAGGTCGGGGCCAACTACGTGCGTTGCACGATGAGCCAGCGTGAAGGACCCGAGCTAAAACCGCATAGGCGACTGCCGGACGGCATCTTCGATCTGGGCCAGTGGAACGAGGACTACTGGATCCGTTTTGCCAACTGCCTCAAGTGGTGCGACGAACGGGACATCATCATTCAGATCGAGGTCTGGGACCGTTTCGACTTCTCGAAAACGCACTGGGCCTCCAGTCCCTGGAACCCAAAGAACAATGTGAACTACACCTACGGGCAAACAGGCTTCGCCATGAAGTACGCCCGGCATTCCGGTCAGGACCAGCAGCCCTTCTTCCACTCGATCAAGGGCATGACGCGCTATGGCAAGAAGCTTGATCTCATCCGGATGCACCAGGAGGCGTTCGTCGGCAAGATGCTCTCCTACAGCCTGCCCTACGGCAACGTGCTGTACTGCATGGACAACGAGACGTCCACCCCGGCGGCATGGGGCCAGTACTGGATTCAGTTCATTAAGGCTAAGGCCGCCGAGAAGGGCGTGAGCGTCTGCACGACCGACATGTTCGACGATGCGTTCGAAGCCGACAAGGCGGAACATACCCCGATCATCTTCAGGGATGCCGAGCACTACATGTTCGCCGACATCTCGCAGGTGAACAGCCGGAACTACGATGAAGCGCATTGGACAAGGCTGCTGTGGCTCCTGCGGCAGATCAACAGGCATCCGCGCCCCAGCAATCACACCAAGATATACGGCAGCGGCTACAAGAGCTTTGGGACGGGCGGGCCTGAGGATGGCGTTGAGCGGTTCTGGCGGAATATCTTCGGCGGCTCAGCCAGCGCCCGATTCCACCGTCCGGACTCAGGCAATGGGCTGAACGATCACGCCAAGGCAAGCATCAAGGCGGCGCGGATTCTGGAGAGCCTGATTAAGTTCTGGGACATCACGCCGCAGATGGGACTGCTTTCGAACCGTGCGAGTAACGAGGCCTATCTAGCGGCGGAGCCGGGGAGAAGCTACGCGCTCTATTTCACCAAGGGCGGGTCCGTTGGGCTTGATCTCTCGGGCGCAACAGGTTCCTTCAATGTGACATGGATCAGTGTCTCCATGGGCGTCACCACTCGGACGTCCCGCGCTGGAGGCTATCGCTTAATGGACAGGACCATTCAGGGCGGCAGTGTGGTGACGCTTTCTGCCCCGTACAAAGGCGGCTGGGTTGCCGCGATCGTGAAGAAGTGATTCACACGAACTGGCCCTCGACCCCGTGTTCAACGTCCATCCCAAACCAGAGCAAGTCGACATGCATCTACGAACTACCTGCAAGTCAGTTTCCGAACCCCTTCTGACATTCAGGGCGACGGTTCTCACGGTCGCTCTTTCCGTGACGTTCGGACTGCCCGGCGTCGCGACCTCACAGATAACCATCGCTCACAAAGGAACGGCGAACGCCACGCTGTTGTACCAAGGGAGACCGCTGTTCAAAGTGGGTCCGATGCCGGAGCAGCACACGTTTGCCTATACGTGGGACTCCACTTTTTTCGACCACAGGAAATGGACGGACTGGATGCTGTCGCACCGATTGGCCGCGGGCCGCGTCTATCCCACTTGCAGCTACCGAGGGCATCCTCCCTATGGCGATTTCGCCCCCCAGGCCAACGGCTGGATATGTCCTTTCAAAATCGATCATTGGGAGAATGAGCATCCGGTTGTTGACCTGGACCATTTCAATCCCGCCTACTGGTCCGAGATGGCAGACACGATCAAGAAGTGCAGGGAACGGGACATCGTGCTCATACTTCAGCTCTACCAGTGGCATGATTTTAACAGCTGGATTGGCGAGAATTGGTGGCAGTACAACTTCTACCACCCGGCCAATAACGTCAACGAGTTTAGGATCGCGTCCGGCGTGAATGTCTTTGGGAAGATCGCCGCCGACTTCCCAAACGGGCCATTGTGGGAAATCCACGAACGCTGGGTTCTCAACGTACTGGACGCGATTGGCGATAACGGGAATGTCATACTGGGCATTATCAACGAAGGAAGTGTGGATCGGAACGGAGTGCCCAAGAAATGGGTCGACAAAACCCTGGACATCATCGAGTTATGGGAGTCGCGTAACGACATAAATATTCCAGTCAGCATGCTCCCGCACATGTGGGATTCGGATAAGCCGTCGAACAAGGGGTGGGTACTTGCACACCCTCAATTGGAGGTCATGTCGAGTCTTCGGGACTACTGCTATGAGCCAGGACGCGCCGCACAGCTTCGGAGGAAGCACAAGAAGCCAGTCGTCATCATCTGCTACAACGACGGTGATGGTCCCTCCAATCCCGCGGACTTGACGGCAGACGGCGGCAGGAACTCCGAGAAATGCATCTATCAGTGGCTCGGGCTGATCACAAAATCTCAGGTAATGGGTCTCTATGGCAAATGGGCGCATGACACTGATCTGTCGCATCGCAACGCTCAGGAGTACGGGAAGCAGTCAAAGCGGATCATGGAGTTCTTCGACACGATCGGCGACTACGTGTCGCTGGAGGTGAAACCAGAGAGCATTTCAAGGGTGCCTTCCGGCAACGTCCGCCAGAAGCATCTCCTGACATCTTCCGGGGAAGCGGTTGTCTATCTTGCTACCTGCAGCAACGAAGTGAAAAACTATGGTGAGACAATAGACGCGGGCACGCTTGAACTGATCAATCTGAAGATGAAGGATGGCGAAGTCTCTGTGCGCGTGTTGCACCCGGCGAGTGGCGCGGAGTCGAGTTTCACAGGTAACCTGCATCGTGGATCGCTGACGATTTCACTACCTTCCTTTCACGAACACCTCGCAATACATATCACTCCTCGTAAGGGTTAACACAGGCTTCGGATTGGACCAACACAACACAAGATGGTCCGGTCCCCGATCCTCGCACCTTGCCTCCACAACAACCCCATTCGCCATCCAGCAACCGCAGGCGACGGACATTCCGGGGAGCTGCTGAGCTTTGAGCCGGCGGGGCATCCCCTTCCCAAGTTGACTCTCTTTCCTGTTCCCTGTATCATTGAGCAGAAGCCCGAGGGAGTTCCTGAGCGTTTTGATGAAGAGCTGCTGATGCTGGTGGGGGGATTGGGGGTTGCTCAGGATTGCTGTTTGATACGAGACGGGACTCAGGGGGGGGAGAGCGGCCGTGATACGGGCTTGGGGCATGGCATGCCGTACGCGTGTCTGATCTGCGGTGGGCGTGAGTTTGCGTGGGGAGACACGGCAGGGCACTGCGAGTTCGAGTTCAAAAGTGATGACCGCTCTCTGTTGGAGTGGCTGACAACGTCCGGGAGCGAGAGGACCCGAACGATGAAGCGCAACCGGCTCCAAATGACCATTTTTCGCCCAGCCGTGACGCGGACATTGTCGGCATTGATGCTGGGGCTTCTGGCCGGCTCGCCCGCGTTCTGCGAGACCTTTGGCGACAAGGCCTTCAGTCTGACTTTCGACGATGCGACAGGCAGGCTGACCGATCTCCGAATCGAGGGTGCGTCAGTAACCGGGAATCAGCCGGGTGGCGGTTTCTTCTACCGAGAGTATCGGGGCGGGACGCCGGGGCAGTGGCGCAGGTTGGCTGGGACCTTTTCTGGAACGGAACTCACGGCTGCCGATGGGCCCTACCGACTGGCGGCGACGTTCACCGCCTCCGAGCAGACGATCCGCATCGACGGGACGGTCGCACGAAGCGGCGCGGCGGTTGACCACGGCATCCAACTGCGGGTCCGCTTGCCGGTTGACGCCAAGGGCTGGACGTATTGGGAGGATCCACGGCATCGAGAGCCGATCGACAGCGACTCCAAGCGCTACGTCTTCGAGCGATGGACCACCTGGAAGATAGAGACCCGTGCCGTTTCCCGCTACCCGTTCTTCGGCGTCTCGCCGGCGAGTGGCCACGGCGTGTCCATCGGAGTGCCTCTCGATTCGCCGAATGTCTTTCGTCTGGCCTATGAGCAGAACCAAGGCGTCTATGCCGAATTTGATCTGGGTCTGCACTCGGTTCAGCAAGGCGGGCCTCACGCGCCGTTCTCTCTGATCGTTTACCCGCATCAAGGCCGGTGGGGGTTGCGCTCCGTTGCCAGAGGATACTACGATCGGCTTCCCCATCTTTTTGCCAAGCGCATTCCCGCTGACCGTGAAGGGGGCTGGTTCGCTGGTTCGGGTGCCGATCTGAAAGCGATCGGGAACCCGGGGGATTTCGCCCTTGCCTTTGACGAACACGCACAGAAAGTGTGGCGGTGGGACCAGAAGCACAGCATCTACTCGATGGAGTACGCCGAGCCCTGGAATTACTACATCAGACGGCACCCCAGTCACACCGGATGGCACGCCCGTCACAGCGACGGGGGGGCCAGACCGACCTACGACGAGGTCGTTGCGTGCCTCAAAGAGGGGCTCCAGTCGAGCGACCCAAGAATACGCGACGGCTCGAAGGCCGCCCTGGCCAGCGCCGTTCGCCGCCGGAACGGCAAGCTGCGCCTCGACTATCGATACTGGAAGAGGAATGGCTATTGGCATGTGATCGTTCACACGATTTGCTTTCCCGGCACGCCTTACAACATGTTTCACTGGACGCGTGAACACCAGTACAAGAAGTTCCTCGACCAATCCATCAAGGCCGGCGCGCCACTACGAGGTTGGTACTTCGACGCCAATAACCTGTCCGGCAAAGACGAGGATTTCGAGGTCAGCCACTTTGCGCTGCCCGATATGCGGTTGAGCCTGGACTACGAGACGGGCAGGGCGTGCCTCTTCGGGTGGCTCGGCAGTTATCAATTTGTCGAATGGTGGAGCAAGATGCTCCACGATGAGGGGCGCATCCTCTTCGCCAACGGTACGGGCGGCATGGATCAGGGGGCCCACTACTATTACGCTCACCTCTATGACGCCGGCGGCATCGAAGGCGGAATCGAACGACCGAACCGATCACTGGACTACATCGACCGTGAGCAGATGATAAGGCGTTTCTGCTGGTATCGCAGGGCACTGAGTACGCTGGATAACGAAGTTACTCGCACGAAGACACCTCTTGCCGAAGTGGAAGCGCGGCTGCAGAACGGCTTGTTCTATGGTATGTGGATCGGACCCAATTGGCTGCAGAAGAAACGTGCCGCCCAGATCCATGCTATCCGGCCGCTGTTCAAGAAGTACACCCCGCTGTTCCGCGAACTGGCCGTGGCCGGTTGGCAACCGGTGACCTTTGCGACGAGCCCCGACTCTGAGATATGGCTCGAACGGTTTGGCGGCGACAAGCCCGGGCATCTGTATATCGCGGCGCGCAACGGTCCCGCATCGACATCCATCTCGAGCACCATCAGCCTGGAACTTGGCGACGATGGGCTCGGCGGGACGATCGATGCGGGCGTAATCGAGTTGATCAGCAAAAGGACCGTACCGGTCACAACTTCCGGATCCACGGCGAGCTTTGCCGTGCAAATAGCCCCACAAGAGACGCAGCTTTTCCGCGTGATCCTCGCCAAGCAGAGGGGCGGTGCGGAATAGTCAAGCGAAGTGATCCGGCTGGCGACCCATCTCCGAGTTGGCGGCCGGTCTTGCGGCCCCCCTTCGACGTAAACACTGGCCACGAAGGGGCCCATTTCCCGATACGGCGCGTTTCCGCGGGCAGGTGTTCCTGCGAAGGGACCCCAGGGACGAATGGCACCAAGACAAGCAGGAACAACGGCACACCGCTGCGCTGAGTGCCTTACTACAAACGCCTGCATACTGGTGACTGAACGCGTTCGTAGTCAGCAACGTGGGCTTGGCCGGAGTTGCGTTCTTGCCGTAATTCCGGACGGCACATCCAAGCGTCGGTTTTGGTGGCATTCTCCGCCAGGGACAGCGAGTGTACCGACGCTGATCTGACCGGGGCGCCTTCCGTCATAGCTCTCGAACCACGCATCGAGAGCCGCTTTGCCGATGGCTTCTTCGCTTCCCGGGCAAGCATCAGTCGCATGTAACGCCAATGCCACCATCATCACGGTCGGCGCCAGTCCGATGTCCATTCTGTCCTCTCTGTTGACAACAGTGTTGCCAGACGAGTCGCCACGCCGTATCGTCACAGGCAGTTGGAGAGCCAGGAAACGGCTTCGGAAAGGCGCGCCCGGCGGCCCCGGAAATGTAGACACATGTCACGCAGGAGAGAAGGGCAATGCCCCCAGAGAGCATGAAGGCAGCCATTTTCCGAGGCGAAAGGACCATCGAGGTCGAGGAAGTGCCGGTTCCGGTCCCGGAGCCCGGATACGTCCTGCTTGAAGCACATAACTGTGGCATCTGCGGCAGTGACTTGCACAGCTATTTCGGCAGATGGGGACAACCCGAGACCGCGTCAGGTCATGAAGTTGTCGGTACGGTGATCGAGTGTGGCGAGGGTGTCACCGATATCACGGTCGGTACCCGAGCCTGTGTGGAATACGCCTCTCATTGCGGGCAGTGCCGGTTTTGCCGGACGGGCCGTTACAACCACTGTGAACGCCGACGGGCGGCCTCGGGAGGAACACATGCGGGTTTCGCCGAGCGCGTGGTGGCTCACGCTTCCGCGCTCTACCCCGTTCCTGAGCACATGTCGCCCGACGATGCCATGATGATCGAGCCGCTGGCTGTCTCCCATCGAGCCTTCCACCGCTCGCGAGCAACATACCAGGACACGCTTCTGGTCATCGGCTCCGGGACAATTGGACTGCTTGCCGTGGCGACGGCAAAGGCCGCGGGCATCGGGCAAGTGATCGCCTGCGCCAGACACAACTGCCAGGCGGAATTGGCCGAGAAGTTGGGGGCTGACTGTGTGATCCGGGTACCTGATCAGGACGTCAACGCCGAGGTCCGACAGCTGACCAAAGGCCTCGGCGCGAGTGCGGTGATCGAGACGACTGCCAGCCAGGCGGGCGTCAATGATGCGCTGAGAACCGCTGCAAATGGCGGCACAATCGTTCTGGTTGGTGGGTTCCACAAGCCGCTGGAAGTGAACCTCGGACGAATTGTCGGGGGCGAGATCTACGTCACCGGCTCCAACTGCTATGGTTACAGCGGCACGAGGACGGACTTCGACTGGAGCGCGGAGCTGATCTCCTCCGGTCGAGTCCAAGCCGGTAAGCTGATCACCCATCGCTTCCCGTTGGCCGACATCGGCGCGGCCTTCGAGACGGCGGCCGACAAGACAACGGGGTCGGTGAAAGTCCAGGTGGCCCTCCGTTGAGGCCATTCCACCGTTAGCGTCCCCGCGCGACCTGGCAGGGCGAACGCATCGGGTCGTATACCGCATCTCACCTGCTGTGAGATCGCAAGTAGGAAGTTGGCGAACAGGACAAGGAGTTGGATTGATGTCCATTAAGCTCGGATGCCAGACAATCACGTTCGGGGCAGAACAGAACGAAGACTTTCCTGCAGTGTTCGCAGCCGTCGCGCGAGCAGGTTATGCAGGCGTCGAACTCGGTTTCCGACACATTGCCGAGATACCACCCACAGATCTGAAACGGATGCTCGACGCGGAGGGCTTGACGCTGGCCGGCTCTCACATCGGGGGAAACCTGGAGGACACGGACCAAGCGGAAGGGGAAAAGAAGATCCTTGACCAAATCCTCGACTATCTGAACGCGATGGAGGTGAAGATCCTCATGTACTCGGGCCTGCGCGGACAGGACGACGAACTGCGCGGTCAGATCGACATGCTCAACAAGGCGGCCGTAGCCTGCCGTGCGCGCGGCGTGCGGCTCTGCTACCACAATCATGACTGGGAATTCGCCGATGGCGAGCGAATCATGGGAACGCTCCTGGAACACGCCGCCCCCGAACTCGCCTTCGGTCCGGACGTGGGCTGGGTCTACCGAGGCGGGAAGGATGTCATTGAGTTCCTGGATGCGGTGCGCGACCGGGTGGCCTACGTGCATTTCAAAGACTTCGCGGGGCTCGATGGAGACCGCAGGAATTTCGTCACTCTCGGGGAAGGCGGCGCGCCCCTGGCGAACGTGGCAGATTGGATCAAGCACAATGCCCCTGATGTCTGGGTGGTTGCAGAGCAGGATGCATCCGAGCTGCCCGCCGCGGAAGCCGTCGCCCGCAACGGCGCGTACCTGAAGTCGCTGTTCGAAGGATAGGGCCGAGAGGTCCCGGAACTGGGAAGGAACTCCCTCCATGGCACTGAACGTCTGCGTTCTGGGATGCGGCGAACTCGGCTCAAAGCATGCGGCAGCCTGGCAAGCCCGACCCGATGCCCGGGTTGTCGCCGTGTACAACCGGTCCCCGGAACGGCGGGCGGCGGTTGCCGGAAAGACGGGCGCGACCCCCTACGATTCCTATGAGAAAGCCGTCCTGCACGAAGGCGTGGATGTCGTCTCTGTGTGCGTACCAAATTGCCTCCATGCGGAGATGGCCTGTTTTGCCATGAAGCACGGGCGACACGTGCTGTGCGAGAAACCCATTGCTCTGACCCTCGACCAGGCTGACCGTATGATCGAGACGGCCAGCGACAACGGTGTGACTCTATCCGTGGCGCTCAAGCGTCGAGGCATCGCGCGGTTCCTCAAGTACCGCCAAATGGTCGAGACGGGCGCGTTCGGCGGGCCGATCTTCATGCGTTTCAACGATGTGCGCGACGTGCGCCCGAAGCTGGCCATGCATCAGCCGGAGGTCAACGGCGGCCCCGTGATCGACATGGGCTGTCACCTCTTCGATGTCATGCGCTTCATCACGGGTTGTGAGCCCGTCGATGTGTTCGCCCGCGGCCATATCTTTGGTCGCGGCACACAACGCCTGGCGTGTCTGGGCGAGAACCTGGCCATTGACGCGGCAAACATCGACGTTGGGGTCGAAGGAGGGCACCACCTGTCCATGCTCCTCTGCTGGGGCATGCCCGAGGGGTATCCCGAAGGACCGGAGGAGCTGATTGTCGGTCCGCAAGTCACGGGCCGTCACATCGATAGCGAATGCCGATTTGAGCTGCAGTACCCTGACCGCCTGGAGTCGTTCACCGACAGCGACGACGAAACGGCCACAGCCGCGCCCATCGAGGCCATGGCGGAAGCAATCACAAAGCGTCGTGAAGCCCCATTGGGCACCGGTGAGGATGGACGAATCGCGCTGCGCGTGTCGCTGGCGGCATTGGAGTCGATACGAACGGGCAAGCTCGTGCGACTGTAGAGGACAGATAGTCCGGAAGGAAACAAACGATGCAAGAGGCAAAAAGGCTCGCACTTTTCGCCGGCCCCAAAACGGTCACCCTCGCGGGCGGGGACATCTTCACTTGGCCCATCGTGACTGAAGAGGACGAACAGGCCGTGCTGGAGGTGCTGCGGCGCGGCGGCATGAGCGGCACGGACGTAACGAAGGAATTCGAGAAGGAGATGGCCGAGTGGCATGGGGTCTCACATGCCCTCGGGTGCAACACAGGTACGGCCGCCCTGCACTCGGCCATGTGGGCGTGTGGTGTGGGCCGAGGCGACGAGATCATTGTGCCTGGCTTTACCTACTGGGCCTCGGGCCTGCCGGCGCTGAGCCTCGGAGCCACGGTGGTTTTCGCGGACATCGAACCGGACACGTTGTGTCTTGACCCGAACGACATCGAGCACCGCATCACCGAGCGCACCAAGGCCATCGTGCCCGTTCATCTCTCGGGACACCCGGCCGATATGGACCCCATCATGGACATTGCCGAACGCCACGGGCTCAAGGTGATCGAGGACGTGTCCCACGCCCATGGCGGAAGGTACAAGGGCCGGTTGCTGGGTACCATTGGCCACGTGGGCGCGTTCAGCCTCATGTCAGGCAAAGCCTTCGCGATCGGGGAAGCAGGCATGTTCATCACCAACGACCGCGCCATCTACGAACGGGGACTGGTGTTCGGGCACTACGGACGTCACAACGAACTGACGCTGCCCGAGTTGGTTGCTGGTGCCGGCATGCCGTGGGGCGGCTTCAAGTACCGCATGCACCAGCTCTCGTCGGCCATGGGCCGCGTTCAGCTAAAGCACTACGCAGCCCGCGTGGAGGAGATCCAGAAGGCGATGAACCACTTCTGGGACACCGTCGGCGACATCCCCGGCATCAAAGCTCACCGACCTGATCCGTCCACGGGCAGTTGCATCGGCGGTTGGTACGCGGCCCGGGGCCTCTACCGGCCGGAAGAACTGAACGGCCTGCCGGTGGCGAGATTCTGCGAAGCAGTGGGGGCCGAGGGTTCCCGGGCCGGCATGACCGGCCGCCGTGCCATCCACCTCCATCCCGTTTTCAACGACATTGATGTGTACGGGGACGGGACGCCCACGCGGATCGCGTGTTCCGATCGCGATCTGCGTCAGCCTGAGGGTAGCCTGCCCGTGGCCGAGACCTTCCATGAGCGCACAGTCATGATTCCGTGGTTCAAACACTTCCGTCCCGAGGTCATCGAGCAGCACGCTGCCGCCTACCGCAAAGTAGCCCTGAACGCAGACCAACTGCAGTGACCGACTGACACCTGCTCCCCCGGAACGCGAGTGGCTTGACTCCCTGAGGTGAGAAGCCACCGTTAGGCAATGAAACGAGAAACGTGAGGAATCGAGATGACCAGATCCGGTTGGTGGGTTGCCTTGAGTGTGTTCGTGGGGGTTGTGGGAGCCGCACATGGACAGGTGGCAAGAACGGTCTCGGTCGCCCGATTCGATGAAGCGCCGGGAATCGACGGGCGCCTGAACGATACAGCCTGGACACAGGCCAAGGCCCTGGAACTGCAGAACATCAAGGATGCCCCCCTCAAGAACGTGACGAACGCGCGAGTGGGCTACGACGGCGAGTTCCTCTTCGTCGGGATACGCTGCGAAGAGTCCAAGATGCAAGATCTGCGCGCCGCGTGGTCTCACGCAGAGGAGCGCGACAACGCCATTTGGCAGGACGACTGCGTGGAAGTGTTTCTGGACCCGCTCTCCCGCGGTGCCGGAACCGGCGCCCACGTGGTCGTGAACAGTGCAGGCGTCTGGTATGACGCCTGGGACGGGGACCGGTCCTGGGACTGCGGACTGCGCACGGCCACGGTACTTGAGGCCTCGGCGTGGACGGTTGAGCTGGCGATTCCGTTCCGTGATCTGGGATTCACGCCGAACGGGGGTGAGCGCTGGCGTCTGAACGTGGGCCGTGAAGAGAAGCCCGCGGGTGAATTGAGCTGCCTGGGAGTTGGCCCCGGGAATTTCGGAAGCCAAGAGCGGTATGTCTCTGCGGTGTTCGCAGGGGGTGGACCGGTGCGCATACGGTCGGTGGCCGTGGCCGATGCGGACGCCATGCTACTGGAACTCATCGGCGCGGGAGACGCCGCAACGTACCGGATCGAGCTTCTGAACACGCAGGGCTCCAAGATCCTCTCACGAGAAGCGTTGACCGCAACGGTCGAGGCGGGAGCCACAAAGCGCGTCACAGTGCCCTACGCCGCCCGACCGGGTGAGCAGACGCTCAAGCTGGACGTCGCGGCAGCCGATACCGAAAAGGCAATCTACGAGAACGAGATCCTGCTGAGACGCGCCGGAGACGAACCGAAGAAGCGTGTCTGGCAGTTGCCCGATCCGCTTTACTCGGAGCTGCTTTCCGACACGCCGACCGGCCTGGTGCGCGACGGTGCCATCTACTGGTTCCCGGAGATCGATCACGGCAAGTTCTGGCTGTTCGCCTGCCAATACGGCCAACGCTACGTCAAGTCCGAGAAGTACCAGATGCTGGCGGATCTTCGGTTGCGCCCCCTGAATAACTCGTTTGTTCTGACCACCCCGGCCTACAACGCGTTCGAGCATTTCCGGACCCATGGCGTGAAGAGCATCCTCTACCCCAACGTACGGGGCGTCAAGCTTGGGGAGGGAATCCCCGTGAAGTACCTGCTTGATCCGGCCTCGACAGAACTCTACCTGGAAGATGTCCGGACCACACTGACCCAGTACGGAGACGTGATCTGGGCGGTCACTTTCGGCGACGAAGTCATCGACCATACGGAATCGGCTGGTATCCGGCTATTCGCAGAACATGCCAACGCATACCCCTTCATCCGGGAAGTGGATCAGGCAATCCGGACCACGTTCGGGGAAGGCAAATTCGGTATCCCGACATCCAAATCGGACAAGAATGCGTTCCGTTGGATTGCCTATCGCCGTTGGCTGACGGCGTCCCTGAACAATCTGCTAGTGACGCTGGCACAGACCGTCCGGGAGACGCGTCCAGGCACCCTCGTGATCTCCGACGATCCGGTGGCCCTGCACCACGGTCTAGACTACGGAGCAATGAAGGGACACGCAGACATCATCACACATCAGCTCTACCCTCGACGCGACCCCGACTTCCCCCAGTCCGGGTACCTGACCAAGACCATCGCCGATCTGTCGGGCATTGCCGAAGTGTGGCCCTGCCCGCATGTGGAGGAATACGCCGTGTCCTTCCGGCCTGATGAGGTCCTGGAGGAACTCAGCCAAGTGGTGCGCAACGGCGGGACGGGGCTTCACCTCTACTTGGGAGATACGGTGGGAAAACGGAAGGGCAAGCGCTGCCTGGTGAACGACTTCTACGGCGCTCCGGACAGATGGCAGGTTGTGACTGCGGTACTCAATGAGCTGCGGCAAACGCGGACGTTGAGTTTCCCCGGACCTGACTGCGCCATCCTGTACGGAACGGATAGCATCGCAAGTCGCCCTGAACGCAATGTCTCCGACAAACTACCATGCCAATACACGTTCCTCGGCCCTGTAAGTCGGAGCGCGTTCGTCTTTGTGGACGAGTACATGATCGAGCGGGGAAAGGCGAAGCTCAAACGCTTCCGAGCGGTGTACATGCCCGATGCCAAGTACGTCAGACAGACCACCGTGACGGCACTACGCCGCTATGTCGAAACGGGAGGAATCCTGGTGGCGACGGATCCGGAGGCGTTCTCCTTCTACTCGAATGGGGAATCGGCCGGGGATGCAAGGAAGACGTTGTTCGGGATCACTCTCGGCCCGGCAAAACGTCGGAAGGCAATCGTGACAGCAGACGGCACGCTCCCACTGGTCAGCGCAGCCTATCGTGTGGAGGCCGAACCCGGAACGGAAACGGTCGCCGCGTTCGACGACGGCTCGCCGGCGATCCTGAAACGCGCGGTCGGCCAAGGGATGTGCTGGTACTTCGCGTCGAGCCCGTGCACTCGAAAAGCGCTATCCAACCCGGAATGGAAGGCGTTCTTCCCCCGCCTCCAAGCAGAGCTAGGCGTGGCAACCGGGCACGAAATCTGGCGTTTCCGCTTCCCAGCCAAGCTCATCAAAGCCCCGGATCTGCCGACGGAAACATGCCTAACGAACAATCACATCGCCTGGCGCAAGTTCGTGCCGATCACCACCTGCAACACGGACACGGAGGGGACCTACTCGTACACCCCGCCACCTGACAACATCCGCGATCAGGGAGGCGTTGCCGATATCCCTTTCGGCAAGGGGGACCTGACGGACCGACAGGCAGCGCCGACCACGGGCGACGTGATCAAGAAGAACAGCAAGATCCAGGACTGGGTCGTGCGCTACAAGACACCCGCCCCCTTCGCCATTACCTTCGACCTGACTGTGCCACGCGACCTCCAACGCATCCACGTGTTCTATACCGGCCCGCTGTCTGGTCTCACCGTTGCCACGTCGACCAACGGCCAGGACTGGCGTGTGGTGGCTGAACAGGGGGAAGCCGTAACGCCCCCCCGCGATGTAGCGGAACTCGCCATCGAGTTCACCCCCGCCCCTGCCCGCTTTGTCCGCCTGTCATTCGCGGAAAGGAAGGGGAAGGGGATGTTCGTCATCTCCGAAATCGAGATCTGGGGTCCTTAACCCGTTCGAGACGGGACCCGCGCGGTACCGTCAAGTCACCACAAAGGTGCCGTCCCACCGATCCCACTTCTGCTCAACATATTGGCACGCGGCCTAAGCCTATTGGTGTCTGAATCCCCGAAGGAGGGCCTGAATCACCTTCTAGCCCAAGGCACAACCAACGTATGCACAGTAGTTTCTGCCGAAGCAAGAAGTAGACACCATAGCGATCCGCTCATGGGAAGTGCGGGCTAACGGCGTATGACTCTTGATCCCGATATTGGGGGTTCTCACTGCCCCATTTCCTGCAGCTCGAGGGATGTTCTCAGACGGGCCAACTAGGTCCAAGATGCCCCCGCCTTCAGGACCTGACGAAGGTCAGCCAACGGCAGCTCAATGATGCCAGGAGAGCCGCCCGAAGAGAGAGTGAACTGACCCCCGAGCCCGACATGGCCCCCAGGCTGCGAGTGGTCGAGTGCTCCTGATCCTGATCGATCGAGAGGGCTGAGCTCTACTCGTCCTCCAACTTGATATACCGTTCAATGGACGTGTCTTCGAAGTACGAATCGGTGGCCACCTGCTGGGTAGTGATCTCCTCTATGACGGCGCCCTTCTTCGAGGTAAACCAGTGCCATGTGCCGGGCCCGAAGGTGCATTTGTCACCAGGATTCATCAGCTGTTCGTCGCCATTGAGGACCACTTTCACCTGGCCCTTTATGATGAGGAAGGTCTCCTTGATGATCTTGTGGTAATGGTTGGGGCAGACCTGGCCGGGGGCAACGGTGAGCCACTTGGAGGCGTATTCCGGCTCGTTCAGCCGGATAGTGAGGCCGAGGCCGAGTTTGTCGTACTCGTTTTTGCCGAAGTCGGTGATCTCGATCTCTTCGCCGGGGCCCAGCCTGATGCCCGCATCGGTCAGCATGGCCAGCGATTCTGCACGTGCCCTATCAACTTCGATTCGCTTCATTTGGGTCCTTTCATTCGACGTTCAGTCTTTCCGCTGATTCCACATACTGCTCCATGATCAACTGTGCAGCCGCCAAAGACGCAGCCTCGTGACGCACGGTCACGCCGGGACCTACGTGCTCTCCCTGTAAGCTCGCCGTGAGGAGCACGACGGCGACGTCCAGGCCCAGACAAGCCCTCAGCTGGGGGCTCGCTCTTCCCGGGAATCGGGTACTTGGATTCTATTTGCGGTGAACAGCGCCAATATTGACCGCATAACTTGCGGTGAATAGCTGGTGTTTCGGTGAAGACAAGCTATTTTCCACGCAAAGGAACCAAAGACAATGGCGTACATTCATGAGCTTACGGGCTGGCCACAGCTCTCTTGGGACGACCAGGCGTTGTCTCAAACGTTGGCCGCCGTGCGTCACAAGCAGGGCCGACATCTGGGTAGGATGGAAGCCATGGGTTTCGAGCTGCGCGCCGAGGCCAGCATAACCTCATTGACGCAGGAGATCGTGAAGTCTTCTGCTATTGAAGGCGAGAAACTGAACACCGATGAGGTCCGCTCCTCGATCGCACGCCGCCTGGGGATGGGAACGGCCGGACTGCCAAATCCCAGCCGAGAGGTCGAGGGCGTGGTAGCGATGGTGATCGACGCCACACGGAATTTCGATCAGCCACTTGCCGCGGACCGGCTGTTTGATTGGCACGCGGCATTGTTCCCAACCGGTCGTAGCGGCATTCGGAAGATCACTGTCGGCGCTTGGCGAACGGGTGAGGCGGGGCCGATGCAGGTGGTTTCCGGCCCGGTGGGCAAGGAACGCGTCCACTTCGAGGCACCCGACGCTGCTAGACTCGACGGTGAGATGCAGGAATTTCTCAGCTGGTTTGGCGGGGGTTCCGGCGTCGACCCCGTTATCAAGGCAGCCGTAGCCCACTTCTGGTACGTCACCATCCATCCGTTCGCCGATGGCAACGGCCGCATTGCTCGCGCAATCGCCGACATGGCGCTGTCGCAGGCCGATGGCTCCAAGGATCGCTTCTACAGTATGTCAGCCGGCATCGAGGCGGAACGCAAGGAGTATTATATCCAGTTGGAGTCCGCGCAGCGCGGTTCCCTGGATATCACGGCCTGGATCGCCTGGTTCTTGGGCTGCCTGGATCGGGCCACCGATGCTGCCGACGACATGCTGGAATCCGTCGTCAGAAAGGCCAGGCTTTGGCAGCAGGTCAATACGAACCCGGTCAACGACCGGCAGCGCACGGTCATCAATCGCATGCTTGATAATTGGGAGGGGCATATGTCCACGTCCAAGTACGCCAGGCTCGCCAACTGCTCCACAGACACGGCGCTGCGAGATATCCGGGAGCTTGTGGAACGTGGCATCCTGATCAAGAACGAGGCCGGCGGCCGGAGCACGAGCTACCGATTGGCCGACCCTCGCGAGTACTAATCAACCCGGTACAGGGGAAAGTCGGGGACACACTCTCTATCCCGCGCGTGTATACCTAACGACAGGCGCCGCAAGCAGAATCGCTGTAATCTGCTTCATGTGCGCTCCGGATCGATGGTCCTTTTCTTCCTGAACTGAGTGCCGGTCCACGTGCGGGCAAGCGCAGGCGTTTGAGGCGACCCCGGTGAGTCGTGGTCCTCATTCTCCACATTCGGTGAAGAAGACTGAACATATCGCATGCAATCTCGTCACTCGCTCAGTTCGTGATCCGGGACCTGCAAAATGTCTCCAGAGCGTCCGCACACTTTGGCTTCTTCCAGCATGGCCGACATCTCTTTCACAAGCTCGGGTTGGCTCGCATAGTGGTTCACGCGTTCAGCAATGTCATCGTTGAGGTTGAAGAGTTCGCCGGGCTGGTCATGCGCCACGTACCCACGTTCCTCTTTGAGCCAATCGGGTTCTTTGTTGCGAGGATGGTCACGGCCGGTCGACGCGTCGATGAAGACCCACTCCCCTTTGCGGATGGCGAACGTTCCCTCATAGCTGTGATGAATCGCCGATGTCCGTACCGGCCGTTGCTCACCGCGCAACAGCGGCAGGATACTCACACTGTCTTCGCCGCTGCCATCAGGCACCCCGGCACCGACGATTTCCGCACAGGTCGCCATAGGATCGCCTAGCGTACAGAGCTCATCGCATACTGTGCCGCTCGGCGTGATGCCTGGCCACCGCGCAATGAACGGTTCACGATGGCCGCCTTCCCACACGTCTCGCTTGACCCCGCGCAAATGTCCCATGCTGCAGTGCCCGTGTTCCCGAACGCGATCATAGGCAAACGCCTCCGGCCCGTTGTCGCTCGTGAAGATCAACAACGTGTTGTCCGCAATGCCCTCGCGATCCAGCGCATCCATGATCTGGCCCACAGTCCAATCGACCTCGCACACGTAATCACCGTATTTGCCCGCACCACTCATGCCCTGAAACACCTTGGCTGGCACGATCGGTGTATGCGGTGCGGTCAACGGAAAATACAGAAAGAGAGGCTGATCGCCAGAATCTCCGATGTATTGGACAGACCGACGCGTGATCTCCGGCATCACATCTTCGAGCCTCCAACCCGGCGCCATAACACCATCTAGGAGATGCTCCCCTTCAAGAACATCATCCGTCGGTTGCGTGACCAACCGGTCCTGCTCGATCCACGTAAACGGTGGGAAGTTCGGCACATCTTCACCAAAATAGGTATCGAATCCACAGTCCACTGGTCCGCCCCGCATCGGTTTCGAGAAATCGATATTCCTGGCCAACTCACGCCGCCGCTCTATATCGAACTCGCCGGGCGCCATACCGCCATCCGCGGGCTGACCATCCAGCGTGGCCCAATCCCAGCCCAAATGCCACTTCCCAATACAGGCCGTGTTGTACCCGTTCCGGCGCAACAGACCGGCCACAGTCAACCGATCTTTCTCGATCAACGCCGCATCCCAGGGCCACAACACCGCGCGCTTCAGTTTCCCGCGCCAACAGTAACGCCCGGTCAGAATGGCGTAGCGGCTCGGGGTGCACACACTTGACGGCGCATGCGCGTCTGTAAAACGCATGCCCTGCGCTGCTAGACGATCCAGATTCGGGGTCGGGATCTTGGACGCCGGGTTATTGCACCCCATATCGCCGTAGCCCATGTCGTCGGCCAGAATGTAGACAATGTTCGGTTTATTCACGATGCCTCTTACCAGCTCTCCGGGTCGTGACTCCACCCACGATGCCCTCTGCTGAGGTCTCACACCACTTCCCGACAACACGCGGCACCTTGCATGCCGACGGGCACCGGCTAGGCTGACAGCATACCAAACCGGAGGTCCGAGATGAGTGAGAGGTACATCGCAGTCGACAATGTCTGTGCCTGGCCGATTCTGACGCATCTGCCCGATGGGACAGTGGTGGCGACCATCTTCAACCAACCGACCCATGGGGGCTGGGAAGGCGATGTGGAGTGCTGGGCGAGCGGGGACGAAGGCAGGACCTGGCAACTGCGCGGGATACCCGCGCCCCATGAGCCCACCACCAATCGCATGAATGTGGCAGCGGGCCTGACCCACAGCGGGGACTTGGTCGTCCTTGCCGCCGGCTGGAGTAAGCGCAACCCGATGGGGGACTACTCCGACCTCCACGAGGGCGTAGTCCTGCCCACGTGGGTCTGTCGCTCGACAGATGGCGGGCAGACCTGGACCCAGAGCGATGGGGTCGAGCCGCCGTCCACGGAAGACGAGCGCCTGATCCCGTTCGGAGACATCATCCGGCTCTCGGACGGTGAACTGGGCGTGTGCATCTACACTTGGCCGTCGCCGGATGCGCGCGACAACCATCTCTACACCAGTAGAGACGATGGCCGAACGTGGGCCCGGCGGGCCCTCGTCCGTCTGGGCAACACCAATGATACCGCCCCGATCGCTCTACGCAGTGGTCGCCTCCTTGCGGCAGCCGAAAGATGGGGCAAATGCCAGTGGAAACGGGCCGGCTTTGGCCTTCCCTGCCCCCTGCCCGGGCCGACGGGCCGGCCCGGGCAGGGGGCAGGGCGGGAAGTTGGGCGTCACAATCCCCAAGCGGGAATCCGGGGGGGGGCGGTCCTATTTCGTGACTTTGTGTGCTTCTGCCAATGATCGGACCAAGCCTTCGACTGCGGCGCTGTTCTCCTCCCGTGGCCGGGAAGCAATTTCCTGATAGATTCAGGACAGAGAGTGCAAGTTCACGTGTGTGGGCTGATCTGGAGGAGATCAGGATGAACACAAGATGCAGATCTTCGTGCGCAGCTTGCGTTTGTGCGGGCACCGCGCTCTTCGTCTTGGTGGCGGCCGCATTTGGGGAACAGGGGAACGGCGCGGTCGAGGTCGGGCCCACCATGCGCGAGCTCTTTCGCGCGCAGCATTTCATCGTGCCTCAGAACGTGGAGACGGTTCCCTCAAGTGCCGACGAGAGCCTCGCACTCTTCCACCGCGGGGCGAAGATCGAGCAGTGGGAACTCATGGGCGGAAAGGTGCTTCGGTTTTCGTTTGCGGAGAGCCGCAACCGTAGCGTTCTCCACTGGGGGAACACCGGCCGGAAGGCGGGTGGGATGGGGGTGCCCGCGCTCTGGGACGAGAGTTTCCAGGTTGTGATCAAGGTCCGCCAGATTGGCGGGAAGCCCAGCACGTGGGGGACCTACGTGACTTTGGCCGGCAAGCGCGAGAAGGCGCGGATGAGATGGTTGCAGACCCTCCGGCCCGGAGAGGTCGAGACGCTGAACATCAACCGTCCCAGCCCGGCGGGATGGAAAGGCATGGGTAAGGCCGACGGGCTGGACTTGGTCATTAACGGCGGCGAGGGTGCAGTCTTCGAGATCGAGGACCTTCGCTGTGTGCGCCGTATGCATCACGGCTGGTTCCGGAAGGAGTTCACTCTTCCGGCCGGCACGGTCTGGCGGGCGAACGCCTCGCCGGGCTACATGACACTCGTCTATGTGAATGGGCAGAAGGTCCCTGACAGGAGCGTGATCCGACCACGACCCACGAACAGGGGCGCCATGATGTACTGGACCCATCCTGTCGATCTCAAGCCCTTTCTCATACCGGGAAGAGTCAACTGCATCGCCGTCGAGGGGCGACGGGAGGGTCAGTATCCGCCCAATATCTACCTCCAGGCGCGCATCGTCATGACTGACGGCACGGTCGTCATGATCGACACGGACAAAAGCTGGGCGTGGCGACTGGAAACCCCACGCGACGGGTGGGCGCAAGCGGGTGGGGGTGCGGATTTCAGACCGTTGTCCGTCAAGGGGAATCCCGAGGGCGGGTCGCCGCGCATGAAGCCTTACTGGTATTTCGAGTACAAGCAGAACACCGAACGCCCGGCTGCTGACGGCCGTCTCCTTCTGGATAACCCGAAGGACAACGGCTTCTACTACCCCGACAGTGGATCGGTGACGATGCGGGCGCGAGTGCCCGCCGGCCTGGCGGCCGGGAATCCGCGCGTGGGCTGGAGAGTCCTCCGCGCAACATGGGATGGCTTTGAGCCCCTGAGCGGGGCGGACGTCCCGGCCCAGGGAACGGCCGCCCAATTCACGCGTGAGGATGGGAGCCTGGTCTTCCGACTCGACTTGGGGCGATTCGAGCGGGGCGTCTATACGCTCAGCGCGGAGCTTCGTCGCGACGGTGAAGAGCCCGAAGCGCACATTCCGGAGCCGTTCGTCGTCTACGGCCACCTTGCCCAGCGCGAGACCCGCGGTGCAGGCTACGACGAGGGGATGGACTGCGAGCTCGAAGCGACGATCGACTGCACAGAACCCGACAGTTGCCCTTGGCTTGAGGCGACGGGTGAGCACCTGGCGACGCGCAGTCAGGGCTTTGACCAAACGCCCAAGCAGCCCGTGCCCGACCCGATTGTCACGCGCAAGAATGGCCTGGTCTACCGCGAGACACGGAAGCCCTGGGGCGCGCAGTTCTCCTACAAAGTGACATTCGAGCACCCCTTCGACTGGTACCGCATCGAGGTGGACTACCCCGATGACCGCGAGCGTTGGATGGGTGTCTCCTGCACCTCGCGCTGGCGGGGCAAGGTCTCCTACGCCCGCCAGTGTCCGGCGGTCATCACGGGTTTCAAGTTCCCGGTCTCCGGCAAGATGCGCACCATGGAGTTCCTTTACCGGCCGGGGCCGGGGCCGCATGCGGTGAACGTCATCAACATACAGAAGGGCTCGACCGCGGCCGCGTCGGCCATCCGGTTCTACCGCATCAAGAACGACCTTCCCGCCCTGGCCGGCCGGCAGTCGGGTGAGCGATTCCTCGGCATCCTCACCGAGAACCTGAATCCCGGCAACGCCTTTGGCTCGATGCTGGGCATTCACCGCGAACCCACCCCTGTGGACCGCCAGGAGGCGTACAAGTGGCATCGCGCGACGCTCGACACCCGGCCGGTCGGGCAAGTCTGCAAACGTCTGCTCAGGCGGCTGGACACGTGCGAAGCCTATGTCCGTTACAGTCGTTTCACGGGCGAAAACCTCAATGCCATGGGCGCCTGGCAGTACCAGGACCACACCCCGGTTCTGCCCGGCCGACCGGGTGTCGACACCGACCGACTGACCGACGACCTCCGCGCCCTGGCCGTGCGTGTTCTTTCGGTCAACGATGTCCGCAGTCTGCCGAGCGTGGAGTTCATCACGCAGACGACGCTCCGGGAGGCCCGAGAGTCCGGGCGCAGCGACCCGGACGTGCAGGCCGGACAGGACACGTACTACCTGGTCGACAAGGACGGCGCCCAGGTGAAAGACCTCAACTTCCTGCATCCCAAGGTTGAGGACATGATGCTACGCGTGGCCGACGAGTTTGCGTGGGCGCTCAAGGATGTGCCGGGTGTTCTCGGCTTCAACTGGACCGCGTACATGGGAGGGAGTTTCTCGATCCCGACCCTGTCTCCCATGAAGCGCTACAACCGGCGCCGGCTCTCCGAGCCTTTCGACTGGCTGGCGGTCAGTTACGACGACGCGACCGTGGCCCGTTTCGCGCAGGAAACGGGCGCGGTGGTGCCCGGCGCGGCCGACGACCCGGGACGTTTCGGTAAGCGCCACGCATTCCTGACGGCGCCCGCGATGCAGGACAGGTGGGTACAGTGGCGGTGTAAGAAGATGCGCGATTTCTTCCGTGCCGTGCGTGACCGCATCCGCAGTCATCGCGAGGACTACGACCTGCTGGCGAGCCAATATGTGGACATGCCGCATGCAACCATGTGGAAGGCGTCGGGGCTGGGCTTTGACGACTTCCTTGGCCGGGCCGGCTGGGCCCCGAAACTCTTCGAAGGAGAGGAAGGGATCTACGTCACCCATTGGATGTACGGAGCGCCACTGCGGTATCGCGCCGAACGACGGTTGCCTGGCTACGCTTGTGGCTGGTCGCTCATGGCCGAGGAGGCGCCCTACAGAGCGTTCGCGTCCGGATCCCGGCGCAGCCAGATGATCATGCACCACTGGGAGGAAGTCGAACGCTTCCCCTATGTCATGCCCGAGCGCGAGGGTTGGGCCTACACCTTCCAGTCGACACCCCAGGCCCACGCCGTCGGCGACTGGGCGCGCGAGCCTTTTACGCTGGGTCTTATCGGCGGGGACCCGCAGATCGTTCTCTGGGGTTTCTCGCACGTGAGCCGCATGACCGGCAACGAGCAAGCCATGCGCGAGTTCATCCGCGTTTTTCGCGCGCTGCCCGCGGAGCGCTTCCAGCCTGTACTCGAGACGGGCATCGACACGGAACTGGCCATCCGCTGCCTCCAGACCCGGGAGGGGCTTCTCTTCTATGTTGCGAACCCGACCTACTGGGCCGTGCAGGGGACGCTTACCCTCTCGGGTGCCGGGGACGTTGCCGACCTTGTCACGGAGGAACTGGTTCGCACGCGCACCAGGGGGGCCACGAGTGAACTCCCGATCCGGCTTGCGCCCTACGGCGTGGCCGCCTTCCGTGTGCCTGCGGCCGGTGCACGGGTGTCAGCGTATGAAGCCGAGCCGGTTTCGTCGGAGGATCTCGACCATCTGCGCTCCCTGGCGTCGCTGGGACGCACGCGTCTTGACGGGACTACGGTCCTCGATCAGGCTGACCGCGCCTTCCTGGAAGGCCATCTACGGTTGGTCGATCAAGCGATGGCGACCGGGAACCCGGCGCGTGCGTGGAGGCTCGTGACGGACTGGCGCTACTGGCTGCTGGCCCACGGCGACCCGAAGTGGTAGGCCTCTTTCTGTCCTATCTGTCAACAATGGAGACCCAGGCCATGGACCGGATGGTATGTTTGAGCATCCTCCTCCTGCTGGGCACCGCAGTCGCCCACGCATTGACTCTGGCTCAGGCGGAACAGTCCCGCGCGGTCATCGTGGTGGGAGAAGAACCGACTCCCGCCGAAAAGACCGTTGCGGTGGAGCTGGCCTCATACCTAAAGCGGATCACCGGAGCGGAATTCCGGGTTGGCACCACTCGGGGGCTTCCGCACCACAACCACGGCTCAGATTCAGTGCCATCCCCTCCAGCGGCGCTATCTTAACCCCGCCGCCGGGAAGCAATTTCCTCCTCAGTCAACGAGCCCGAGCAACCGGCGTTGGCGCTCCACAACATCGGCATCCGCAGCGCCATCGCTACGCAACGGACGGCATATGCCCATCTGCAAGGTGTGCCAGATGAAACACGTGACAGCTCTCTTACGCGCGACGTTACTCGTGGCTATCGCCGTTACCGGTTGCCGCAGCACCCGCTCGCTTCCGGCGGGCGCGATTCTCCTTGTCAAGGACAATCAACCCTCGGCGGCCTTTGTTGTGGCGTCTGATCTGCCGGCAAAGGTACGTGGCGACCTGAAGACGTTCAACGACGAACTGGAAAGGTCCACGGGCTGTCGGCTCCCGGTCGGCAGGCGAACGGAGCCCGGCCTCAACCGTGTCGTGATTCGGGTCGAGGAGATGCCCTGGGCACAGGACGACGCTTTTGAGATTGCCTTTCCCGAGGCGGGCACCATGAGAATCAAGGGGTCCGAGCGATCGGTCTGGTGGGCGCTCATGCACATTCTGGAAAAGCACGGGCGCATCACCTACCTGCTTGGGGGCAACCGGTCGAACCGCACATGGGTGGACTATCCGGCATCCGCAATCCTCCGGGTTCCCGCCCGAGAAGTCCGTTTCATGCCATCACTGCCGGTGGAACGGAGGTTCAGCGGCAGCGGCGGCATCAACCATATTGAGTTCAGGCAGTTCCACTACGGCAAGACGTCGCCCGCAGCAGGCTCCCACAACATTGCGCTGGACATTTTTCCGGCGAAGAAGTACGCGCCGGACAAGTGGCCGGAAGCGATCCTGCCGACCATCGGCGGCAAGAAGCTGTTCCCGGAAGGCGCTTACACCAAGGAGAATGTGCGTTCCGGAGTCTTCAGCGCCTGGAGTCCGTGTTTCAGCCAACAGGCGACGGTCGACATAGCCGTGGAGAACGTTCTCGAACGGCTCCGCGCAGATCCGTCCGTCAGATGCATCGGCCTGAACTTCGGCGACAACGGCCACATGTGCGAATGCGCCGACTGCACGAACGCCTGCGGCGGGAAACGCAATTCCCTGGGGTACAGGGACTATTCAGAACCGTACTGGAAATGGGCGAACGACGTTGCTGCGAGGGTGGCCCACGAGCATGCGGACGTCATTTTCATGGGTTCAGCGTACCGCGAACAGACAGCCCCGCCTCCCTTCCGCCTGCACGAGAATATCTGCCCGGCCCTCTGTTTCGAGTCGCTCGCGGTGTACCTCAACGACGACGTGGCGGCCAAACGATGGAAGCTGGTTGACGAATGGTCGCGGAAAAGCACCATGTTCGGATTCCACGACTACTACCCGGGTGTGTACCAAGTCGTCATTCCGAAACCCTGTTTCCGCTGGCAGGCGGATTTCTACGGCAAGATGCACGCCAAAGGGCTCCGCGCCGCCGGGCCCGAAATGTGTGATTTCACGGCTCTTGACGGTCCGCGCCAGAGACTCAACGACGCGCTTTTCCGGGACATCACGACGGATCCGGACGCATTCATGGAGAACTGGTGCGCGGTTGCCGTCGGCTCTGAAGCGGGCAGGCATCTGCGCGAATTCTATCGGTTCTGGGAAGACTACTGGGCGCGTCCGGAACTCAAACAGACCAACTGGTACAGCCACGTCCATTCCATCTACATGCCGCTGGGCGACATCTCCTGCACGCTTGCGCTCAGGAAGGGTGACCTGGACCACTGTCACGCTCTTCTGGAAATGGTCGTGGCTTTGGCCGATACCCCGGAACGGAAGGTGCGCGCGGAAGAGATCATGGGCGATTTCCGGATCTGTCGGGACATCCTGACGGCCGTGTTTGCGGGCATCGTCCGGCCAAACGGCTCACTTGAAGACGCCGCCAACGCGGTTGAACTGCTCAGAGCCGTTCCGGACGCTGACGGAGCCCTCAAACGAGCGTCTGCCGTTAAGAATATTCGCTTGCACGGTGGGAGTGAGGTCAAGTCGAGTCTCATGCGTCATCTGTCGCTGGTGACGCCGTTCCTGGATGATGCCGGTGTCAAGACGGAACTGGCAGAGCTTGCTGCCGACAGGACGCTCACCAAAGAGGTCCGAGCCCAGACGATGATCTGGCTCGGTAACGGGGAATTGGTCAATCTCGTCCCCAACGGTTCGCTCGAAGACGCTGCCACGGCGAACGAGGTCGTCAACCACAAGTACGGGACGCTGTCGCAGGATCACAGCTTCACGGGCAGCCGGTCGATGATGATCGATCCGCCACAGATGTGGATTGACTTCGGGCTCTTCCCGGTCTCGCCGGGCAAGACGTACATGTTCTCCTGCCGCGCTTTCATTCCGGAAGGCAAGGGCGAAGAACGCCTGCGCTTCCTTGTGACGCCGCGCCGGGCAACAGGTCTGAATGCGAAGTACTGGACCTTCCCCGCGAGACGCTATTCGTCCGGTATATGGCAGTTGGTCAGCATCACGTTCACGATCCCCGACGACAAGATGGATACCAGACTCAACAGACCCGATCTTCGCATCGATCACTGCCGTGTCCGGTTGCTGCCGGAGTGCTTTGAGCACGATGGGAAGCTGTATATCGACGACGTTCAGGTCTACTGCCTGGATGACCTCGCAGATTGAGCGTTAGGCTCTGCCGTGTGCGGGTCGGTCGGCCGCAGCCGGTCACGGCAGACAGCCAGCACGCATATCACAAAAGTGCCGTTCCCACCGATGCTTCTCTTGTTCAATATATTAGCGGACGTGGATCACGCTTGCTGACATCTAAATCCCCGAAAGAGAGCCTGAATCACCTTCTAGCCCTGGCGTTCTCTCCAGAAGTCTTCTCGTGAGCGCTTCGGGGCGTGGGCAGCGTATGCGCCAGGACCTTCGGCAACGCTCTGCGACTCCTCTACGCGCTCGGGAATCCGGGTACCAGTCCTATTTCTTGATTCCAGAGAACCCGGGGGGACCCTCGGGAGTGGTGCCGGAGCGGGCCGGCACCACTCCGGGCCTCTGTACCACAATTCCCGCTACATTTCTCGCATCACCCACCACGCCGTCCTATCTTCCTTCCCCTGGCCGGAAAGCAATTTCCTATCCGTTAACTCCGAGGCACCTACACCCAAGAAACAGGAGTCGCCGATGCGTCTGGCGCCAATTGCGCTCAAACAGGTGCTGCTGGGTGTGACGATTGCGGCCCATGTCGGATCACTGCATGCTGCGGAGCCGGACCAACGCGTCATTCCGTGGAAGTCGGAGAACAAGGGCAAGGGAGAACGGCAACTCCGCTCCGCTGAGAGCCTTTGGCTGCGGGACTTCTCGAAGGTAGCCCCGGGGGACGCTGTGTCTGCCACGCCGAGAGCCGGGCAGTGGTTGCTGCGCGACTTCAGAGGCCAACCTGTCTTGTACGCGGACGGCAGTCATCAGTTGCCCCCCCTGACTTACCCCGTCGGATCGAAGGGGCTGCACGATGTTTACGTCGGCCTATATACTCTCGGCAGTCCCATCGACGATGCCGAATGGAAGGGCGTCCATTTGAAACTCAAGAGTGATGCCTGGTACACACACATTTACGGCGGACGGACAGGATTGGGGCACGGTTGGGAACTCGGAAGTGTTGACGAGTTCTTCTGGAGGAGAGCAAGCCTGACGGACGAGGACATCCTCATCTATCAACCCCACGGGCGCTTCTTCAAACCCAACGGAGGGATCGCCTACGTCAGGCTCGTGCCGGTCAGCGATGCACGAGCAGAGACCGACCTTCTACGTGATCAACGCTCCCTTCGAGAATCCCCTGAGAGACGAGTTGTCGGCATGGCCGACTTCTGGAGCTGGGTCATGGTCACCCGCAGAACCGATGTAGCAGGAACGGAAGCGGTCGTGGACAATCACAAGGCGGCAGGTTTCGACAACATCTTTTTCCAGATCAATGCAGACGGACAAGTGCACTATCACAGCAAGGTCGCTCAATGGGTGGATCAGAAGGCCAACCAGGATCCTCGTACGGAGATGGGAGAGGCCGCGGCCGCTGTTCTCAGGGACCATGATCCCCTGAAAGTGGCCAGTGAACGAGCCCACCAGCAGGGACTGCGCTTTTTCGCATGGTTCCGGATGACCAATGAGCAGAGCATCAACAACGACCGCATCGACTACATGCGGAACTTCCGCCATCTCCGGGTCCACGGTGCGGATGATCGGCCTACTCGCTGGCCGAGTCTGTCACACCCAGAAATCCAGGCTTACAAGCTGGCGATCTTGCGCGAGGTCGTCACCAACTACCCTCAGGTCAACGGGTTGCTGCTGGATTTCCTACGCACCATGCCGGTCATCGGCTATGACGCCCCGGCAGTCGAAGCCTACATACGGGCCTACGGGGTCAATCCACTGCAGGACGTCAGCGAACGGGCGTCAACCCGCTGGAAGCAGTTCCGGGCCGACTACGTGACCTGCTTCGTGCGAGCCGTCCGGGAGATAGCAGATGATGAAGGAAAAAGGACAGGGCGCCGAATCCTCCTCGCAACACGTGTGACCCCCCGCGACAATCTGTGGAAAGGACTTGACGTCCGACGTTGGGTCAGAGAAGGGCTGATCGACATTCTCATTCCCTCCAACTACTCTAAGTTCAACCCGCCCTTCCCGATCACGGAGTTCATTGAAATGACCCGTGGCACTGCCTGCGAAGTGTATACCTGCATCAACCCCTTTTTTGCCGGCGGCGCCGACGATTCCGAGCACCACCCGAACCGCCACGAAAAGGAGGTCGCCGCCATCGTTTACAGGCGGGTCAAGGAGGGATGTCCCACGAACCGTGAGTACATAGAGCGCGTGCTGGACCAGTACGCGCAGGGGGCTCATGGCGTGGTGTTCTATGAATCGGAGACACTCACCAGCCCCACTCGGCTCTATCCTGCGCGCGCCGGCATGCTCCCCATGTTTCGAGCCTGCTCAAAGTCAACTGATGCCTTGACCTATCTCCGGAATCTCCCGCCGGACTGATCTGTAACCCGAATAGAATGGAGGAAGCGTGACGCATCCGTCAGGTAGTATCGAGCTTCCATCTCCTCCGCTCTGAAGCGCCCCAGGAAGATGTGCCCGAGACGCCACGCATCCCGTTCAGCGATCTGCCCGGCAAGTAATAGGACTTACCCCAGACCCTCTGCTTCACGGGCGCCGCCTCCCGAAGGACCTCGCCAGCTCGACCTGTAGCTGCAATATGTCCACACCGACGAGTTCTTAATGGTCCTCTGAGTTCAGATTCCGAAAGGCACGGGGGAATTCTGCTCCCAAACGCCTCGTTCCGGCGGCATCTGTCACCGACACTCCGGGCCTCTCCCACCACAATCCCCTCCCCATCTCTTGCGTCTGTTCCACCCCTCGTTACGTTCCTCGCCGTAGCCGGAAGACAAATCCCTGTCTGTTTCTGGGAGACAATACCATGAGCGAGAACAATCGAGTCAAGCTCTGCCTTTTTGACGATTTCTGGCTGAAATACAAATCCAGCACGATGCGTCGCTGGTTTGCACCGCAGTACTTCGCTCACTTCTGTGATCCAGCTTTTGGTGGCATATGTGCTTGTTCACTCATACCGGACGAGAAGAGCGGTCAGTACCGTCTGTATTACAACGGATTTGATCCCCTGAATGAATCCGATTGCTTCACTGCCCTATCCGAAAGTAGCGACCTGCAGTCCTTCGAACCGGTGAAGATCAAAGAAGGCAGCAGCAGGTATCCGGCACACGTCATCGATATCGAGGATAGAGGCGTGGATGTCTGTGAGGACGGCATGAGGACATTTCCTATCTACGACAGGTACGAGAGCGATCCGTCCCGTCGATACAAGCTCACGTGCCATCACTTGAGGAATCAACAGGGAGAGAAATCGCACGATCTTCAGGTGGCATTTTCAGCTGATGGACTCCACTGGGAACTCCAGCGCGACATGGTTGCATTACGCACCAATAGCGATGCGGTGAATAAGCTCTACTACAATCCCCATACCAAAGAGTATGGCTTGATACATCGTGCTTCACATGTGGACAGAAGGATCGCACTGAAGACGACCGAGGATTTCAAAACATGGAGTGGCCCCAAGATCGTGCTGCATCCAGGTCCACGGTTCAACAATGACGATTCAATCACGGAACTGTACGGTATGACTGCTGCGTGGCACGACGGTGTTTTCCTCGGGATAACCGTTCCCTATCACATGAAATTCTACGAAGCACTTCGTACACCGGTAAACGGATATATGGAATCGGAGCTTGTCTATAGCTATGATGGTGAGCACTTTATGGACACCACTAGCCGTCCTCTTGTGGAACGGCCAACTCCGCCGCTCCAAGGCTGTGCTCAGACTGCACTTGTAGATATCTGTGAGAGTTTCGACGGTACTGAGTACATCCTCACGGCCCGCGCATTCAACGTCCATCATAGCATGGCCGTACCAGAGATGATCGCGCTGCAGAACGGTCGCGCTTTCGGGGCCGCCTTCTACAAAATCCGGAAGGACGGCTTCTGCGGCATAGAGGGCATGGGAGGGGGTGCCCCAGGCCTCGTACTCACCAGGAGACTACGGCTCTTGAAGGATGATCTGACCCTCAATGTGAACGCAAGCTGTGGGATTGCTCGCTTTGCTGTCATGAAGTATGTCGAACAACCCAGCGAACATGACCAACCACGGCTCACACCAGACAGCAATATTGTATTCCGCGATGGTTTCTCCTTTGACGACTGTGTGCCGTTCGCGGGACGTGATTCGGTGGACATCGCTCCCCGTTGGAGGGAACACACGTTGCAGGAACTGGTGGGCGAACGGGTGTATATCGCGGTTGAGCTCAAATGCGCGATTCTTCACGCCATGACCTTCACTGCCCGGCAGGAGTTCTTCTGAGTGAACACGGCCCTCTTCCAGCACTCTCGCTTTCCGGTGGACACCGAAACACTGGATGCCATCACTACCAAACACGGAAGACCGGGCAACGAAGACACGCTGACCTCGAGCAATAGGACTGACCACGTCTCCCCGGCCCCCGTCGAGCTGTCGAGTCACTCAGGCCAGAAGCGGAATTCGTAGGCGGGGGAGGTAATGTCGTCCTTCCCACGTTCGCGGACCCGCGGCATGGTCAGGACAAACTCATGCGTCTGCCTGTCTTCGTAGACGCGGAAGTTCGACAGCCCCACGTTGGCGGAATCCTTCTCGCGTCGGGTGTCGACAAGGCGAACCGAAGACTTGAGGATGGCACGGCTGGATTCACCGACTTCGGCGATCTGAAGCGGACGCCTGGGCTCGCCGATCCTGGTGGGACACGGCGAGATATTGCCGATCCAGTAGAGCTTGCCGCTGGCGCTGTTCCGGATCTGGACGCTGCCGGATGCGAACGAGAAGAAGGGTTCACCGATGTCGAACGGGAACGGTTCGGCCGGCGACCAGGAACGGCCGCCGTCAGTAGAGACACTTCGCCACTTGTAGACAGGTACATCCGGTATGTTCCGGTTGCCGGCCCGGCAGATCATCAGGAGCGAGCCGTCCGCAAGCTCGGCGATGGTCGGCTCCTCGAGGCCCGCTGTCGAGACGGCGGAATCCACAGTTATCGTCTGGCTCAGGTCCCACTCCAACTCCTCGCCCCGCCACGTGCCAATGAAGCACCCGGCCCAGGAGCCGAGAACCGGCTTGATCCCGAAATCCATGCTCTTGGGCAGCAGCGCGACCGGCAGCAGGATGCGCCCCGTACTCGTCCGCAGAGGCGTGCAGAAGGAGACCATCATGCTGTTCTCGCCGTAGTCCGTGTCGCGAGCCCAGTGCCTGGCGTCGTAGCCCTTCTGCACGAGTTGTTTCGGCTCGCCAAACGCCTCGCCTGATGCGTCCAGGACGCGGACGAAAATGCGGGTATACCGGTTCGCCTCGCCGCTGTAGACGCCGGCCGGGTAGAGTTGATCGCTGTAAATGTGCAGGACCCGATTCGCCACGTCGTCGCGGAACAGGCAGCTCTCGCCCCGGATACGCATGCCGCGATCCGTTTCTTCCTGCTGGTAAGTCGATTGCGGGTCCGACCAAGTCGCGCCGTTGTCTTCGCTGCGCATCTCGTACTGGCAGGTGACGGTGTCGGAAACGAACAGCTTGCCATAGTGGCGGACCATCGCCGGGCCCCGCGCCCGGGTGTAGGCCGTGTTCACGTTGCAGATCACGCAACCGGGCGACGTCGGAACAGCCACCTTCCGTCGGACATCCATCCAAACGCCTTTCCCTGCGCGCTGTCAACGCTCAGTCGCATTTCCCTCTGGGCCTCTGTGTTCTGCGTTCATTCCGGATCACCATCCCAAGCGAAAAGAGGATACGCCGCGCGCCGACCCTTGGCAAGTTGCCCACCCCCGGCGACCCCCGAGCGTCGCCGTACCCGACCACATTCGTCGCAGGCCTTGAGCAAGTGCCCTTGGACGCGTCGAAACGGCTCCCCAGCTGCAACACTGACAGAAGTCTCGAAGATCAGCCAGCGTCGATGGCACCAACACGAACGGGATCGAAAGCGTGAGAACCCAATCCTGACCAGGCTTTGCCACCTACGTGTCTTCGAGGGTGAAGCCGTGGCCACCTACGCCCCGGCAGCAGGTGTATCAGCTGGTGTCGTTGGTGACGGGACTGCCCGATGAGATCAAGGAGTTCCTGCTTTGGAATGAAGAGCCCGGAACGGCGTCAGATTCCGGCCGGATAGAGTTTTCGGGAGGGACAGCTAATGTGGGGGAGATGCCCACGGCTTCAGGTAAGGCACAGGCTGTCCACGCGAATGAAAGGGGGGCAACGATGCACGTACTCAGGTCACTCATTGGGGTTGGTCTGATTGGCGCAGGCCTTGTCTGTCAGGGAGAAACGCTGCGGAAAATGGCTGTCTGTCCGCGCCTGAAGGAAGCCCCGATCATCGACGGGAAACTGAATGATGTGGCGTGGCGTGAAGCGCTGGTCCTGGATGACTTTGAGGAGCTCCGATCGGGCAGGCATGCGAGGAACCAGACCCGAGTCAGTCTGGGATTCAACGACAAGGCGTTGTTCGTTGCTTTCGAGTGCTTGGAGCCGAACATCGAGGGCCTAAGGCACCTGGACCGCGAGCATGACGGTGCTGTGTGGGACGACGATTGCGTGGAGTTGATGCTCGATCCCGAGCCGTGGGAGCCGGGCACGCAATACCATCTTATCGCCAATGCGCTGGGCCAGCAGTACGACAGCAACGAGCGCGGACGGGAATGGGACCCCGACGGCGGCTGGCGTAGCGTGACTGCCAAACATGCCGACAAATGGATGGTCGAGATCGAGATCCCGTTCAAGGCTCTGGGGGTCAAGGCGCCTTCGCGTGGACACGTGTGGCGCATGAACTTCATGCGCGAGAACTATGCATCACCGGAGAACAGCACCTGGGGACACAACCCCACGAAGAACCTGGACAACCCCATGGCATTGCGGTTCGTCGTGTTCGAGAGTCGAGATCTGGTGACGAACGGTGATTTTGAGGCGCAAGGCAGGGGGCCGACGGATATTGCAGGCTGGCGGCCGAGGCTGCTGAAAGGGGCGGAGGGCGACGTCGTTCTGGAGCAGGAGGCCGGAAACCACATTCCGCGCCTGCGGAAGCGGAGTCGAGAGGGGCACGTGCGCCTTGGCCAGGACCTGGCGCTGCAACCGAACACGGACTACCTCATGACGGCGCGGGTGCAGTACGAGATGGACGGACCGGCCTGGATCTTCGCATGGCCTGGCCCGCCACCACAGGTAGTCAAGAAACTGGCAGGCAAGTCAAAGGCGTGGGAGAACGTCGAACTCCGGTTCAACTCCGGCGCGAAGACGAGTACCACTGTCTCCGGCCATCTGGGCTACGGGCGCGGCGTCGGCACGCTCCTCTTCGATGACGTGCGAGTGGTCGCCGTGCCGGAATACAGAGATCCCAGCCTGGTCTGCCTGACGGGGAATAGCCCGACCGGGGCTGGGAACCTGAAGACCGCGGGCAACTATCGCTACTTTCAGCCGGGCCAGAATACAGACTTTCACCCCACGTCCGGAGAGAAGGGAACGGCAGGGAAGCCGATTCGCTTTGCGGAAGGAACACTGACGGATGGGGCGGCTTCCGCTGTCACGTTGATTCAGGGAAAGATGAGCACTGCGGGGCAACTGGGGAACCAGGGGGCGGACATCGTGTTCGACTTCGGGAAGGAGCAGTTTGTGCGTCAGATCGAGGTGCAGGGCTCAACTGCGCAGATACGGAACATCCTCGTGTATGCGCGGCCGGAAGGTCAGGCCGGATACACGCTTGTCGGATGTTCGCTTGGGAAGCTGGTCGCGACAGTAGACGATGACGCGTTGGCCTATGTGCGCCTGAAAGACCTGGACTCGGCAGCGCGCGAAGTACAGATCCGAGTGCAGACAGCCACGCGGCCACTGAATCTGGCAGAGGTCCAGATCTGGGGCGAGCCAATGGCCGGGCACAACCCCGGAACCGTTAAGGCTCTGGCCTTGCAGACCGGCAAGGAAGCGCCGGCGGAATCAGTCGTGGACGTGCCGTTGGTCAAAGGGTCCGGCAGTTTCGTGCTGTCGCCGTATCCGCGTGAGCTCAAGAGGCTGCAACGTGGGTTCGCCGTCACAAAGGCGACGCGAATCGTCGTGGCTAACCCGGATGGTGCTCGGACGTTGCGCACGGCGGAATTGCTGCACGAGGATATCAAGCGGGTGACCGGATGGGATCTGGCGATCAGCGCAGTGGACGAAGCGGGCGGCACGAAAGACGCAATAGTGTTGGGCCGCGTTCCTTTGCCTCCGGCCCTCGCCCGTGAGGCGCACGGCCAGGGAATCAACGTCACGCAAGAAGATCCGGGCGAACAGGGGTATGTCATGAGCATCACGCCTGCCTCGGTCACCATCGTCGGCAGCGATGATGCGGGCGTGTTTTACGGTACGCAGGCTCTGATGCAGCTCATCGAGCAGGTCCACGGCGATCCGGTGGCGTTGCCGGGGCTGTTCATACGGGACTGGCCATTCCTCAAACTGCGCCTCGCCTATCTCTTCATCACCGACAAGCGGCTCGAAGGCCGATACCAGGATCTGGTGCGTGCGCTGACCAGACAGCGATACAACGGCCTCTACTCTCGAGGGATACTCAAGGACGGCCGCGTGCCCGAGTGCACTTTTGCCGGCAGCCCGACCAAAACGTGGACACGAGAGGTCGGCAGCTTCTGTGCGGAGCGCTTCGTGCAGGTCATTCCGCAGGTAGACGTCGCAGGCGGTTGGATGTACTGGGGGCGCCGCAAGCACTGCATTGAGAAGAAGCCGGGCGAGGAGCGGGCTCCCCGCGGGCATGGCATCTGCATCGATCCCACGCTGCCCGAGGCCGAGGAAGTTGTCTACAAGGCGCTACGCGATGCTGCGGAGGTCTTTCCCTCCCAGATCATCGACATCGGGATCGATGAAATCTACCAAGAGGGCCGATGGTGCATGAGCGAGCGCAACCGGAACACCGACTCGTACAAAGCCTGGGTCAACTTCGTAATGCGCAACTACAGCTTCTGCAAGGATCTCGGGAAAGAGGTCACGATGCTGGACACAATGCTGGCTCCGTCGATGGGCGAGAAGCTGCATCCGCCCTATCGGGAGTTCTGGAAACTCCGTAAGACATTGCCCCGGGATATCATCGTCACGACCTGGAAGGGCGAGGAGAGCCGCGAGTACCTCCGGGCCAAGGGACATCGGTTGATCAGTTGGACTGGCTACCGCCCGTTCGTCGATTCGGTGGGTCATCAGGAGCCGCTCTGGGGGCAGATCATGGCACATTGGGGATTGCGCTATGAAGACGAAGATTCCTTCTATGCCAACGGTCCGGTCCATTTCGGCTACCCGAACTTCGTCTACTGGGGCGAGGAGATGTGGTCGCCGGATCAGCCGCAACGGCTGGCGAAGGACGAGGAGAAGCTGTTCACAGCGGGCTATGCCGCACACTTGCGCCGGGCCATCATCAATTTCGAAGCGCTCAAGGCGGGGACGAGTTTCCCATCCTTGACCGGGAAGCGGGAGTTCTTTCAGGTTGACTTGAAGCCCTTCGTCAATCGGTCTCTTCAAGATGACCAGCCGGGCGATGGGAAGGGGTGGCTGGACCTCGGGGCGTACTACGACTGCCGGCGCCTGCCGACGGGATTACGCGAACTGGGCGGTGTTCCCTTCGAGCTGCCGGGCAAATCAGTCATGCTCGAAGGCCCCGGGATCGCCGGTCGGACGATGCCCGGCGAGATGACAGGTATCTCCGTGGGCCGGCGTGCGGCAAGCTTGCTGTTCCTCCACTCCGTCTCCACGGCCCCGGACGTGTACGCCTGGGGGTCGGCCAAAACGACGAAGGTGGGGTTCTATCGGATCAACTATGCCGACGGAAGCTCGGAGGAAACGCGGCTGTCATGGCGCAAGAACATCGTTGAATGGGACCACGACCACTCGGGATATGCCCAACCTGGCTACGTGCCCCAGGCCCGGCCGGTCTGGCTCGGCAATACGCGCTCGGGCCAGCATATCACGCTGTACGCTTACGAATGGACCAATCCGCGTCCGGAGAAGGAGATCGCGTCGATCGACTTCCTCACCAAGGACATCAAGACACTCATGAAACCAATCCTCTTTGCGGTTTCTGGAACGGTGGTTGATCAATGAGAACAGATCAACACGGACGACGGGGCCGTCTTCTGCTCCGGTCTATCATCTTGTGCGGAGCATGGATGGCAGTCACTGCGTTGGGCGCGGACAGGCTGGCGCCGGACGAGATGGTGGCGAGGCAGACGAACCGGGCGCCCGCGTTGGACGGTGAGTTGACGGATGAAATCTGGCAGGCTGTGCCGCGTATCGACGGGTTCGCGGATCCGGGCACGGGCGGGGCTCCCTTCCGAGCGACATGGATGAAGGCCGCGTACGATGCAGCGAACCTGTACCTGGCGGTCTGGTGTTCCGAACCTGTGCCCGCCCGGATCAGAGCGCGAGGCCAGAAAGACCGCGATGTCTGGAAGGACGACTCCGTAGAGGTCTTCATTCGGCACACGAGTGAACCTTCCGAGCACCTGCAACTCATCACCAATACGAAAGATGTGCACGAGGACTACCAACACCTGTCGGCGGATTCGCCGGGCCGAGAATGGGATTCCGCCTGGGAGACGCGGGCAAAGATCGGCGCGAATTCCTGGACGACCGAGATCCGGATTCCGCTGGCTGAACTGGGTGTGGGCGGGGCTCCCGTGCGGGGCGATTTCCTGGCGTTCAAGCTCGGCCGCGAGATGTGGAGTCACTTGCCTCCGGACATGCCAGGGACGGCTGGCCGGGTCTGTATGTGGCCGAAGGGCCGGACCTATTCAGGCTCGTCGGGTTTCGGCCGACTGTACTTCGGGGCCAAAAACCTGCTGGTGAACACGGAATTCACCGGGGTGCCGAACAAGCAGGGGTTCTATCCGAGCTGGCACGGTAAGCCGGGGACCCACGGTTTTACACCGTGACGACCGAAGACGGCGAACGTGTGGTGACCGTGGATGCGGAGCGGGGACGGTCCGGATCCATGTGGCAGACCGTCCGTGTCCGGCCTGATGACACGTATGTCGTGCATGCAGAGGTGCGCGGTCAGGTGAGCGGTGGTCTGCAGGTGCGGGTGCTCGTGCGTGGCGAAGAGCGTACCGTGCCGATCTACGCCAGAGGCGGCGGCCGCGACGAGTGGCAAGTCGCTTCGTTCGAGTTCTCGTCACCCGGCCCTCAAGTGGGCTTCTGTTTCAGTGCGGACCGACCGGCCAAGGGTCGGAAGGTGAGTTTCCGCCAGCTGGAGATCTTCAAGCAGGGGAGTGGTGTTCAGCCCCACTATCTGACCTGGAACATCAAGGAGCCGCTGCCCCGCCACGGCCTGGACGCGCTGGCGGCGCGCCGGTTCGGGATTAAGCCCTGGAAACTGCTGGCCGAGAGAGGATGCGCCGGACAGGAACGCACGGTCTTTCGCGACACGTCGACCGGCACGGAGACGTGGCTCATGACCCGTGACCGCGCAAACGAATGTCACACGTATCACAACATGTGGTGGACGTTCAGCATGAACGGGAGATGGATCGATTTCGGCGCTGATCGTTACGAGTGGGGCCAAGCCAAGCATCGACGCTGGGCGGCACGGACGGACGGGAGCGCCATCGTTCCCACGTGCACGCATCGCTCCCAGAGCTACCACTGGTCTGCGCTGGACGGCGATATTTTCTATCATGATGCCGCCGGTGATCCCGGCCTGCTCTATGAACTCAACGTGGAGACAGGCGATCGGCGCGTTGTCACGGAGCTGGGCAAATGGAAATGGGGTTGCTACGGCAAACTCATCAGACCGGGCAAGTGGTCCGACCGGCTCGTGCTGATCATGTCCGACAACAGGACTGGGCTCACGGTCAAGCTCGACGGGTCCGACCGCAAGGAGGTGGTGTTCGAGCCGCCAGACGGAAAGGAAGTCATCGAACCGTTATTCAGCCGTGCGCATCCGAACATCATCCTGACGGCACACCGCGGCATCTACCGGTTGGGAAGTGATGGGAGCATTTCTCGGGTCTGCACGGGCGAAGAAGAGCGTAAAGCGCGAGGCTTTCAGAACGCGCATCCCTCACATCATGGGCATACGGACCCATCCGAGCGGTACAGAGTCAATTCGGGCGGCCAGGTCACGCATCCGGACGGGCACAAGGAGAAAGTCTACGACGCTTCCCCGCTCAGGCATCTTGGCGGGTTCATCGGGAACAACGGCTATGCCACGTTCGGTCCCAGCGATGATTGGTTCATCATCGAGCAGGGCCTGCATTACGTGAAGGTCTGGCGGGATGGGCGCAGCTACGCGTTCCTCGGCTTCCATTTCGCAAAGAGTCTGGACTATTACTCGATGGGATGGGGCCAGCCGAGCCCGGACGGCACGAAGATCGTGACGAAAACGACGATGTTCGACAACACGGACATGATGCTCATGATCGCGCACCGGCCATCGCCGCCGGCGAATCTGCGTGCTGTCGACAAGGAGCTCACGTGGGAGGCGCCCGAGTACCACAGTGAAGTCAAGGGCTATCTGGTTCACGGTGCGACGCAAAGCGGTGGGCCATACCGGCAGCTTACGGGCAAGCCCGTTACCACAACAACATGGCGGGTGCCGGACAACGCTCCGCAGCCGCAACACTATGTGATCACGGCAATCGAACACTCCGGGTTGGCGAGTCCATACAGCGAGGAAGTCGAGGTCGGAGTGGAGGGCCACGCGCCTTTGCGCCTGTTCGCACAGGCAGAATTACTGACGATGGAATCGCCCGTTGTTGAGCGGCGCGACGTGTCCGCCGCGAATTGGCATTATGTCGCGCAAGATTCGTATGTGCGGTCGAAACGGAAGCAAGACGGCAAGCTGATCTGGAGATGCTCCGTCCCACGCCGGCTTGACGGGCGCCCCCTCACGTTGTGGGTCCGTGCACGGAGCGAGTCGGACTCCAAACAGGGGCTGGCCACGGCGCGGTGCCCCGGCGCCCCGGAAGCGACACTGGTCGCCGCAGGGCGGGCCTGGCAATGGGTGCGGGCCAACACTCAAGCGGGGAGGCCTCTGCCTGTAGGAGTCAAGGCAGGTCTGGCCGATGTGACTATCGTCCCGGTGGTCAACGCCTTTGCCATCGACATGTTGGCCTTGACGTCGGACCCCAACGACAGGCCGCGAGGAGCGGGAAATGCAGATGGGGCGCCGCCGGATACACCAGCCGGTTTGAGCGCGGCTCCCGCCGGGGCGCACGAGGTGTTCTTGCAGTGGATGGCGAATCCCGAGTTCGGTGTATCGCATTACAATGTGTACGCGTCGGCCAACGCCCAAGTGGTGCCCAGTCAACGCATGCTCGTCGGCTCGCCGCACGAGCCCCGATTTGTCGACTGGGGACTGAAGCCGGACACCCGCTATTCCTACATCGTCACCGCCGTCGATCATGCCGGCAACGAGAGCGCCGCGAGCAAGCCCGTACTCGTCGCCAGTGCGCACAAAGCCACGGATCTGGTCGTGCTGGAGGCCGAGGCCGCGGAACGACAGGAGATCGGCGAGGGCGAATCCGTGGCGTTCCTGGGCGAAGACGAGAGCTGCTCGGGCGGGGAGTTCGCCGGCATGCGCCTACCAGGCGACAGCAAAACGCCTGTCCCGGAACGGGTCAAGCTTCGTGCGAAAGCGACCTCGCTGGCCTGGCGGGTTCAGGTAAGACGGCCGGGCAAGTATGTGGTCTGGCTGCGCGTACGCAGCCGGACCAAGGAGGTGAGGCCAACGATCAGCGTGGACGGCGAAAAGGTGGCTGAACCGCGCTTGTTCTTCGGCTGGTACGATGCACGGGCCACCGGCATGATGTGGGGCGATGCGAAGAAGGCGTATCGCTGGTGCTGGACGCAGGTGCCGAACTACCGGACGACCGACGCGCGGCCGGTGCGACTCGACCTCTCGCAGGGCGAGCATGTGGTGACGTTGGGGGGGATCCGGTCAGGCTGGGACGTGGATGCCGTCGTGCTCACCAACGACTACTCATGGATTCCGGAAGGAAGCGTGAATTACTACTAGAAAGTGGGGTGCTCAGCTCGACGTCGCGTTACAGGTTGCAGACAAGTAAGGTAAGGAGGCAATACTGCCGATCAGGCCTGTTAGAGACGCATTCTCGTAACCGTTAAGCTGGGGGTCGATTGAGCTCAGATTCGGGAGGCCGGGGGCCCGTTCGACGGCAGGGGTTTGGCAGTTTTCGGCGCTCCCTGAGCGGC